>ENA-UEPL01002369-UEPL01002369.1-human-gut-metagenome-genome-assembly--contig:-NODE-2369-length-12585-cov-3.710585_pt1 | contig 12585 bp, 9 predicted proteins | sample MGYA00242896_ERZ507908 | MGnify/ENA primary metagenome ERZ507908 (study PRJEB26167, sample SAMN06115518) | human gut metagenome | host: Homo sapiens | place: China:Chongqing | collected 2015-08-20...
TAAATAACCAGGTGAAAGTTGAAAGGTGAAAGTTAAAACAGCTTCCTCTTCCACCTTTCAACCTTCACCTTTCAACTTTCAACTAAATTATGGAACATCCCGAAAACGACGATCTGTACAAAGGATTAAAGGTGAACAAGGGAGTAGCCGATGTACCGACCGTAAATCCTTATCTAAAAAAAAGGATTCAACGCAAAGAATATACGCCTGCCGAATTTGTAGAAGGTATCCTGAAAGGAAACATTACGATCCTCAGCCAGGCGGTAACACTGGTGGAAAGCTCCAAATACGAACACCAGCAAATGGCACAGGAAATTATCGAAAAATGCCTGCCGCATGCAGGAAAGTCTGTCCGTATCGGCATCACCGGAGTACCGGGAGCAGGTAAGAGCACCTCGATCGATGCGTTCGGCATGCACTTGATAGGGCAAGGACGTAAACTGGCTGTGCTGGCAATCGACCCCAGCAGCGAACGCTCGAAAGGCAGCATCCTCGGCGACAAAACTCGTATGGAGGCCTTGTCCCGTGAAAAGAACGCTTTCATCCGTCCTTCGCCATCAGCAGGTTCCTTAGGTGGCGTTGCCCGTAAAACACGTGAAACGATCGTTCTTTGCGAAGCTGCCGGATTCGATACGGTATTTGTCGAAACGGTCGGTGTCGGACAAAGCGAGACGGCTGTCCACTCGATGGTCGATTTCTTCCTGTTGATCCAACTTGCCGGTACTGGAGACGAATTGCAAGGCATCAAGCGCGGGATCATGGAGATGGCGGACGGGATCATCATCAATAAGGCGGATGGTGACAACCTCGAAAAAGCAAAACTGGCAGCGGCGCAATTCCGCAACGCCTTGCACCTGTTTCCGGCCCCCGAATCCGGTTGGAGCCCGAAAGTATTGACTTATTCCGGTTATTACAATTTGGGGATTAAAGAAATCTGGGATATGGTCGGAGAATATATGGAATTCACTCAAAAGAACGGCTACTTCAACTACAAGCGCAACGAACAAGCCAAATATTGGATGTACGAAAGTATCAACGACACACTCCGCGAAACGTTCTACCACAATCCGGCGGTAGAAAAAATGTTGAACTTCACGGAGCAGCAGGTATTGAATAACGAGATCAGTTCGTTCGTTGCAGCCAAACGGATGATGGACCTGTTCTTGGAAAATCTGTCTGCAAAGAAATAAATAAATGGAAAAGAAAAAACTTATACTGCTATTACTAAGTTGCGCGGTAATCACGGAGGCTCATGCTGCCTATCAAGGCCACGTATATGTAGACTCCAACCGGAACGGAATCTACGACAAAGGAGAGAAAGTCTTAAAAGGCATCCGGGTTTCCGACGGGTTGAACGTTGTCAAAACGAATGCCGAAGGAGTATATACACTTCCCGGACACAAACGAGAACGATTTATCTTCATCACCACTCCTTCCGGCTATAGGACAGACAATCAATATTACCGGCGGATCAACGGCACAGGGCAAACATACGATTTCGGCCTGCAACCCTGGAAAGGACGCATCAAGCCGAATGGCAGTCACAGGTTCATCCATATTTCCGATACCGAGATATTCAATACGGAAAACCAAGAAGACTGGGCGAATAACATCCGGGATTATGCGGCTAACGAGAATATCTCATTTATCATCCATACCGGTGATATCTGCTATGAAAATGGATTGAAGAACCATATCCATCTGATGAACACGTCAAACATGGACTGCCCGATGTTCTACTGCATCGGTAACCATGACCTTGTAAAAGGGAAATATGGAGAAGAGGTTTTTGAAAATGTTTACGGTCCGGTTTATTATTCCTTCGACTTCGGAAATGTCCACTACGTCGTTACACCAATGGCAGGAGGAGATCATCAGCCCGGCTATACAAAAGAAGATGTATACCGCTGGTTAAAGAATGACCTGGCGCAAGTACCGACAGGAAAACCGATCATCGTCTTTAACCATGACCTGCTGACTTCCGGAAACGAGTTTGTTTTCGGTATCGACGATAACGAGAAGATTAACCTGAACGAACATAACCTGAAAGCGTGGCTGTACGGCCATTGGCATAATCATTTCGTGCGGAAACAAGGAGATGTCCTGACAATCTCGACCGCAACACTCGACAAAGGGGGAATCGACCACTCGACTTCCGCTTTCCGTGTGGTAGATGTGGATCGGAAAGGAGATGTCCAGACTATGCTCCGCTATACCTATATAAACAAGTCCATCGAAACCGCCTCTATCGCGAATGATGCATGTGCAATGACATCAGACGGAAAGATTCCGGTATCGGTCAACACCTACAATGCGGTTGCTCCTGCCATACGTGTCACTTACAGTTGCGTCGTAGACGGCAATACTGTCCTACCGGAAACACAGCTTACTCAAAATACAGACTGGAATTGGTCCGGAATGGCCAAACTCCCGGCAGACTGTAAAGGCAAACGGATTTTCATTACAGCCAAAGCGTTGTTCAACAATGGGGAAACAGCAATCAGCCGTTCCTCATTCGTATACCAGCCGGAAGAGATCGGCAAAACACTCCGACTGGCATGGACCCGTAACGTAAATGCCAACCTGTATTTCTCTTCTCCGGTCGTTGCCGGCGGTAAAGTGTATGTCGCTTCTCTCGATGAAGATTTGAAGGGAGAAGGTGCAATCTTCGCTCTGGATGCAAAGACTGGTGAATTACAATGGAGATATCCGGTTCGCAACTCCATCAAAAACACGATTGCCGTAGACGAAGGAACCGTCTTCGCACAAGATGCGGAAGGTTATTTATACGCCATCGACTCACAGACTGGCAAACTAAAATGGGACAAAAAGATGGATGTCGCCGGCCTTCCTGTCCTTGTGGACGGGCTGACAGCCACCAATGGCATTGTCTATGCCGGAAGTGGAAAGGCATTCGGAGCATACAACGGTAAAACGGGTGACGCAGTCTGGCTGAACAAAGGCTGGCCGCAAGGAGAAGCCACGACATCGACTCCTCTGCTGGCAAACGGAGTAGTTATTTCAGGCGCCAACTGGCGAGGCTTCTACGGCAACGACGCACAAACGGGAGAGTTGCTTTGGAAACTCGATAAAGACGGAATTACGGATAGAGGCGCAACACCGGCATATGACGGTAATCTGCTTTATGTTACTTCGCGCCAGTCTTTATTTATCATCGACTGCCATTCGGGGGAAGTCATTGTCCGTAAAGAGTTACCATTCAATGTCCAAGTTAATTCGACCCCGTTGGTCACGGATAAACTGATTGTTTTCGGGACGCAGACTGATGGCCTGGTCGCACTCGACCGTGAGACATTCGAGGTCAGATGGAAAGCCCGGACATCTCCAGCTCTGGTTTATACGGCTCCCTATTCCCGCCATCCGGCTGCCACGGTCGAAACGAGCCCCCTACTCATCGGAGATACGATTTACTTCGGAGCATCCGACGGCATCATCTATGGCATAGATAAGGAAAGCGGGCAAACGAGATGGAAACATAAAACGGGAGCTCCGCTATTCTCCACCCTGTCAACAAACGGCAACATGATCTTCGCAACCGATTTCGGAGGCAATGTTTATGCTTTCAAATGCAACGAGTAAACAAGAGCTGAACTCTATATGCAAAAAGCCCCGCGGATGAAAAATATCCGCGGGGCTTTTCATATACTTGCCAATAACAGATCAAATAGAAGAAATACGAAGCGTATTCAACAAATCACGATTGATCGGTTTGTCGTTCTTGATCGCTTTGGAGAAAGGAACGTAAACGATCTCATCATTCTGGATCCCCATCATCACGTTACGCTGGTCATCCAACAACGCGTCGACGGCAGCCACTCCCATCCGGGTTGCCAAGATACGATCTTGTGCAGTCGGTGAACCACCGCGCTGCAAGTGTCCCAAAATTGAAACACGTACGTCAAACTGCGGATATTCCTTCTTTACACGTTCAGCCACGCCCATCGCACCACCGGTCACCTCACTTTCCGCAACAAGGACGATACTGCTGTTCTTGGACTTACGGAAACCAGTTTCGATCATCTCGGCCAGCTGGTCTTTCTCCATCGATATCTCCGGAATGATAGCCGCTTCGGCTCCCGATGCAATCGCTCCGTTAAGAGCCAGGAATCCGGCATCACGCCCCATCACTTCGATAAAGAACAGACGGTCGTGGGAGGTTGCCGTGTCACGGATTTTATCGACACATTCCATGATCGTATTCAAAGCCGTGTCGTAGCCGATCGTGATATCCGTGCCATACAGGTCATTATCAATCGTACCAGGCAGGCCGACAATCGGATAATTGAACTCCTGTGCAAAGATGCGAGCCCCCGTCAGCGTTCCGTCACCACCGATGGCGACCAAAGCATCGATGCCATGCTCCATCAGTTTGTCGTAAGCCTGCTTACGGCCTTCCGGCGTCTTGAATTCCGCACAACGGGCCGTCTTCAGGATAGTACCGCCACGCTGAATAATATTACTTACATTCTGAGTCTTGAAATCTTCAATTTCGTCGGTTATCAAACCCTTGTATCCACGATAGATACCCTTAACGGACATTCCGTTATAAATAGCGGAACGTGTCACTGCGCGAATGGCAGCGTTCATTCCGGGAGCATCACCTCCGGACGTTAAAATGCCAATACACTTAACTGTAGACATAGCGTCTTATATTTTATATGTTCGCGGCAAAAGTAATAATTATTTGCCAAAAACCTGTCTATTTTCCAAAACTTCATCAAATCTTACCCCTAAAAGTCAACGGCTGGCATTCAATTCACGAATACGCACAGCCACCTCTTCCATCAGCCACTTCGGAGTGGATGTGGCCCCGCACACCCCGACACTCCCCACATCTTCAGGCAACGGCTCGGTAATCTCCTTTACCTCCGAGATAAAGACCGTGTTCGGGTTTGCCTTCCGACATTCCTCCAGCAGCATCTTGCCATTTGAACTCTTCTTTCCGGCAACGAAATACACCCAATCATGCTTGGAAGCAAACGCCTTGATGTTCGGTAAACGGTTGGCCACCTGGCGGCAGATCGTATCGAAATACTCGAATTGTACCCCATCTGCAATACGCCGCCGGATCTCAGCCACGACTTCACGAAACCCGTCAAGCGACTTGGTCGTTTGCGAGAAGAGGCAGATATTCCGGCTAAAATCCAACCGGCCGAGGTCCTGTACCTTCTCGATAACGATGGCCGTCCCTTCCGTTTGCCCGACCAGACCATTTACTTCGGCATGCCCTTTCTTTCCATAGATCACGACCTGCGTATGACTATCGCGCGTAGCCACGTAGCATTTATGAATCTTACGTTGTAACTGGAGCACCACCGGACAGGTCGCATCCACGATCGTGATGTTGTTCCGCCGGGCGATCTCGTAGGTCGAAGGCGGTTCCCCATGCGCCCGAAGCAACACCTTTTCTCCCTTCAAACGGGTAAACTCGTCGTGCCCGATCGTCCGCAGTCCCAACTTTTCCAACCGTTCCACTTCCAAGCTATTGTGCACGATATCTCCGAGGCAATACAACGTATTCGTATTTTTCAGTTCGCGTTCTGCACTCTCGATAGCCGTTACCACGCCAAAACAAAAGCCGGAACCCTTATCTATCTCGACTTCTATCATGGCTAGTCTGATGTAACGACCTTTTCATACTGTTCCAAGAGCCAAGCCTTCTGCTCGGCAATCGTCAAATGCGAGTTATCCAGCTCCAGCGCATCATCAGCTTTACGAAGCGGACTCTCTACACGAGTCATATCGATATGGTCACGCGTCTTCACATTTTCAAGGACTTCCTCAAAAGAAGCAACCTCGCCTTTGGCTTTCAGTTCGTCCAAACGCCGTTGGGCACGCACTTCCGGGCTGGCTGTCACATAAATCTTCAGTTCCGCATCCGGAAAGACAACCGTACCGATATCGCGACCATCCATCACGATCCCTTTCGCCTTCCCCATTTCCTGTTGCTTGGCGACCATCGCACGGCGTACAAAACCTAAAGCCGCAATCGGACTCACGCGGTTGGCCACTTCCATCCCCCGTATTTCTTTCTCCACTTTCACGCCGTTCAGATAGGTATCCGGACGTCCGGTTTCCGGGTTAAAGCGGAAAGAGATATCGATATCGTTCATGGCATCCTGCAACTTCTGTTCATCGATACCACCGCTTGTAAAGAAACCGTGCTGCAAACTGTACAAAGTGACAGCCCGGTACATTGCCCCTGTATCGATATAGGTATATCCCAGCTCCCTTGCCAAATCTTTTGCCATCGTGCTCTTCCCGGTAGAAGAGACACCATCTATCGCTATAATTATCTTTTTCATCACTACATATATTAATGTAAAGGAAATGCAAATATACAACAGTTTATCGCTCCCTTCCTTATAAATTATCCTATTCATCCTTATATTTTATTGTTTTCCATATAATCCGGAAACCGTTCGCAGCCAAGCGGACGATCTATGAGATACGACAAAGAAGCCAACGGACCAGTAATCCATTGGCAAAAGGTCCTATCGTAAAGGAGAACGAAAAACCGAATTTACTTAGAAATCGCTGATCGTAGTGGAGATGCTCAACATCATGGAAAGAGCTGAAGGATGGTATTTGGCTACGGAAAAACCGACGTCGAACATCTTGATCCGCACACCGGCACCACCGGAAAAACCGGCAAGAGCGTTACTTCCCTGCAATTTCATGTCCAACGCCGTCTTGGGGTTATACCCGATACCGAGCCAGAAGTTGTCGGAAGGGATATAATCAACACCGATCACCAGATGCTTCACAAAAGACTTGAAAAAATTATCTCCTGTATACTCCCTGTCGTAATCGTCTACATACTCAACCTTCCATTTCGTCAGATACTGTGCAGTCAGCGACAAACGGATCGGCGCATGGGCCATCTGTTTGGTGATCCCCAGCTGGATATCCCAGGGCATCTTCTGGCGCTCATCTTCATAGGCTTTCAATTGGGCTCCGATATTTTTAAAAGCAAAACCGAAAGAAAATCCTTTTTCAGAATCATAATAACTCAAACCGGCATCGACCACCATGCCGATCGAAGTATAATCGCCGATACCCGAATATAAAAACTTCAACGAAGCCCCGCCACGCCAGCGCTCGGAAAGGTCATACGAGAAGAAACCGTTCACACTGATGTCCTTTGCCGTAAAATCTCCCGTCGGAAGACCTTCTTCCGACATTCCCCGTATCTTTCCCTGACTGAAGAACGAGGCTCCCACACCCCAAGCTCCTTTTTCTTTATACGCCTTGGTAAAAAGAGCGCTCCCGACATTGATATCCGATATATAGTTCAGGTAATTCAGATTAACCATCTGGTCCATCTCGGCTCCCAATAAAGCCGGGTTATGAAAAATCAGGGAAGGATCCCTTTCGACCAGAGACATCGTATTGCCTCCCATCGCATTGGCTCTTGCCGAAGAAGGATAGCGAAGAAAAGTATATCCGGTGTCGCCGGTTTGCGCGACAACAGCCCGTAACAAGAAGGAAAAGAAGAATATAAATAGAATATTTCTCATATTTCTCTGGTAAAATGCATACAAAGATAAATAAAACGGGTACATACACCCCACTTACAGAAACGGGAAAAAGCCGAAAAAGGTATATTGGGAGCTATTATTTTTATTCTCAGTCAAAAAAAAAGTAAAAATAGCGTATATTTAATACGAATTGTTCGGATTTAAAAAATAACTCCGTATATTTGTCGCAGAAGAAAAACACATCTTTAAACACTAAGAGATATGGAAGTTAAGAAATCACCGAAAGCGGACCTGGAAAAAGGTAAGACGATGGGTATCCTGATGGGTATGATCGTCGGACTTGCAGTACTGTTCGTGGGCTTCGAATGGAGCGACCGTGAAATCACAATCGTCCAAGATCAGGGCGTTGCTGATATCATCGCAGAAGAAGAAGTTGAAATTACGAGACCGGAGGACACTCCTCCCCCTCCACCGCCACCTCCCGCACCTGCTGTGGCAGAAGTATTAACCGTTGTAGAAGATGACGTCAAGTTGGACGACGTCGAAATCGTATCATCCGAAGACGATGCCGCTTCTGCACAGGTTGAAGCTTATACTCCTCCCGCAGTAGTTGAAGAAGAAGAGGAATCTTCACAGCAGATCTTTACTGTTGTAGAAACAATGCCTGAATTCCCCGGCGGACAAGGAGCTTTGTTACAATACCTGGCAAAATCAATCAAGTATCCGGTTATTGCTCAGGAAAACGGTATCCAGGGTCGTGTATCCTGCTCGTTTGTGGTTAACAAAGACGGTTCTATCGTAGACGCAGAAGTTATCCGTGGTGTTGACCCGTCACTGGATAAAGAGGCTCTCCGTGTGATCAACAGCATGCCGAAATGGTCACCGGGCAAACAGAGAGGTAAACCCGTACGTGTTAAATACACAGTGCCTGTTACATTCAGACTGCAATAATAACATGTAAATAGTACAAAAAGGCTGCTTCTATCGCAGCCTTTTTTATTTAAACAAATAATCTATGTTCGCTTTCAATGACATCCTACAGAAAATAGAGCAGGAAATTACCCGGCTCCAATTCACCTATCCGCCCAAAAGCTTATACGCCCCAATCGAGTACATACTTTCACTCGGTGGAAAAAGAATCCGTCCGGCACTCGTACTGATGGCATGTAACTTATATAAGGAAAACGTAGATACAGCCGTCAATCCGGCGTTAGGGCTTGAAGTATTCCATAACTTCACCCTTTTGCACGACGACCTGATGGACGATGCCGATAAAAGAAGAAACAAACCGACCGTCCATAAAGTATGGAATGCCAACACAGCCATCCTATCCGGCGATGCCATGCTGATCGCAGCCTATCAACTGATCGGCGAAACAGAATCCGAATCATTAAAAGAAATATTAGACCTGTTTACCCGTACGGCGCTTGAAATATGCGGCGGGCAGCAGTACGACATGGAGTTCGAATCGAGAACCGATGTAACGGAAGAGGAATATATCGAAATGATCCGACTGAAAACGGCCGTATTGCTAGCCTGTGCCCTGAAGATGGGAGCCATCATGGGGAACGCTCCGAAAGCCGATGCCGAAACGCTGTATCAGTTCGGCATCAACATCGGACTGGCCTTCCAATTGCAGGATGACCTGTTGGATGTCTACGGAGACACGGCCACTTTCGGCAAAAATATTGGAGGAGACATACTCTGCAACAAAAAGACATTCATGCTGATCAACGCTTTACGCCTTGCTTCAAATACTCAAAAAGCGGAACTGAACAGCTGGATAGGTAAAAAGACATTCGATCCGGCAGAGAAAATCGCCGCCGTAACAGCCATCTATGACCAATTGCGGTTAAAAGAGTTGTCCGAAGAAAAAATACACGCATATTATAATCAGGCAATGAACTGCCTAACCTCATTAAACGTAGCTCCCGAAAGGCTAAACATACTGAAAGAAGTCAGCGCCCGTTTAATGAACCGCCAGTCTTAAAATGAAACTGATCGACACACACAACCATCTGTACTTAGAGGATTTTGATCCGGAACAGGATCAACTGGTCACAATCGCAAAAGAGTCGGGCATAGACACCCTGCTACTTCCGAATGTCGACACGAGCACCATCAGGCGGATGCATGACTTATGCGACCGTTATCCGGATTTCGCCTATCCGATGATGGGACTGCATCCGACCAGCGTTGACGAGCATTATGCAAAAAATCTGAAGGAAACAGAGTCATGGCTCGGTAAACGTGTTTATTGCGGAATCGGGGAAATAGGTATAGACCTGTATTGGGACAAAACATACCTGAAGGAGCAGAAAGAAGTATTCGAGGAACAGCTCAGATGGAGCATCGACCTCAACCTGCCGGTCGCCATTCATACCCGCGAAGCATACCCGGAAGTTTTCGATTCTCTATATAAGGTAGGAGCCGACACGCTCACCGGAGTCTTTCATAGTTTTACCGGTAATGAAGCCGAATTGGAAGAGATTAAAAAATTAAATAATTTCAAAATCGGGATAAATGGAGTCATTACATTTAAAAACTCCAGGCTGTCGGAAATCATCCGGCAGACAGACATCCGAAAAATAGTATTGGAGACAGACGCCCCCTATCTCGCCCCTGTTCCCTACAGAGGAAAAAGGAACGAGCCGGCCTATATCTGGAAAACGGCTGAAAAAGTAGCCCAGACCTATGGACTGACACTCGAAGAGACCGTTGAAACAACACGGATAAATGCTCTAAAACTATTTAAAATCGAGAATAAACCAATATCGTGAGATATTTTCGCGCGTATTCAAAATTTATCCACCAGATATTGTGTATATGTCAGGCAAAAACTATAGATTTGTGCACTGAAACGTTTGGATATGCGATTTTTTTCGTATTTTGCACCCGTTTTAGAGAAGCGGTAGCTCGTTTTTGGAGAGATGCTCGAGTGGTTGAAGAGGCACGCCTGGAAAGCGTGTAAACCCCTAAAGGGTTTCGCGGGTTCGAATCCCGCTCTCTCCGCTTTAAGATACCATGACGATTATTAATAACAAAAAATAAAAACAAATAAGAGAATTATTAATCTTAAAAATTAAACACACAATGAAAAAGTATTTTGCAAAAACGTTCATGAGTTTATGTGCTCTTGGAATCTCTTCTGTAGCATTCGCGCAAGAAGCTACCGAAACCGCTGTTGAAGGTGGCATGTACCAGGCTTTGAAGACTAAGTTTATCGAAGGTGGTGCCGACTTCATGAGTTTGGTTGCCATCGCATTGATTTTCGGTTTGGCTTTCTGCTTGGAAAGAATCATTTACCTGAACTTGGCTGAAACTAACTCCAGCAAATTGCTGAAAGGTATCGAAGATGCTTTGGATAAAGGTGATGTAGAAGGTGCAAAAGCTATTGCTCGTGACACAAGAGGTCCTATCGCTTCTATCGCTTACCAGGGTTTGATGAGAATCGACCAAGGTATTGATGTTGTTGAAAAATCTATTGTTTCTTATGGTGGTGTTCAGGGTGGTCTTTTGGAAAAGAACATGTCTTGGATCACATTGTTTATCGCAATGGCTCCGTCATTAGGATTCTTGGGTACTGTAGTAGGTATGATCATGGCGTTCGATAAAATCGAACAGGTTGGTGATATCAGCCCGACGGTTGTAGCAGGTGGTATGAAAGTGGCCTTGATCACAACAGTAGGTGGTTTGATCGTTGCTTTGATCCTTCAGATATTCTATAACTATTTGTTGAGCAAACTGGAAGCTATCCTGAACCAGATGGAAGATGCTTCTATCACTTTGCTGGACTTAGTTATTAAATATAACCTCAAATTTAAAAAATAAGAAACAACTATGGCAGTTACTAAAATAAGAAAAATGTCCAGTTGGACATTACTGATAGTATCGCTTATCAGTATTGTCGTTCTGGGTATGTTCTTCGGCGGAGGCATCACGAATCCGGGAGAAGAAATGAAAGAATATGTATATACAGGTCTTTTGCTTAATTGGACTTCAGCATTATTCTTCGTCACAATCATTTGCATGGTGTTATTTGCTGTTTGGCAGTTTATCACCCTGCTGAAAGTTAATCCTAAATCAGCTCTTTCTGCTTTAGGTGTCGTAGTTGCTTTCGTTGCAATGCTGTTTATCACTTATTCAATCGGTGATGGAACTCCGTTACAAGGTCTGAATGCAGATTCTCAGAAATATAACACAGCCGGTTGGTTGCAAATCACAGATATGTGGATTTGGTCTACAGTTGTCCTGCTGGTTTTAATCGTTGCATGTGTGGTTTGGGAGGTTCCACTGATGAAAGATTGGTTATTCATGCTCTCTTCTTCTCCTGATTCGTTGGGATCTCCATCACGGTTAGGGTCGAAAATAACGGTGAGGGCCAGTCTCCGCCATACGGCATAGAGATCAAAGTTGCCGTTGGGGGTGGCTGTGAGGTTGCTGACTGTTGCACCTACGGTTGCTTCTCCGCTGTTGATTTGTGCATACTTGGAGTCTGCTTCACCGCTGGCGGTTTCGCTCCATCCGATGAAGGTCCTTGCTTCACTGCCAAAGACGTTTAAGGCGAGGGGTTGAGGCTCGTCATAGGTGAAGCTTTGCGTCTTTGTATCCCCATTGCTGTCTGTTGCCGTTGTAGGACGGTTGGCATGGAAGGTGACGGTATAGTTGTTGGGCGTCCACAGGGCATAGAGGTTGAACGTGCCGTCCGAATCAGTGGTAAGTTCGTTCACGGACTCCTTGTCATCGTAAAGCTTACCTTTCCCGTCGTTATTATTCTCTTGGGAACACCACTTGCTGAAGGTGTAGCCCGTGCGACTGAAGGTGTTTTCTGTAAGTGCCTGGGCTGCGCTGTAGACGAAGCTTTGCTCGGTGTTGTCTTGCGTGGCTTCGTTATAATTGGCGTGGAAGACAACTTTGTAGTGATTGGCTATCCACGATTCGTAGATGATGAGATTCTCATCCAACAGTTGGCTGGAAACATTGTGTGGATATATACCTTTTGATGTATCGCTCCATCCAAGGCTATAGCCAGGGCGGGTAGCATCTCCCATGACTACCTCCTTGCCGCTGAGGTCGGGCAGGG
>ENA-UEPL01002377-UEPL01002377.1-human-gut-metagenome-genome-assembly--contig:-NODE-2377-length-12551-cov-27.105499_pt1 | contig 12551 bp, 9 predicted proteins | sample MGYA00242896_ERZ507908 | MGnify/ENA primary metagenome ERZ507908 (study PRJEB26167, sample SAMN06115518) | human gut metagenome | host: Homo sapiens | place: China:Chongqing | collected 2015-08-20...
AAGCAAAATATCGCAGAAAGCAACTGGTATATCGAATGCTGCAAACCGGGCGAGTGCAACCTATACAAATAATGGTATGTACTCTAAGACGGATTCTTTATTAACATTCAGTAAGATAGATGAAGAAGTATAGGAATTATTTTAAGTTTGAACAACAGGGAGGTAGGATTATGGCAATTACAGGTATCAATAACAGCAGTTGCACATCGTATTATGCTTCAAATTACAAGAATACTGTTAAAAAAACAGATAGTGAAAAGGATAGTACAAATACAAAAGACGGCAACGTGACAACAAGTACAGTTGAATTAAAAACATCACGTCCCGGTGTGATAAAAACAGAGCAGATTAAGACGGGGTATAGCAATGTAAATGATTATTCAAAATACTTGCAAGGAAAATACCATTATATGAATACGGGAACGACTTCAATGCAAGGGGTTCCGACAACAGTATCCGTTTCAAGTGCATTTTTACAGAAGTGTATGAATGATCCGGAAAAAGCAAAGTATCTGGAGGAAAACTTAGCAGCCATTCCAGATTGTGCAAAAAGTGCGGTTAATGGATGTTTGGGCACTTTGACAAATCTGAGTTATAAGGTTGATGAAAACGGAAATATTTCGGTGGCAATATCTGGTACAAATGATCCAGATGGGAAAATAGCGAAAGAGAATGCTGAACGAAAAGCAAAAGAGAACAGAGAAACAGAAGAAAAGGTAAAAGAGAAAAGAGCTGCTAAAAAAGCAGAGGAAGAAAAAGCTGCAAAGAAACGTGCAGAAAAATCGGCAGAACCCGATGAAAAAGAGGACGTTAAAGAACTGTGGGACTCTGAAATAGAAAAGTTGAAACGAGTAAGTGGACTGTAATTCTTTAAAAATATTCAAAACATAACTCTGCTCTCCATTTTTTATGCTAATTTTGTACCTTGATAGTTGCACAAAATGGAATAATGCTACGCATAAAAAAATTAGATATATTTATCCTTAAGAGCTTTTTGATGCTCTTTATTGGAACTTTTTTCATTTGTCTCTTCATCTTCATGATGCAGTTCTTATGGCGATATGTAGATGAATTGGTGGGAAAAGGTCTGGAGATGAGTGTATTGGCTCAGTTCTTTTTTTACTCGGCCCTTACATTGATACCCTTGTCATTACCCTTAGCCATCCTGTTGGCTGCACTGATGACATTCGGCAATTTCGGAGAACGCTATGAATTGCTATCTATGAAAGCAGCAGGTATCCCTCTGCTGCGAATTATCCGTCCCCTCGTATTTTTCTGTCTGTTTCTCAGTTGTATCTCTTTCTACTTTCAGAATGTAGTTGCGCCAAAAGCCCAGATGAAATTGTGGACATTATTGGTATCCATGAAGCAGACTTCACCAGAACTTGACATCCCGGAAGGAGTCTTTTATGATGAAATCGAAGGATATAATATATATGTAAAGCAGAAAGACCGCAAAACAGGAATGTTGAAAGATATACTCATCTACAACTTCTCCGATGGATTTGAGAATGCACATATCATTTGGGCTTCAGAAGGCAAGATGGAGATGACTGCCGACAAACAGCATCTTTATCTTCATTTATATAATGGTGAACAGTTTGAGAATTTGAAATCGCAAAGCATTTCTTCGAATAATGTTCCCTACCGACGCGAAACTTTCAGAGAAAAACATACTATTATTGAATTCGACGGAGGTTTCAACATGGTTGACGGAAGTTTCCTTAGCGACCGTTCGGACAGCAAAAACATGGTAGAAATCAGTCATTCTATTGACTCTTTGACTTTTCGGGGAGACAGTATCGGACGAAGCCTCTATTCGGAAATTAAATCGTCTGCTTACCGAGACATTGATTTGACCAAGAAGGACTCTGTCAAAATGATAGAAAGCCACATGACCATTATTAACGCAGACAGTTTATTCAGCTCGTATACTTTATCCGAAAAGGATAAAACGCTGGGCAATGCTGCCGAGAGAGCTGAATCTCTTGCTTCGGAATGGAACATGAAAAGTTACCCTACCACGGATGTAGACAACAATATCCGCAAGCACAAAGCAGACTGGCACAAGAAAATCACTCTTTCACTTAGTTGTATGATTTTCTTTTTCATCGGCGCACCATTGGGAGCTATTATCCGAAAAGGCGGATTGGGTATGCCGGTGGTTATTTCCGTATTGATTTTCGTAATCTATTATATCATTGACTCCGGTGCTACGCGTGTGGCAAAAAGTGGTGAAATGGATATGGTATTGGGAGTATGGATGAGTACGCTGGTTTTGGCACCATTAGGTGCTTTCTTCACCTACAAGTCCAATAATGATTCTGTGGTGTTCAATGCCGAAGTATATATCAACTTCTTCCGCATGCTGTTGGGGTTACGTCCGTCACGCCATGTATTTAAAAAAGAAGTTATCATAGAAGACCCGGATTATCCGAATATCCTGGCCCGGCTCGATGACTTGTGTAATGAATGTCAGATATATGATACCGAACATAGATTGTCAGGTGCTCCCAATTATTATCGTATATTCACCAATAGCGGACATGACGATAAAATTGCCAGAATCAGCGAGAAAATGGAGCATCTCATAGAAGAACTTTCGAATAGTAAAGACGGCACATTGCTGAACTTTATGAATAAATACCCCATCCTGTCTACTAAGGCTCACAAGAGTCCGTTCGACAACCGATGGCTGAACTTGCCGGCAGGTCTCATATTCCCAATAGGTGTATTCTTTTATTTCCGTATCTGGCGCTTCCGCCTGAGACTGGACAAAGATTTGAAGAATATCATAAAGACCAGCCGCGAAATTCAAGATAGAATCAAAAATGAATCATTTATAATTTGACTATGGAAGATTTCAAACTGAATACCATTGAAGAAGCAATAGCAGACTTCCGTGAAGGTAAATTTATCATTGTAGTAGACGATGAAGACCGTGAAAACGAAGGTGACTTCATTATCGCTGCCGAAAAGATAACTCCCGAAAAAGTGAACTTCATGCTAAAAGAAGGTCGCGGTGTACTATGCGCCCCTATTACATTGGAGCGTTGCGCCGAGTTGGAACTTGAAAAACAAGTTAGTAACAATACCTCTATATTAGGAACTCCTTTCACAGTCACCATCGACAAATTGGAAGGCTGCACAACCGGCGTCTCGGCTCATGACCGTGCCGCTACGATTCAGGCATTGGCTGACCCAAATTCAACTTCCGCTACTTTCGGACGTCCGGGACATATCAATCCTTTGTATGCACAAAATAAAGGTGTATTGAGACGTGCGGGACATACTGAAGCGGCTGTCGACATGGCACGTCTGGCAGGACTTCAGCCTGCTGCAGCCCTTATCGAGATAATGAACGAAGACGGCTCGATGGCTCGTATGCCTCAGCTGATTGAAAAGGCCCGAAAGTTTAACCTGAAAATCATTGCCATCCGTGACCTCATTGCTTATCGCCTGAAAAGTGAATCCCTGGTAGAAAAAGGTGTAGAAGTAGACATGCCTACCGAATACGGTCACTTCCGTCTGATTCCTTTCCGTCAGAAAAGCAACGGCTTGGAACATATTGCCATCATTAAAGGCGAAATAAAAGAAGGAGAACCGGTATTGGTACGCGTACACTCTTCATGCGCTACCGGTGATATTTTCGGTTCCATGCGTTGCGATTGCGGCGAGCAGCTGCACAAGGCTCTCCAAATGATAGAAAAAGAAGGCAAAGGAGCAGTAGTGTATCTGAATCAGGAAGGAAGAGGAATCGGCCTGATGGAAAAGATGAAAGCTTATAAACTGCAAGAAGACGGTATGGACACCGTGGATGCCAATATCTGTCTCGGTCATCAGGCCGACGAACGCGACTATGGTGTAGGAGCCGAAATACTACGCAGTATCGGCATCACCAAAATGCGTCTTCTCACTAATAATCCCGTAAAACGAGTCGGTTTGGAATCCTACGGCTTATCTGTAGTAGAAAACATCCCCATCGAAACAACGCCCAATAAATACAATGAACGATATCTGAAAACAAAAAAAGACAGAATGGGGCACACTTTACACTTTAGCAAATAATATTTCTACATATCGGGCAAAATCATATCTTTTTTAATATGATTTTGCCCGATTCACTTTCATAATTGAGATATAATAACTTATTTTGCAGCAAGTAAACTTAAACACATAAAAAACAATAGCAATGAACCAATTATCAGACCGCCTGAATCGTTTGTCTCCATCAGCAACGCTGGCAATGTCACAAAAAAGTAGTGAGTTAAAAGCTCAAGGAGTTGATGTAATTAACCTGAGCGTGGGTGAACCGGATTTCAATACCCCCGACCATATCAAAGAAGCAGCGAAGAAAGCAGTAGATGATAACTTCTCAAGATACTCTCCCGTGCCGGGATATCCTGCACTTCGCAATGCTATTGTGGCCAAGCTGAAAAATGAAAACGGACTGGACTATACTGCAACGCAAATTTCTTGTGCCAACGGAGCCAAGCAATCGGTTTGCAACACCATCATGGCTTTAGTCAACAGCGGTGACGAGGTTATCGTTCCGGCTCCTTATTGGGTAAGTTATCCTGAAATGGTAAAACTGGCAGACGGTACTCCTGTGATTGTAGCAGCCGGTATCGAACAAGACTTTAAAATCACTCCGGCTCAACTCGAAACAGCTATTACCCCCAAGACCAAAGCTATTATTCTTTGTTCACCGTCTAATCCGACAGGCTCTGTTTACAGCAAAGAAGAGTTGGCCGGTCTGGCAGCAGTATTGGCAAAGCATCCTCAGGTATATGTGATAGCAGATGAAATCTACGAGCACATCAATTACATCGGCAAGCACGAAAGCATTGCCCAATTCCCTGAAATCCATGACCGTGTGATTATCGTGAACGGTGTGTCGAAGGCGTATGCAATGACCGGATGGAGAATCGGTTTCATTGCCGGTCCCGAATGGCTGGTCAAAGCAGTGAATAAACTGCAAGGACAGTACACATCAGGTCCTTGCTCTGTTTCTCAGAAAGCCGCCGAAGCTGCATACACAGGAACTCAAGCTCCGGTGGAAGAAATGCGTAAAGCATTCGAACGCCGTCGTGACCTGATTGTAAAGTTGGCTAAAGAAATACCGGGATTTGAAGTAAACAACCCACAAGGTGCTTTCTACCTGTTCCCAAAATGTGATTCATTCTTTGGAAAAGCAGCGGGTGACCGACAAATCAACAATTCGGATGATTTAGCCATGTATCTGCTCGAAGTGGGTCATGTGGCTTGTGTAGGCGGTGCTTCATTCGGTGCTCCCGAATGTATTCGTATGAGCTATGCCACTTCCGATGAAAATATCGTTGAAGCAATGCGCCGCATTAAAGAAGCATTGGCTGAACTGAAATAACCGTTCATATCCCCATCAAATAAAATGGCTGCTCTCATTGAGAACAGCCATTTTTCTTTTTAAACCTTGACGGATTGTATTATCCCTGGCTAATAGCTTCTGAAGGGCATACATCAGCGCAAGTTCCGCATTCTGTACACATGTCAGGATTGATAGAATACTTATCACCTTCAGAAATTGCTCCTACCGGGCATTCATCGATACAAGTACCGCAAGCGATACAATCGTCACTAATTACGTAAGCCATTTTCTTTAAATATTAAATTATTAGTACTAATTGATGGAACAAATATACAGCTTTTATCCATTAGTTGTCATATAGACATTACAATATTACACTAATTTGTATTTAATCTAAATACGTTTACTTTGTCATTGCCTGATACATAACTTGTTGGATACGTGGACGAATATTTAACCTCATCAACTGTTTATGGTCAAAGGGACGGGGATAAATACGATTACTCAGAAAAACAAAGACTAATTTATTCTTCGGATCAGCCCATGCACATGTACCCGTAAAACCGGTGTGTCCCACTACCTCTGCCGGAGCCTCGGCAGCACAAGGACTCTTTGCCTCATTTTTCTTGTCAGGTTTGTCAAATCCGAGTCCTCTACGACTTATCTTAGAAGTGTGAGTAAGGAACAAGTCACAAGTTTCCTTGCTCAGATAGCGTACTCCTTCATATACTCCACCGTCTATCAGCATCTGATACACCTTAGCCACATCACCGGCCGTAGAAAACAATCCGGCATTACCCGATACCCCGCCCAAGAATGCTGCCGACTCATCATGCACATACCCCTGCAACATACCTCCTTTACGCAGATAATCAGCTTTCACAGTAGGCACTATTTCATCTTTAGCAAAACGGCGCAAAGGCAGAAATAAAGTATGCTCCATCTTCATCGGTTTATAAAATTCTTTTTGAAGAAAAATATTCATCGGTATCTTTGTTATATTCTCCACTATCTCTCTCAGCAATATGAAATTCAAATCACTATAACGATACCTCCTGTCTTTCAAAGGCACTCCGGCTATTTGTTGCAACACCGAATCACGAAAAGAACGATGCAGATACATACTATCTGACACCAATAAAGGATAATCCGATGAAAAAACTTTCGACACCAGTTCTTTCTTATATCCGAAATGATCAATGACAAACAGGCGTGTATCTATCTGTCTATGATGGCCGGCATCCGGTCTCGTCCTATAAAAAGCTCCCGTATAGCTTTCTTCATCTATCGCTTTCTTATAGAACGGCCAAAATGCAGGCAGCCCGGACTGATGCATCAATAATTCTTCAATAGTGATACGCTCCTTACCTGTCCCCTTCAGCACAGGAATATAATCTGAGACACGATCAGTCAATCCGAACTTCCCGTTATCATACAGTTTCATGACAGCCAACAGAGTGGCGGTAGTTTTGGTCAGCGAAGCCAAATCATATAAATTATCAGCCTCAACTTCCTTAGACTTTTCATAAGTAAAGGTTCCGAAACATTTATCATATACCGGCACCCCATCTTTCAAAATCAAAATCTGACAACCGGGATAAGCCTTCGCTTTGATTCCCTCAAGGGCTATCTCGTCTATTCCCTTCAATACAGCAGAGCTCATGCCATAATCTTCAGGTTTGTAAATGCGAGAAACCTTAGGACTCATGGTTACTCCGTCACCCGGTTTGAATAAATCGGAAACTGCCACAGACAGACGTCCGTCCGCCACGGCTCTTCCCGCCATTACATCTGCCACCTGACGCTGAATTTCAAGCTCATCCGTATGTCCCAACACAACTGCTGCTGCTTTTTTCCAACATACCTCCATATCCGACATAGTCTTCAAAGGCATCAGATATACATAAACAACAGGCAGGCTGTCGGGCAGTTTTTCCAACATCGGCTTATACTTATTATAATCATTAGAGTTAATGACTACAATGACACGCTGGCTGTTTACCAACTCTTTCCTAATAGCTGACATCGAATCGGATGTTGCCATAATACGCCTCAGAGGTAAATACTGTTTCAAGCGACTGTAGAACTCAAGTCCGGAGGAAGGCTTTCCGATATTCAATACTGTAGTGCCGCGCAACTTGGCATCCAGAGGCAAAACCCCGCCGGTATTATTGACAACGGTAATGGCTGCTTTCTGCAAACGGCTAATTAATTCTGCCACTTCCGTACGATTCAATCGTTTATCAAGTCCCGATATCTGAACATGAGGCTTCGTCTTTAGCCCTAAAGCATATTTATAAGTTAATACCTTGCGACATTTCTCTGTTATCTCCTTTTCAGAAAGCCAGCCACTTTTTACGGCTTCCAATACTCCGTTCAGTTCTCTTTTCAGATTGCGAGGAGCCAACAACAAATCATTACCCGCCTTCAACGCTTTAGCACACAGGTTCTCATTTTGAGAAACCCCTTTCATTTCGAGTGCATCTGTAAACACCAATCCTCGGAAACCCAACTCCCGACAAAGCAGATTGTCAATAACATGAGCAGACAATGAAGCCGGATTCTTTCCCAATTCAGGAACTTCCAGATGACCGGCCATAATCCCTCCCAATCCGGCATGGATCACCTCCTTAAACGGGTAAAGTTCAATACTGTCCAAACGGGCACGGTCAAAATTCAGCACAGGCAACGCCTTATGAGAATCCACTTCCGTATCTCCATGTCCCGGAAAATGCTTGGCTACAGAAAGTACTCCTCCATCCTCCAATCCACGAGAATATGCAACCACTTTTTGAGCAACGTTTTTAGGATCACCGCCAAAAGAGCGAGTATTGATGACAGGGTTGCGCGGATTAATATCCACATCGGCAACAGGAGCAAAATTAATCTGTACACCTATTTCTTTGCACTGACGGGCAACTTCCTTACCATATTCATAAAGCAATTGATTATCCTGAATACAGCCCAATACCCTGTTGCGGGGAAAACGGGGAGTATTCTTCAGCCTCATCGCCAATCCCCATTCGCCGTCAAAAGCAATAAACAAAGGTACTTTCGATAATTCTTGTGCGTAGTTGGTCAGTATTGCCTGATTCCCCACCTGTCCGCCGGAGAACAGCAAACCGCCCACCTTATATTCCTTAACAGCATTATATATGTTCGCCCGGTTAGACTGCGTATTGAGAGGAGCGACTGTATGTATAAATAACTGTCCTATTTTCTCTTTCAAACTCATTTCCGACAATTGCTTCTCCACCCATTCACGACATTCCGCACTGTCAGCCCCACCTCTTCTCAAAACATTAGGCACTTGCTGGGCATACAAAGAAAGCCCGAATATACATAATACATATAGTAAAATGATTTTCTTCATTCGATTACAGTTAAGTCACTCTTTTTTTATTATTTCACATTCTTCTTTACTCTACGCTTTTAAAGCGTTTATTGCCCAAATGTACTCAAAAAAGAAAAAGCTGCCAACTATATCAGATAAAAATATATGAAATTATATTTGGTTGTATGGTGAAAAACCACTAATTTTGCACCGCTTTCGCGCAATCGCTGTCAAAGAAGAGTTACTTGATATGTTGCGTTGTAACGATAAACAATTTAAAATCAAAAGAAATGGATTTAATTAAAATTGCTGAAGAAGCATTTGCTACTGGCAAACAGCATCCTTCATTCAAAGCTGGTGATACTATTACAGTGGCATACCGTATCGTTGAAGGTAGCAAGGAACGTGTACAGTTGTACCGTGGTGTTGTTATCAAAATCGCTGGACATGGTGACAAAAAACGTTTCACCGTTCGTAAAATGTCTGGAACTGTAGGTGTTGAACGTATTTTCCCTATCGAATCTCCGGCTATCGACAGTATCACTGTTAATAAAGTTGGTAAAGTTCGTCGTGCTAAATTGTACTATTTACGTGCTCTTACTGGCAAGAAAGCTAGAATTCAGGAAAAAAGAGTTAATCAGTAAGATTTATCATTCCTACATAAAAAAGGAGTATTCTCTTCCCGAGAATACTCCTTTTTTAATTTACATCCCCTTTACCACGATTTTTTATATAATCATGAACAAACAGACTTGAAATAGCATTTATATTTAATATTGAATCAAACTTAAACCATTTATGAAAAGAATAATGTTCATTTTAGGAGTAAGCATCATTATGGCCTTACTTACTGTTACCGCAGCCTTGGCAGGTTGGTGGCTCGGAGCGTCTCTGCCTCTAGATATATCTGATACCACTCAACAAATAGCAGCATTACTCACCGCTTCTGCTTGTACATGGATACTCTATATTGTAAGTCGCAAAGTACTGACAAAAATCAGTCTCAAACCATACTAAATATATAGTCCATTAAAACAAAAAGGTCAACCGATTCTATATCATTCTCGATTGACCTTCTTATTTAAAATCTTGTTTTCATCATTCCTTATTTTCTGTTTCCTGTATCCCGGACTCTTCCTTTCCACGTAAATAAACAGAAGGTGCCACACCGAATTGTTGCTTAAAACATTTACTAAAATAGAACGGATCATTAATACCTACTTTATAAGAAACTTCGGCTACCGTATAACGATTTTCCAACAACAGTTCCGCCGCTTTCTTCATACGAATAATCCGGATATATTCATTGGGTGAATATCCCGTCACCCCACGTACCTTACGATAAAAAACGGTTCGTCCCAATCCCATCATCGAAGCAAACTCATCAATCGTAAACTGAGCATTACCAATCTGTTGATCCATAACCATCTGTAATCTGTCAGCAAATTCTTTATCCTTATCAGAGGTACAAATAGCCGGTCGTACCATATTCGGATCATTCGAAAATTTCTCACGTAATTTCTCACGTTGCTCTATTAGTTTGAAAGCGCGTGCCAACAGTAGTTTCGGGCTAAAAGGCTTAGTAATATATGCATCCGCACCACTTTCCACGCCTTCCAAATGACTTTCGGCAGAACTCATAGCTGTCAATAAAATAATAGGTATATGACTTGTATCAAAATCATTCTTCAATTTTCGGGTTACCTCAAATCCTGTCATCCCCGGCATCAGCACATCACAGATTATCAAATCAGCATCATACGTACGTGCACGTTCCAATCCAGACGGACCATCCGCCTCGGCCACAACTTCAAAATATTGTCCCACTTCTTCTTTCAAAAACTCACGTACATCGTTATCATCTTCTATAATAAGTACTTTACGCTTATTAAGTGGTGCAGATGGAAGTTCCACGCCCCCTTCTTGCGCCGATATTTCTTCTGCAAGAACAGCTGCATGATGTACTTCCTCCTCTTCCAACAACACATTATGGGGAATCAGAAAATCTTTTTCCTCATAAACAGAAATATCAGTAGGCAAACTGACCGTAAATATAGACCCACCACCTTCATTTTCAGTATATACTATCGTACCTTTATGTACACACACCAGTTCATGTGTCAAATGCAGGCCAACTCCGACACTACTACCCGAAAAGCTACTTTGCATAAAACGCTTAAATAACTCATTACGTTTCTCTTTAGGAATGCCTACACCGGAATCGGCTACCGATATGACCAACTGTTTCTTTGCTTCATCCACCGTCACAGAAAAAGTCACTTTTCCACCGCTGGGTGTATATTTGAAAGCATTAGACAACAAATTATAAGTCACTTTGTCCAAATAACCCTTATCGATAAACATCTTATAAGAAGCTACAGATGGCAAGAACTTGAAATCCATATTCTTAGACTCAGCAGCATCATTGAAACTCAAGAAGATTTCATACAAGAAAGCCATGACATCCGTTTCCTCCAAAGAAAGGGCCAGTTTATTATTCTGCATCTTACGGAATTCCAGCAACTGATTGATAAGACGCAACATACGCTGGGTGCTTTTATCCATGACCTTCAATGAATAAGCCATTTCTTTAGGGATTTTACCACCACGCTGCATCTTTTCCAATGCTCCTTGTATCAAAGTCAAGGGAGTACGGAACTCATGAGAGATATTCGTGAAAAAAACTAATTTATACTCTGTCAGCTGTTTCTCCACCTGTATACGATTACGCAAAGTATTAAAGTCACGCATCAGTCTGAAAGTGATATATAGCGCCACCCCTATCAAAATAGCATAAATAAAGAAAGCCCAAGTAGTTTTCCAAAAAGGAGGAACAACAATAATCTTCAAAACCGTTTCTTTATCTCCCCACACACCGACCCCATTGGCTGACCTTCCATCAAACGGTAATCTCCACCTATAAATTTCACAAAGCTATTCAGTTTTTCTACCTCATTCTTATAGCGGGAAAAGTTCAAAGAACCACCCCATGAGAAATCATCATATCCAGGACTACGGTAATCAAGCATCAATTCAAAACCATGATTTTTCATAGAACCGGTATTCATCCACATAGCGGCATTCTCACCGGCAACAGAAAGTGTGGGAGGAATCGTAAGCATATCTTTCGTATTCTTTATATAATAATCAAAACTTACATTCAGAGAATTATTAAAGAGCCCCAAATCTACGCCAATATTAGTCTGAGTAGTAGTTTCCCATTTCAAATCAGGATTACCAGAGGTAGCTACAATAATTCCGGCAAGCGTTTTATTTCCGGTGCCATTCAGATCATAAGCTCCGTTGCCTACATCATAACGATAGGTACTATAATAAGCATAATTATTATCAATAGCAGAGTTACCTGTTTGTCCCCAGCCAAAACGAATCTTAGCATTACTGAGTATCTCCGACTTTGGCATAAACTCCTCTTCCGTGATTCTCCATGCTGCAGAAAAAGCAGGAAATACACCCGAATTATTGTTCTTATGTAATCTTGATGTAGCATCACGACGAACAGTCGCAGACAACAAATATCTGTCATTCCAACTATAGTCAGCCTTTGCAAAAAGTGAGAACAGCGCCCATGCCGACTTTCCACCTCCATTTGTCTGGGTTCCTTCACCAGCATCAATTACCATATAATGATCATCCTCAAATCTATAAGTATCACGATAAGCAGATAATCCTTCGTACTTGTAAGAAATAGCTTCCGTACCGGCCAGTAAAGTCAATTTATGTCTGTTCACCTCAAGATTGTAATTGGCTGTATTGGTCCATGTCCATGTGTCACCTTGACCATAAGCGCGTGAAACGCCATTCTTATCAGATTCCTGTATTTTACGGCTCAACGCCTGATTCAAAAACTGA
>ENA-UEPL01002382-UEPL01002382.1-human-gut-metagenome-genome-assembly--contig:-NODE-2382-length-12539-cov-3.750201_pt1 | contig 12539 bp, 6 predicted proteins | sample MGYA00242896_ERZ507908 | MGnify/ENA primary metagenome ERZ507908 (study PRJEB26167, sample SAMN06115518) | human gut metagenome | host: Homo sapiens | place: China:Chongqing | collected 2015-08-20...
ATACAGTATGAAACGCAAATTTCTATCAATTTTGCTGACGCTGGCAATGGCCTTGACGCTGCTGCCGACAGCGGCAATGGCGGAAGGAGCGAGTTATGATTGCGAAGGAGGCACTGACTGTCATCATAAGGTAGCCAAGATCAATGATGATCCCCGTTATGATGACGTAGTTGCACATTTTGACACTCTGGAAGAGGCTATCCGGCTTGGGCAGATGGAAACCCCTCCCACGTTTAAACTGTTGGATGATCTGACAGAAGATGTGGTGGTTCCCGCCGGAAAAGACATTTATCTGGATCTAAACGGCCGCAAACTTACCAATGCCAGCGGCCACACCATTACGGTTGAAAAAGGTGGCAAGTTGAATATCAGCGACAGTGTTGGCACTGGTGTTGTGGACAACACCAGCCACGGAAAGGGCGCAATCGTCAACTACGGCGAGGTTACCTTGAATGGCGGCACCTTTAAGCGTTCTGCCGAAAAGGGTACCTATTCCCCCTATGACAACGGCGGAAACAGTTGGTACACCATTGCCAACTACGGTACCATGGAAATTAACACTGGCGTTACCGTTGAAAACGCTGGCGGTTATTCCAGCATGATCCGCAATGGCGGCGATGCAACTGCCGATTGCGATTTGACGATCAGGGGCGGCAATTTTGCCGGCGGTATCAACACGGTCAAGAATGATTCCTTTGGTGTACTGACCATCAATGGCGGTAATTTCTCCAATACTGCCCAGTATGTCATTATGAACTGGAACAAGGCTGAAATCACTGCTGGCACGTTCCAGACTCTGGATACCGCTTCCGCGGTACTGTTCACCTCTTCTTATGGTGCCGATGCCAATACCATCGGCAAGCTGAGCATTTCTGGCGGCGAATTTAAGCACGCCAGCGATACCCAGGAAATGATTGTGGATCGTTACGATGCATCCAACAGTGGTACCGCAGCGGTAACCGGCGGTAGATTTGATGCCGATATTTCCAAGTACATCCCCTCTGATTATGTGCAGTCTGCCGATGGCACTGTGGAGAAATTGGGCGAAACCAACGCAGTTGCCAAGGTCGGCGATACCTATTACAAGACCCTCACCGATGCTGTCAAGGCAGCTGATAATGCTACCGTCACCTTGCTGAAGGATGTGACCGAGGATGTCACGATTCCCGCGGGCAAGACCATCACGCTTGATCTGAACAGTAAGACCTTGACCAACGTGAAGGATCACACCATTCTGAACAATGGTAACTTGACCATCACGGGAACGGGCAAGGTTGATAATATTTCTCATGCTAAAGGTGCGCTGTACAATAAGGGAACTGTTGTCGTAAATGGCGGTACCTTTGATCGTTCTAAGGAAAACGGCAAGAACAAAGGCGAGAGTGGCCAAAACTCTTGGTACACCATCAAGAACGTTGGCACCATGACTATCAATGATGGCGCAATTGTGCAAACTGCTGGGAACAATGCCTCTCTTGGTAAATTCTCCAGCCTTGTTTCTAATGGATACTTTAACGCCGGTGACTACACCAATAATAAGGGACTTGACCAGCCTATCCTGACGATTGATGGCGGTACGTTCCGCGGCGGTCTGAATACGATCAAGAACGATGACCGCGCAAAGTTAACGATCAATGGCGGTACGTTCAGCAACTATTATCAGGCCGTTGTTCAGAATCACAATATTGCAGAAATCACAGGCGGTACCTTTACTGCTGCAAGCGATGCTGACAACGAAACATACGGCATTTACAACTGTGGTTGTGCTGCTGAGATTGATCTTGGTACTCTTACCGTGTCCGGTGGTACGTTCACCGGTGCCACATACGCTGTTGCCGAAGTCAGCAGCCAAAATGCGGCTGTGAACATTTCCGGCGGTCAGTTTGCCGGAACAAAGGCGGCAATTGTTAAGAGCAGTACTTCTAATGCAACCATCACCATCACTGGCGGTCTGTTCTCCTCCAATCCCAACGCTTATGTCCCTGACACTCACCATGTTGAGGACTCCGGTAATGGCAGCTACCCCTTCGCTGTGAAGGAGGGTGCCAAGTCCGACGCTACGATCATCGTTACGGCTGCGACCAATGCGGCTGTGAGCGAAACCATCAAGACCGAAGATAAGGCTGAGATCAACAAAGTTATCAATAATGCCGATGTTGACGGCGTGGCCACTGCGATCCGCGATGACAAAAAGGCCGCTATCGCCAAGGCTGCCGGTGTGACGGACGCTGAACTTGCCGGTAAGAACGTGATCGAGACCGAGATCACCGTCAAGGTTGAGGCTAAGGCTGCTGACCTTGCTAACGGCAAGCTGACCTTTGAGGCATCTCCCGTTGCCACCGTCAAGGTCAATGGCACTGCAACGGATACGACGGTTCCCGTCACCAACGATATGCTGAACGGCAAGCCCATCACCGTCAAGCTGCCTCTGCCTACCGTTGACGGTAAGCTCTTCACTCCCAATCAGATCCTCCACAAGTTTACCGGCGGCGGCTATGAGTATTTCATCAACGAATCCGTGGGCAGCAAGCGCGGCGCTGGCAGCTTTAAGATCGAGGGCGACTGCGCTGTGTTCACCATCTATGGCTTCAGCACCTTTGAGCTGTCCGGTACGGTCACCTATGTGGAGCCCAGCTCCGGCGGCGGTTCCAGCTCCTCCTCCAGACGCTATGACGTCTCCGCACCCTCTGTCAAGCACGGCGATGTGACCGTCAGCCCCAAGAGCGCCTCCAAGGGCGATACCGTGACCATCACCGTCAAGCCCGACAGCGGCTATGAGCTGGACACCCTGACCGTGAAGGACGCCAGCGGCAGCAAGATCAAGGTGAAGGACAAGGGCGACGGTAAGTTTACCTTTACCATGCCCGCCTCCAAGGTGACGGTTTCCGCGGAATTCGCTGAGATCGAGACGCTGGACTTTGCGGACGTTTCCACCGACGCCTACTACTATGAGGCTGTGAAGTGGGCCGCCAAGAAGGGCATCACCGGCGGTACCGGCGACGGCACCTTCAACCCCAACGGCTCCTGCACCCGCGCCCACATCGTCACCTTCCTGTGGCGCGCCGCCGGCTCTCCCGAGCCTAAGAGCACGGTGAGCTTCGCGGATGTTCCCGCAGGCAGCTACTACGCCAAGGCTGTGGCCTGGGCTGTGGAGAATGGCATCACGCTGGGTACCGGCGACGGCACCTTCAGCCCCAACGCCACCTGCACCCGCGCTCAGAGCGTGACGTTCCTGTACCGCGCCATGGGCACCGCGCCCACCACGGTGAACGGCTTCACCGACGTGACGGCTGATGCTTTCTATGCTGACGCAGTGGCCTGGGCCGTGGAGAGCGGCGTGACCAACGGTACGTCCGCTTCCACCTTCAGCCCCAACAACGGCTGCACCCGCGCCCAGATCGTGACCTTCCTGTATCGCACCATGAAGTAACTTCATACGCAAGCAGCGGGAAACCTTATTCGAGGTTTCCCGCTGTTTTTTTGCTGCCCGGCCGGGGCACGGTTTACAGGGACCGACTCATCCGACTTTTGCAAAATGGTAACCGTCAAAGCTAACGGCGTATAGACTCCTATGGGATAATAGTGGTGGGATGTTGCGCAACGTTCCGCTACTATTAACGTTGGGGGGAATATGCCGTGACATCCACAAAGCTAAAGCATCAGGTACGGCTGCGGGAATGGGCGGGAGCCATTCGGGATTGCAGAAGCAGCGGGTTGTCAGTCAGGCAGTGGTGCAGGGAGAGAGGAACCACACCAACTACATACTATCGCTGGGAACGTGAGCTATTGTCTGTTGCCAGTACAGCGAAGGCACTGTCTGAAACGCCTGCGGCTGCATTTGCAGAATTACCAGTACCGAAACAGGTGTGCTGCAACACAACGGAACGTTCCGCTACGCTGCGCGTCGGCAAAGAATGATTACCTACTGTCAAGAGATGGTAAGTAAAAGACGTTCAATGCGGAAATGAAGAAACCGGAATTGGCCTTCAAGTGTTTTATCCGCTTTTTGCTGGCGCGGGCGGCGATGACCTGGGGCGTGGAACTGATGGCAGGAGCCTTTCGAGTATATCAATTCTATCGACAAGGGCGCATGGGGCGTGTTATAATCATGAAAAACGCGGCGAAGGGAGGCGGCGGAATGACGACAGACGAAGCATTATACCGCCGCTACCTCAGCGGAGACGAGGATGCCCTGGGCACGCTTATGGAGCGTTACGGCACCAAGCTGACCCTCTATCTGGACGGCTACCTCTGCGACCTTCACGAGGCGGAGGACCTGATGATCGAAGCCTTTGCCTATCTCATCGCCAAAAGGCCGGCCATCCGGGACGGCGGCTTTCGCGCCTACCTCTACCAGTCGGCGCGGCACATGGCCCTGCGGCTGCTGCACAAAAAGCGGGCGGGAAATTGCTTTTCACTGGACGCGCTGACGGAGGAACCGGAGGCACGGGAACTGGTGGAGGAAACCGTGCAATCGGCAGAACGGGCGCGGCTCCTGCGGACCTGCATGACGGAACTGCACGAGGACTACCGGGAGGCGCTGTTCCTCGTCTATTTCGAGGGACTGAGCCACGCGGAGACCGCCGCCGTCATGGGTAAGCGGGAAAAGCAGGTGGCGGACCTCATTTACCGTGGAAAAATCGCGCTGCGAAAGCGGCTGGAACAGGAGGGAATCACGGATGCGTACAACGGCTGAACGGCTGGCCGAGGCCAAGCGGCGGGCGAGGGAACTGGAGCGGGAGCGGCAGCGCCGCCGGGCCCGTGGGATCTTTTGCGCCGGTACAGCGGCCTGTTTCGTCATGATCGTCTCCCTCGCGCTGGTCATGCCCGGCATCACGGAGGGATTTTCCGACACGGCGCTGGGCGTCGGCATGGCCGCCGGCGTTTTCAGCGGCCGGAGCCTTGGCTATCTCGTGGTGGGCCTGCTGGCCTTCGCGTTAGGCGTGTGCGTGACGGTGCTGTGCGTCCGCCTGCGGGGGCATGAGGAGGATTCGGCGGACGAGGAGCGGTACGATGATTGAGTTTTGGGACTATCTCTCGCAGTTTCTCGCCGTGACGGCGGGCTTCTGCGCCGCTTTGCGGGCGTATCTCAAAAGCCGCGAACAGCCGTGGTTTCTGCTGACCTGTTTCTACGGGACCTTCGCTCTGGGTACCCTCTACTGGACGCTGCACCTGCTGCTGCGGCAGGAGACCCCGCAGGTTTTTTACGTCTCCGACCTTGCGTGGCTGGCCAGCTATGTCTTTTTGCTCGCCCTGACGCTGACGCTGCTCGACGCGGGGGAGCGGCAGTCCCGGACGGGGCTGTGCTGGCTGGCACCGGTGTTCTGCCTGCCGCAGTTCTTGCTGTACGTCACCCGCGGCGATTTGCTTCTCAACGTCCTCATGTGCGGCTTGACGATGATGCTGGCGTGGTGTGCGGTGCGGGGCCTCGTCTGGGCGAAAAAGACGGGAAACGGGCGGCTGCGCCGGTTTCACGGAACGGTGCTGGCCTTCACAGCGCTGGAGTACGCCCTGTGGACGGCCTCCTGCTTCTGGGTGAGCGACACCCTGACCAATCCCTACTTCTGGTTCGATTTCCTGCTGACCCTCGTTTTGCTTTTGTTTCTGCCCGCAGTGCGAAAGGCGGTGGAGGCGTGACCTATATCGAAAATGTATTCGTCTGCATGGCGGCCCCGCTGGTGGTGGCGCTGCTGTCTTTAAAACGGGGGCAGCGCGCCGCAGTGGTGTTCTGCCTCGCGGGGATGGGGGCCTGTCTGCTCTCTGCCTACCTCAACACCTTCTTCGCCCGGCTTTATCAGGCGGACGCCGTCAATGCCGCCACCCAGATCGCCCCGGTGGTGGAGGAGATCCTGAAGCTGCTGCCGCTGCTGTTCTTTCTGGCGGTGTTTGAGCCGACCTTCGCCCGCTTCCGGCTGGCCGCCGTCATCGTGGCCGCCAGCTTTGCCACCTTTGAGAACGTCTGCTACCTCACGCAGAACGGCGCGGATCAGATTCTCTTTCTGCTGATCCGGGGCTTCGGCACCGGCGCGATGCACGTGGTCTGTGGGAATGTGTACGGCGGCGCGCTGCGCCCCGTGTGGGACAGCCGTCCCCTGCGGGCGGCCTGCCTGTTCGCGCTTTTGTGCGTGGCCATCATTTACCACGCCATCTACAACCTTCTGGTCAGCGCCGGGGGGACGCCTCAGCTCATCGCCTACTTTGTCCCGCTGCCCACGGCGCTGTGCTTCCGGCTGCTGGCGCGGAAGGCCGAGGCGTAAATACAGTCTCAGCAGACCGTCCTGTTGGACGGTCTGATTCAGCGTGTCGAAAAAGTCTTTTCGCCCCGCTGAGCAAGTTTTCAGAACTTTTATAAAGTTCTGAAAACTTAGGATTTCAATGGCGCAGGACACCCTTCTTGGGTTTCCCGCGCACACCCTTCCTTTCCGTTGCGGAAAATCTCCCGCTTTATCGACAGCCTCCATCAGATCGTCCGACAGGACGGTCTGATTTTTTTGAAATTTTTTCAATTTTCGGTGCGTAGTTTTCTCCGTTTTTGTCCCTATGGTAATGTAAGGACTTTTTTTCGGGAAGGAGGAAGGGGCATGTATGACACCACGGAGCGCGTCCGGCGTGTGAAGCAGACGGCCCTGCGGCTGATCCAAAAGCGGGAGCGGACGGCGCTGCGGCGGCTGGGAACCCTGTGTACCGCGCTGGCTCTGGGTCTGACCGGCGCGCTGGCTCATTTCATCGGCGGGCCGCCCGGCGCCGCCGTCCAGGGGGCCTACGGCGCGACGCTGCTGGCGGACAGCGCAGGCGGCTATGTGCTGGTGGGTGTGGCGTCCTTTACGGCCGCCGCTGTCCTGACGGTGGTCTGTATGCGCCTGCATGAGCGAGAGAAACGAGAAAAGAACAATGAGACAGACAAGGAGGGAAACGCATCATGAAAAAAACGATCACCCTGTTATTGACGCTGTGCCTGCTGCTGGGCCTGCTGCCCACGGAGGCTGTGGCCTATTTGGGAGACATCCAGACGGTCGACAGCGGTACCGTGACAGCGAAAAAGCTGAACAGCGGGTCGTGGGAACTGCGAAACGATTATCTTCGCGTGATCGTGCGGAAGGACGGCACGCTTTCCACGGCCCCGGCGGCGGACAGCGCCGACCCCGTAGACAGGCAGACGCCGTTTTGCTATTTCGTCGCATATGGTACGAAACACACCACGTATCCGGCAAATCTACGTCCGAAAAGTGTGGAATTCGTGGACAAAACACCAAACGGCCCGGCAGTAGCCGTCAAGGTGGAGTACGACTTGACAGTCGATTTGAAGAAGCTTACTGCCACCGGAACGACCACGGTCTACTATGAGATCGTGCAGCTCAGGGAGAGCGGGTCCGGCGCATGGGGCGTGCTGACGTCTGTGAACAATATCGTACTGGATATGGAGGACAGCGGTAAGTTTTTTCAGACACTGAAAACCGATGTGGGCGTCTTCTGGGGCTATACTCTCAGCGGCTTTACCGCCATGGGTCACAGAAACGCCGCGGACAGCCCCGCCCTCAAAATGAACCAACTCGTCTACAATAAGGATAAGAACACAGTAATTTCAACCGAAAACTCCGTGATTACAAGCAAGATAGAGGACCTAAGAACATGGAACCCCCTCTCGCAAGGTAATGACTCGTGCTCCAATTACATCACCGAGGTCTATACGGACGGCTACAACTGGGCCAATCCCTTTGTTGGACTGTCGGAATACTATAAAAACGGCACCATCAAGGCCTATCTGCCGGAATGGGTCAGCGTAACGCCGGCCAGCCGCCCCGGCGACACCCGGGTGGAGTGCGGGAACGCTGTGGGCCTTCACTTCAAGGGCAGCACCGACTTAAAGAACCCCCGGCGTTTCCTTTGGGGCTTCCGTGGTTTGCTGAAAGGCACGGACCCAGCTCCCACCAACCCGGACAAGGTCGATCCCGCCATCTATGCCAAGCGGCTGGGCGTTTTCGCCGTCAACGGCGGCGTGACAGTGGAGTATGTGGCGGACGACGCGGCGCTCGAGGCGCTGAAGCGGCAGTACAAGAAGGACCCCGCCGCTCTCATCAACGGCGATTATGAGAGCAAAAACGGGGAAGACTTCACTTTTACAGGCGGGGCGGCGCTGCTGTCTCCCTCCGTCACGGCGACGTGGGGCAGCGGCGGCAGGCTCGTCATCCACAAGAACGGAACCGTGGAGCAGAGCGGCGTGAGCCTGAGCGCGCCTACCTTCAAGTTCTATCAGCCCAAAACCGGAGAGGGGAGTGCGTTGGGCATCTCCCTTACGAAAAAGGGCTTTGAGTTTGCCATTGAACCGGCCAAAAACGACGCCATCGTCTACGTGGACATCCCCTACGCCACGGTGAAGCTGGAAAACGCCGCCGCCGACGCGGCGGGAAACCTTGTGTTCAGCGGCGAGATCGGCTTTCAGACCATCTTCGAGGGCGCGGAATTCAAGATGGAAAAGCTGGGCTACGGCTTAAAGGGGAATGAGTTCAAGGTCAACGGCGTCCACGCCACGGGCAGCTTTACCACCGCGAAGATGATGGCGCTGGAGCTTGCCGATGTCAAGGGCGAGGTCAATACCTTCAATGGCAACAAGCGTTACGCCTTTGAACTGGAGCGGAACGTCTTTGACCTCTTTGAGACCAAGGCGGAGCTGGAGCTGACGCGCAGCAAAAAGGACGGCAGCCTGCTGCCTAACACGCTGTATTTCTATGTCAAGGCAAGCCCCGGCATCCCCCTTATTCCGCCCATTCCCGTTGGTCAGCTCAACGGCGGCGGCGCGGGCTTCATGGATCTGGCAAAAACGGTGAACGGCGATTACTTTGCCATTCCGCCCATCAAGCTGCGCGGCACGCTGACGGGCACCTATCTCCACCTCATCGAGGGCACGGGGGATGTGGTGATCGGCCCGAGTGAGATATCCCTTAAGGCAACGGACGTCGGGATCGTCGGTGTAGGCAAGAACGGGCAGATCATTGAGAGTTTCGGCTACGCCCTCAAGCTCAACGGGCAGGAGCGGGAATATAAAAATGTAACCTACAATGGCATCTACCTCGCCGGCTCCGAGGAACTGGAGCTGAATCTGCCAAGTAGGACGATCGATGTGATCGTTCTGAATTCCTCCATCGAGCTGGGGGCCTTCGGCGGCGTGAATAAGAACACGGACACCTTGTATCTCGGCATCGGAGCCAACGGCATCGTCAAGGGTACGATACAGGTTCCAAGCGATATCCCAGTTGTCGGCGGCATCCCGCTTTCCAACATGGACGTCAACCTTATCGTGGGCGGACAGACCACCATGCCCATCAGCGGCGCCAGCGTCAGCGAGAGAATGAAGGATGCGTTCAAAAACATTGATGTCTACCTCGGCGCGATGGCGGAGGTGGACGTCAAGATTATTGATGTCCGCGTTTGGGTACTGGTGCCGCAGATCGTAAAGACCGGCTTCCGCCGGGGCGAAGGCTGGGGCGTTGAGCACCGCTGGGTCAAAAAGCTTCCCAAATGGGATTGGGAAGCTCACGGCGTGACGCCCGTCGTGCAGGCGGTGTCGCTTGAGGACGGCGAGGAGGCTCTGATGCTGACGGCTCTGGAGCCCGTTGTGCTCACGAACGGCAGCGGTGAAAACTCTAAGACAATTGAGGTAAGAGCCAGTACGGACGAAACGCCGTATATCCTGCTGGCGTTTGACAGCAGCGTGAGCGAGGAGGATATCAAACAAGCTCTGATTGTTACGAAAAAAGATGAGACCAACCGCATCGACATCAACTGGGTAGGCAAGGACGGTGAGATCGATCCCACCGCGGAGATCAACGCAGGCACCGACCTTATCGAGAACGTGGACGGAAACAAATACCGCGTGGTGCTTCTGCGGCTGAAGAAAGGCGGGACTTATGAGGTCAATACGGGCGACCTTAAAATTCTGAAGCAACAAGAGGCCACCGTTACACCGTTTGAAAAGCTGAATTTGAATCTGACTGGCAATGAGGTGTCCGGCGAGGTCGAATACGCCGAAATGAACACAGGGTATACCCTGCGCACCTATCTTGCTGAGAAAGAGGGCGGCGCGGACTACCTGATCGACGAGCAAATTGTGAAGGATACCCAAAACATTTCCGTCACCGTTCCCACCAGCGGCACACACGCGCCCACGGGCAGTTACTATGTGACCTCCTTCCTAATGACGGAAAAGAGCGTTGAGGTCACCGATGAGAACGGAAAGATCGAAACTGTGAACGCCCTTGCCGCCATTGACAGCTGGCAGTCTAAAGACAAGGTGAGCTACACGAACAGCAATCAGCCTGCTGCTCCGGCAAACGTTACGCTGACCTTTGTCGGCAACGAGGTGATGAGGGCTGAATGGGGTAAGGTGGACGACGCCGACGGCTACCGCGTGACGGTCTATCAGAAAGACGGCAGCGAGTGGAAGGACACCGGCTTTGGCTACGATCTTAAAAAACCCGACGAAAATGGACAGCCAGCCATCTCCATCAACATGGCGCTGACCGTGGGCGGTGAGGAAACGAAAAACTCCAAAAATCTGTCCCCCAACGAGACCTACAAGGTTGGCGTAAGTGCCTACAAGGAAGAAGCGTACTTCACGGAGAGCGCGGCGACAGGCTCTGCGGAAGGCGAGGAGACAGGCGCCGCGGAGGGCACGGAGAGCGGTACCGCGGAGAGCGGGGGAACGAACACCAAAAAGGCGCTTACCGCGAAGTATTACAGCCCGGAGACTACATCCTCCGGTGTACATTTGCCGAAATATGAGCCGCTGCATATGACGCTCACCGTGAACGGCATCCCCGTCAGTGCGGACGAAAACGGCGTGTACCACGCCTATGTGGGCGAAAAGCCCGGCACGCTCACCGTGACCTGCGATGATCCGGACGCCGAATTTACTGTCACGCAGATGGACGATACAGACCACCCCGCCCTGACTAACGGCAACTATGAAATTCCCACTTTTGAAGGCAGTCTGATGCTCAAGATCGACGGCAAGCAGGGAATGGACGTGACCAGCGTGTTCCTGCTGGTGAGCCGCGACGTGACGCCTCCCGTACTGACCCTCTCCGACCCGGTGTTCTTCGCCGATCAGGAAACCGGCGCTTACACCGTCACCGGCACGGCGGACGCCGGCAGCGAGATCCTTTACGGCGGAACGGAAAAGATCTATGCCAGCAGCAAGGGCCGCTTTACCGTCTCCGGTACGCTGGATACAAACTCCGGCATCCTCTCCCTCAGCGCGAAGGACAGCGCGGGCAACGAATCCGCACAGCAGCTGGCGCTGATCACCCGTCAGACCCGGTATGCCGTCACTGTGAACGGCAGCTATGCGGACGCCTCCGGCGAGGGGAAGTACGCGGCGGGCAGCATTGTCACCGTCCGCGCAGGCAGCCGTAGCGGCTACACCTTCAACGGCTGGACGTCCAGCGGCATCAGGTTTGACGATGCCAGCGCCGCCGAAACGACCTTCACCATGCCGGAGGGCAGCGTGACAGTCACGGCAAACTGGACAAGGGACGGCGGTTCCGGCGGTTCGACTTCCGGCGGTTCGTTCTCGTCTGGCCGGGATGACTCCGATCCCAGCTATGCCGTCGGAATTCCGGATAAGACGGAAAACGGCAGCGTGAGCGTCAGCCCGAAGAACGCCAGCCAGGGCGACCGTGTGACTGTCACGGTGAAGCCGGACGCGGGCTATGAATTGGACAGTCTCAAGGTGTTTGACAAAAACGGCAAGGAGCTTGAACTGACCGACAAGGGCGACGGCAAATTCACCTTCATCATGCCCGCCGGAAAGGTGGAGGTCAAGGCTGCATTCACGGAGGAAGTGAAGATCAGCCCCTTCCGGGATGTTCCCACCGACGCGTATTACTACGAAGCCGTGAAATGGGCGCAGAAGAAGGGCATCACCGGCGGCATCGGCGACGGCCTGTTTGGCCCTAATCAGCCCTGCACCCGTGCCCAGATTGTCACCTTCCTGTGGCGGGCGGCCGGTTCTCCTGAACCGAAGGGGACTGCGGCCGGAATGACCGATGTGGCCGCCGGCAGCTACTATGAAAAGGCGGTGGCGTGGGCCATTGAGAACGGCATCACCACCGGCACGGCTGACGGCCGGTTCGCCCCCGACGCGACCTGCACCCGGGCTCAGGGCATGACCTTCCTGTTCCGGGCGTCCAAGGCATCCGCCGACGGTGCGCCTGCCTTCAGCGACGTGGCCGCCGACGCCTACTACGCCGAAGCGGTGAAGTGGGCCACGGACAACGGCATCACCAACGGCACAACAAGCTCCACCTTCAGCCCCGGCAGCGGCTGCACGAGAGCGCAGATCGTGATGTTCCTGTGGCGGCTGTACGCGGAGAAGTAATCACAATATATGTAAAGCGGACTCCCTTGACTGCAAAAGCGGTCAAGGGAGTCCCTTTTAACCTGTAAAACGGATTCTCTGATGTGGGTTTGCGGCTTCGGCACCTGCTGTGTATGCCGCGGGTAAGCGGTTGATGTTTTAAAAATCGGCTTGCCTAATACAC
>ENA-UEPL01002388-UEPL01002388.1-human-gut-metagenome-genome-assembly--contig:-NODE-2388-length-12494-cov-5.948538_pt1 | contig 12494 bp, 10 predicted proteins | sample MGYA00242896_ERZ507908 | MGnify/ENA primary metagenome ERZ507908 (study PRJEB26167, sample SAMN06115518) | human gut metagenome | host: Homo sapiens | place: China:Chongqing | collected 2015-08-20...
GACCTTGTCCGGAGAAACAGGAGAAGAAAAGCGGTTCTTCCAGACAGCAAATAAAAAAAACACCGGATGGAGCGGCTCGATCCGCGTACAAAACTGTTGCTCATCTTCATCATAAGCATTTTTGTCATGGGTGGAACAGGCGGAGAAGCTATGGGGCTGATCCGCCTTGTTCTTTGTACGGTTCCGGCTATATTGCTGCTTACCTCGAAACAATGTGCAAAAGCTGTGGGCTATATTGCTGTGTTTTCTGTTTTTTATGCTGTCCAAATTTATGTTTTGCCGCACCTTACGGGGATATTGAATTTCCTTGTTCTGTTTACAATAGGATTCTTCTGCCGAATCCTTCCCAGTGTTGCGATTGCTGCCTATGCAGTGAAAACAACAACGGTCAGTGAATTGATTTCCGGCATGGAAAGAATCCATATGCCTAAAGAAGTGACGATCCCCTTAACGGTCATGTTCCGCTTCTTTCCAACTGTCTTTCAGGAGTCAGAAGCAATCAGTGACGCTATGAAAATGCGTGGGATTAAACTTGGAGGGAAAAAACCTTCAAAAATATTGGAGTATAAGCTGATCCCGATGATTACCTGCTCCGTGAAAATCGGTGAGGAACTTTCCGCTGCGGCAATTACCCGTGGCCTCGGCGCTCCTGTCAAACGCACAAACATTTGCCAGCTTAAATTCAATTTTGCCGATGTGGTGCTGATTTTGTTTTGTTGCTTTGTAGTGTTTTGGGCGATTGCTTCCCCGATAATTTCCGCAGGAGGGATTTTGCCATGATAGATTTTCAAAATGTTTCTTTTTCTTATGGTGAAGAATCCAGCGGCGGAGGGATTAGAAATGTCAATCTCACCATAAACACAGGGGAATTTGTTTTACTCACGGGAGAATCCGGCTGCGGGAAAACAACGATTACCCGTTTGGTAAACGGGCTGGTGCCTCATTATTACGAAGGTAATTTAGAGGGCGATGTCCTTCTGGACGGAAAAAGCGTATCAGATACGCCGCTTTATGACTTGGCTGCTATGGTGGGATCTGTATTCCAGAATCCCAAAAGTCAGTTTTTCAACGTGGATACGGATAGTGAATTAGCCTTTGCCTGTGAAAATTTAGGCTATCCTCAGGAGGATATCCTGAAAAGGATTGACCGGACAGTTTCCGATTATCATATTGAAGATTTGATGGGGCGAAGCGTGTTTGCTCTGTCCGGGGGCGAAAAGCAAAAAATAGCCTGTGCTTCATCAAGTGTATTGCTACCGGGAATTATGGTCCTTGACGAACCATCTTCTAATCTGGATATGGCTGCTATTGATGACCTGCGGCAGGTCTTGAGCCTCTGGAAAAAGCAGGGCAAAACAATTCTGATTGCAGAACACCGCCTTTACTACCTTCACGATCTTGCAGATCGTGTGCTGTATGTAAAAGATGGGGAGATTGAACGGGAATACACGCCTGCTGAATTTGACAGCTTATCGGATGGCACTCGAAAAGAAATAGGGCTGCGGCCGTTTTCTCTCTCGAAGTTGAAGCCTGCGAATCAGTATCAGGCGCATACAGCTAAACAGATGGAATTTCAAAATTTCTGCTTTGCGTATAAAAAGCGGGAGCCGGAAAGCCTCCATATTCCGAGTGCAGAACTGCCTGTTGGAGAAACGATTGCCATTATCGGTCTGAATGGCGCTGGAAAATCTACTCTGGCCCGCTGTATTTGCGGACTGGAAAAGAAGTGTGGCCTTTTGCAGGTTGACGGGAAAACCCTTGATTGGAAAGCCCGGCTCAAACATTGCTACATGGTAATGCAGGATACCAGCCATCAGCTATTTACCGAAAGCGTGGCGGATGAAGTGCTTCTGAGCATGGACAACAAGGATGAAACTGTTGTGGATAAAATCCTTAAACAGTTTGATCTGCTGGAATATAAAGACAGGCACCCGCTTTCTCTTTCCGGCGGGCAAAAACAGCGGGTAGCGATCGCGTCTGCCATTGTGAGTAACCGGGAGATCATTGTGTTTGACGAACCAACCAGCGGGCTTGATCTCAAACATATGCGGGAAGTTGCGCGGAGTTTGAAGTCACTCGCGGATCAGGGCAAAACGCTTCTTGTTATTACGCATGATCCGGAGTTGGTGATGGCGGGATGTTCGTATGTAGTCCATATGGAAAAAGGGCAAGTAAAAGAAAGCTATCCATTGGACGAATCCGGCAGTAAAAAGGTTTTGGATTTTTTCCGAATCCGCCAGTGAATTTTAGAAATTATGAATGTCAGGGCCGACTTGACTGGACAGAAAGATAATGATAAGAGGCCGCTTTACTTTGGCGGCCTCTTGTTTTTGAAGCACAGACAGTACGGCTCAATATAAGGAGGGTTTATGTTCAAAAAAATCTTTGAGTACGCAGGGCCATATAAGAAAAATATGTATGTGGCCACGGTTGTCGTACTGGTCAGCGTTCTGATGGGTGTCTTGCCCTTTGTGCTGGCTTATCAGGTGATCGCGCCGCTGGTCATGGGTGAATCTATTGAAGCATCCTTTATCATTTTGCGCGTGGTTCTTGTCTTGGCGTGTCTGGTGCTGCAAGCCCTTTTCTATGGCTGGGGACTGAATCTTTCTCACAAAGCCGCTTACGACACGCTGCTTCGTCTGCGGACGGCACTTCAAAAACGGTTTGAAAAGCTGCCCCTCGGTGTCATTCAGGATAAAGGCACCGGCACAGTCAAAAAGCTGTTCGTGGATGATGTAGACAGTCTGGAAGTTTTGCTGGCTCACTCCATGCCGGAGGGAATTGCAAACCTGATGATCCCTATTGCGGTTTATGTGGCAATGTTCTTTGTGGATTGGAAACTGGCGCTTCTGTCGCTGGCATCCATTCCGATCAGCCTGATTGCCATGATGACGATGTATTCGGTCGGGATGAAAAAAATGGGGCCTTACTACATGGCCGGACAAAAGATGAACAATACCATTATCGAGTACATCAACGGTATGGAAGTTGTCAAGGTATTCAATAAGGATGCGGATTCCTATGAGCGGTTCCGCAAAGATGTATCAGATTACCGAGACTACACGCTGGCATGGTATAAGGCGGCGTGGCCGTGGATGGCAATTTACAGCAGTCTGCTTCCATGCACCATTATTCTGACTTTGCCTGTGGGCGCATGGTTCGTTCTCTCAGGCTGGTCAACTCTGCCTAATTTGATTTTGGTGCTGTGTCTTTCTTTAAGCATTGGTATGCCGCTACTGAAATCCCTCGGTTTCCTGCCTACCATGCCCCAGCTCAACTATAAAATTTCTGCATTGGAGCAGGTACTGGATGCACCAGAGCTTCAGCAGACAGAGGATGTATTCAACGGAAAAGATGACACCATTACTTATGACCATGTTTCTTTTGGTTATCAGGCCACACAGCCCGGCCCGGATGGAAAGCCTGTGGTGACCATGGATGAAGTTCTCCATGACATTTCCTTTACGGCAAAAGCTGGACAGAAAACAGCTCTTGTTGGTGAATCTGGTTCTGGCAAGAGTACATTGGCAAAACTGCTGATTCACTATTATGACCCACAGAAAGGTAGCATTTCCATCGGTGGACAGAAACTCTGCAATATGAGTCTTGAAGCACTGAACAGCCGTATCTCCTATGTGGCGCAGGATCAATACCTGTTCAACACCTCTCTGCTTGAAAACATTCGGCTTGGTCGGCTGAACGCAACAGACGAAGAAGTGATGGAGGCCGCAAAGAAAGCCCAGTGCATGGAGTTCCTTAAGAAACTTCCGCAGGGTATTCATTCGATGGCTGGTGATGCAGGAAAAATGCTATCCGGCGGTCAGCGCCAGCGTATTTCTTTGGCGCGGGCAATCTTAAAGGATGCTCCTATTGTGGTGCTTGACGAGGCAACTGCCTATGCTGATCCTGAAAACGAGGAAAAGATGGAGGCTGCTATTGCAGAGCTTGTAAAAGGTAAGACCCTTGTGGTTATCGCACACAAATTACCAGCTATTATGAACGCAGACCAAATTTGTGTTATGGATCACGGAAAGCTGGTTGCAACGGGCAAACATCAGGAGCTGATCCAGTCCTGCCCAGAATATCAAAAGTTGTGGAAAGCGGCACAGGACAGCGCCGAGTGGAAAGTACATACTGCAAAGGAGGGGAAATAAATGTTTGCTTTGTTTTCAAGAATATTGAAACTTTCTGGCCGTTATAAGAGCCGTATTCAGGGCGCATTTGTTTGTGCGTTTCTGGAATCAATTCTGTCAAAAATGCCGATTTTTCTGGCCTTTGTGGTTTTGAGCGGATTTGCAAGCAAGACAATTACCGGGCAGACCTGCCTTTATGTGGGACTTGGCCTTGCTACTGTTGTGCTGGTTCAGATGCTCGTCCACTATCTTAGTGACAGCCTGCAAAGCGCAGCAGGATATTTGATGTTTGCTGACAAGCGTATCGAATTGGGCGGTCATCTGCGGAAACTTCCCATGGGATATTTCACTTCCGGCAATATTGGAAAGATCAGTTCAGTCCTTAGTACCGACATGGTGTTCATTGAAGAAGTTGCCATGAGTACGCTGGGAAACATGATGAGCTATCTGCTGTCCTCGCTGGTTTTGCTGGCGTTCATGTTTTATCTGAATTGGCAGCTTGGCTTGATCGCCGCGATAGTTACTATTTTGGCATGGCTGGTATCTAAGGGGATGAACAAAGTTTCTCTGCGAGAAGCAGCAGGCCGTCAGGAGCAGAGCGAACGGCTGACCGATGCGGTGCTGTCTTTTGTAGAGGGCATTGGTGTTATTAAGAGCTATAACCTGCTTGGAGAAAAATCCGAAGAACTGTCCGGCAATTTCAAGCGTTCCAGAAATACATCGCTTGACTTTGAACGGAAAATGACCCCGTGGACAATGGGGCTGAATATCCTTTACGGTATTGGTATTGCGGCAATTTTTGGCCTGTCTATTGTGTTGGAACAGAGCGGTGCGCTTTCTTTGGCTTATGTGTTGGGGGTTCTGCTGTTTGTATTTGATCTTTTTGGCCCGTTGAAGGCGCTCTATGGAGAAGCCTCCAGACTGACCGTTATGAACGCAGCTCTTGATCGCATTGAAGCGGTATTAGATGAACCAGAACTTTCCGATACCGGCAAGCAGCATATTCCGGCTCAGGCACAGCCGGGACAGCCAGAAGTCCAGTTCAACGATGTTACATTTGCTTATCAGGACAAAGAGGTTCTGCATCATATCAGTTTTGCCATGAAGAAAAATTCTATGACGGCGCTGGTTGGACCGTCCGGCAGCGGTAAGTCTACCATTGCAAACCTGCTGGCGCGGCTTTGGGATGTGAAATCCGGCAATGTGACGATAAGGGGTGTGGATATTCGCAATGTACCTCTGTCGGAATTGATGGATCAGATCAGCATGGTATTCCAGCGTGTGTATCTGTTTCAGGACACCATTTACAACAATATCAGCATGGGAAAGCCGGATGCCACGGAAGAAGAAGTCTATGAGGCAGCCAGAAAAGCCCGCTGCTATGATTTCATTATGGCTTTGCCCGATGGATTCCAGACGGTAGTTGGTGAGGGTGGTGCGACACTCTCCGGCGGCGAAAAGCAGCGCATTTCGATTGCACGCTGTATTCTGAAAGATGCGCCTATCGTCATTTTGGACGAAGCTACTGCAAGTGTGGATACGGACAATGAAAGCTATATTCAGGAGGCCATTTCCGAATTGGTGAAGGGAAAGACCCTGCTTGTAATTGCTCACCGCCTGAATACGATCCAAAATGCTGATCAGATTTTAGTTATAGACAACGGCCAGATTGCACAGCAAGGAAACCATGAGGAACTTTTGATACAGCCCGGTATCTATCAGGATTTCGTCAATATCCGAAAGAGTGCGGCTGGCTGGAGTCTTGCTTAATGGCGAAAGGAGCTGCCTATGAAACTTCATACTGCCGGAGAGGATTATTTGGAGGCCGTGCTTATACTTCAAAAGAAGCTCGGTATGGTGCGTTCCGTGGATGTTGCCCGGTACATGGAGGTTTCAAAACCCAGCGTATGTTACGCAGTAGGGACTTTACGGGAGGGCGGCTTTCTGACAACAGACGAAAAACATTATCTACACCTGACCGAACTCGGTCAGAATGTGGCTGAAAAAATTTACGAACGCCATTGCTTTTTAACAAAGCACCTCATATCCATAGGTGTTGATCCTGAAACGGCGGAGGCTGATGCCTGCCGAATCGAACACGATATTAGTGCAGAAACCTATGAACGACTGAAAGAATCTATCACGAAAGAATAATTACATAGCGCATGAACCTGCCCCGACTACGGGGAAAGAAAAAAACCGCTGGCTGGGGCAGGTGATTTTGCACGCTCAATTTAAGTTATTACCCTAACGGCGGTTTTGAGAAATCAGAGCCGCCGTTTCTTTGCGTTTACACAAACCAATGACGACTTGCAGGGACACGGTAGCCGATTGGAGGTTATTTCGCCGTGTCCTTTTCTCTTTTTCGCAGTATCCATGATCTGCACCAGTTAAAAAAAGCGTAACTCCCCCTCCGGGACAGTCTGGTTATGAATGTGAAATCAGACGATACATAAATGAATGTGTAACTTCATGCGTCCGTGTGGCTTCATGCCGCCCGGGCGCTTTTGTGTTCTTATGGGGCTGCTTCGGGTCATGTTGGCCCGAAGTCATTCCCCGGTGCCGCTCCCCGCCGCCTTCGTTTCGGTCACTCGTCAACCAACAACCGAAACGGAGGTCAATATGGCTATTATCAATTTGCGGGACTATTACCCATTTTATACATCGGATTGCTTCATGGAAGTATCGGAAGAAGTTGCAGAAATGTTCAAAGAGTTTGAGCGTAAAGAGGCTGCTTATCGGCTGCGTACATACCGCCACAAAGCCTACTATTCCCTTGATCGGGACGACGGGCTGGAGCACGAAGCTGTCTTTGTCGCCTTATCGCCCCATGAACTGTATGAGCGGAAAGTGACCATGCAGGAGCTTCACGCAGCGATTTCCAGTTTGCCGGACAAACAGGCAAAACGGATTTATGCTCATTTCATTCTCGGCATGACCAAACAGGACATTGCCCGGGCAGAGGGCGTCCATGAAAAAGTGGTTCGTGTCGCAATCGAGCGAGGTCTGCGGCGCTTAGAAAAAATTTTGAAAAATTCTTTGTAAGGCGTACCGATTTAGGCCGGAAAATGAAATGGCTTATGAGAGGCAAAACACTTCGGGTCACAATGGCCCGAGGTTCAGACAAGCCTCATGCAGATTGAAAATTGAATAAAAAGACACCCGGATACGAAGGGGAACGCGCTGTGTGACAGACCCGCCATGACCTCGGATTTCAGAGAATACAGTCTTTGTAAAACTGAGCGAGCGAACAGGTCCATGCCATAGGTGGGGCAAGGCTGGCTCCACCGGAACAGGCGCAGAACCCGGATACTTGCGTTTAGTCACAGTCCGAGCGTTGAAGCGGCCTTGCAAGCCGTGAGCCGTCGCAGGCAATGAGAACGCCTTGCCATCAGAATGGGGAGAGTTGAAATACTATGGGGCATGAAGCCTATGCCCGTCCGGTGTGTCTGAAATGAAGTGAAAACCTATGGGGAGCCCCCGGCAATGCTGTCTGATGATAGGCCAACCAATCCGGCGTGGCTCCCCATCTTTTCAAAAAAGGAGCACTTTATGGGAAATGCGTTTGGAATGATCCCCGGCTTGGAACCGGACGAATGGAGCAATGACGCCTGCCGTGGTTATGTCATTATGGCAATGGAGGACTGCGGATTTTCAAAGAAGGATATACGGCGTGTTGTGGGGCAGCTTTATGAAGTATTCGACCTCAACAGCGTGGAGGACGCCAAAGAAAAGTACCTTTCCAGTCCTTACTGACCTCGGGCCACATTGACCCGAAGTGGAGAAAGCTCAAAGGGCGGCACCTGCTGGGTGCCGTCTTTTGACATTTCCCCACGGGACAAGTGGGAAAGGCTGGCATATACACGCACTTTCGCAAAGGAGGTTTTCAATGACGCAAGCTGTCACTTATGAACGAGAAACAAAGTCTGTCGCATTTCAAGGGAAGATCATTGTGCTGGAAAGCCTCACGCCGGTACTTCCCCCGAAGGAGAAAGAACAGCGCAAAAAAGAAATTGAGCGTTGTCTTTACGAGGTGTTCAGTAAATATGGGGACAGATTTCCCTAATCATTCGCAACATTGTTGTCCGGGGCTGCTGATGGTATAATATAGTTGTAAGGTTGGTAGCTCCATTCCAACAAGGAAAGGAGCCCAATATGGAATTTATCAGAGAAGATTGTATTTACGCAAGACAGTCAGTAGACCGCAAGGACAGTATCAGCATTGAAAGTCAGATCGACTTTTGCAAGTATGAATTGAAAGGTGGGAGCTGCCGGGTATTCAAGGACAAAGGCTATTCCGGTAAGAACACGGACAGGCCGGAGTTTCAAAAGCTGCTGGGCGAGATCCGCAAGGGAAAGGTTCGGCGGGTCATCGTGTACAAGCTGGACCGTATAAGCCGCTCTATTCTGGACTTTGCAACGATGATGGAGCTGTTTCAAGAGTACGATGTGGAGTTTGTATCCTCCACGGAAAAGTTTGATACTTCGACCCCGATGGGCCGGGCCATGCTGAATATCTGCATTGTATTCGCCCAGCTTGAACGTGAGACAATTCAGAAGCGTGTCACAGACGCCTACTATTCCCGGTGCCTGAAAGGCTTTCACATGAGCGGACAGGCACCATACGGTTATCAGTTAGAGCCTACTGTGGTAGAGGGTATCCGCACAAAGAAAATGGTTGCCGACCCCGTAGCCGCCGACCATGTTCGGCTGATGTTTGAAATGTACGCTGAACCGGAAACCTCCTTCGGAGATATTACCCGATACTTCGAGGAACATGACATAAAAATTTATGGCAAATCCATGTTCCGTACATTTCTTTCCCAGCTTTTAAGAAACCCCGTTTACGCACAGGCCGATTTGGAGCTGTACGAATTTTTCAAGAGCCAGGGCGCAGCGATTGTCAATGACGCTTCCGACTTTGCCGGAACAAACGGCTGCTATCTCTATCAGGGGCGGGATGTGAAGGAGGACAAGGACAGGTGCTTAAAAGACCAGATACTTGTTATCGCTCCCCACGAAGCACTCATTTCCTCTGACACATGGCTGAAATGCCGGAAAAAACTTATGGCAAATACCACCTTCCAGCAGGGACGGAAACCGAAAAATACTTGGCTGGCCGGAAAAATCAAATGCGGGCATTGTGGGTATGCTCTGAAAGCCACCCATGTACCAAACAGCACCGGATATTTCCGCTGTACCAAACGGACGGAAAACAAAGGCTGTCCGGGCTGCGGGAAAATCCGCAAAGAAGAATTTGAGCAATTCATTTTCTCGGCCATGCAGGAAAAGTTCAAAGACTTTCAGATACTCCACGGCAGAGAGGAAAAAGTCAATCCGAAACTGACTGCCTATCAAGTGGAGCTGGCACAGGTGGAGGCAGAAATTGAAAAGCTGCTGGACACGCTGACCGGAGCCAATGCGACCTTGCTTGCCTACGCCAACAAAAAAATTGAAGAACTGGACACCCGACGCCAGACCATTTCAAAGGCAATCGCCGAATTGAGCGTTGAAACCATATCGCCCCAGCAGATAAAGAAGTTATCCTATTATCTCGACAACTGGGACAGCATAGATTTTGACGACAAAAGAAAAGCCGCCGATGGTTTGATCTCTACGATCAAGGCCACCAGCGACCGTGTTCAGATAGAGTGGAAAATCTGACATTTCCGCTCTATCGCCCCTCATTTCTATTTTATCTTGTTTGTACCCCTTGTACACCGATGTTTGTATCAGTGCAGATAAGCAAAACCTGTTCCAGTCGGAACGGGTTATTATCGGCAAGTGTCCCCGGTGCAGTGAAAACGTCTATGAGGGCAAGAAAAACTTCTACTGCGGGAATCGTAGCTGTCAGTTCGTGATGTGGAAGAATGACCGCTTCTTTGAGCAGCGCAAAAAGGCGTTCACCCCGAAGATCGCCGCCGCTCTGCTCAAAAACGGTAAGGCAAAGGTCAAGGGCCTCTACTCCGAGAAAACAGGCAAAACCTATGATGCAACGGTGCTTCTGGCAGATACGGGAGGCAAGTACGTCAATTACCGGGTAGAGCGCAAAGAGTAAGGCAAAAATACGAGGGCCGGTTATGGTAAGGTGAAGCATTCATTTTGCCATAACCGGCTCTCTCTATCCGTAGGATAGCAAAAAAGGAGTGTGACCAAATGAGCGAATTATTTTCCATCCAGCTGCAAAATCGGCAGCAGCAAGGCAGGGATGGCGTCTGGCTGGACCTGCCTACCACAACCGAACAGGTACAAGCAGCCTTGCGGCAAATCGGCATTTCGTCCGATAATCCGCAGGGCCTTTTCATTTCCGGCTACTTTGCCGAGGAAGAAAAACGCTTTGCAATTCCTTATAACATGGTGCTGGCATCCAATGTGGACGAACTGAACTTTCTGGCATCACGACTGGAAACACTCTCTACCGGGGAACGCGCAGAGCTGAACGCCGCTCTGCAAGCCCCGCAGAGTGAGCTTTCCAGCATCGGGAAAATCACCGACTTTCCCGAAAACGTGGACTATTATGTGCATCTGCCGGATGTGCGCGGCCCTGCCCAGCTGGGCGACTACTATCTGAACCGTTCCGGCATGGTGGATATGCCGGAGGAATGGAAAGGCGGCATCGACACGGCACAGTTTGGCCGGTATGTGGCCCAGCAGGAGCAGGGCGTGTTTACCGAGTATGGCTATCTTGTCAAAAGCGGGGATGCGTGGCAGAAAGTCCACGAGGGCCAGCCTGTGCCAGAGGAATACCGGGTGCTGTCTTTTCCTGCATCGGAAATCCTGCGGGATGCGGCCAACATCCCGCCGCCTGTTCAGCCTGAAACGGAACCGCAGAAAGTTATTCCCATTATCCTGAATGGTAAGGACAGCGCAGAGCGGATGAAAGAAATTACGGACCGACTGGAAACAGGGATTCAGCAGTTGTTCGACAGCGACCGCTACAAAGCCTATCTCACCACGATGGCAAAATTCCACAATTATAGCTTCAACAACACCTTGCTGATCGCCATGCAGGGCGGACAGCTGGTGGCGGGCTTCAACAAGTGGAAAGACACGTTCCACCGCACCGTAAAGAAAGGCGAAAAAGGCATCAAAATCCTTGCTCCTGCGCCGTACAAGGTCAAGCAGAAGATGGAAAAGCTGGACGAACAGGGCAAGCCGATTCTGGACAAGGACGGCAAGCCGCTGACGGAAGAAAAGACGGTGCAGATTCCGGCTTTCAAGGTGGTGTCCGTGTTCGATGTCAGCCAGACCGAGGGCGAACCGCTGCCATCCATTGCGGTGAATGAACTTTCCGGCAGCGTGCAGGACTATCAAGATTTTTTCAAGGCGTTGGAGCAGGCTTCCCCGGTGCCCATCGGGTTTGAGGACATCGAGGGCGGGGCGCACGGTTATTTCCACCTGCTTGACAACCGCATTGCCATCCAAGAGGGCATGAGCCAGTTACAGACCATCAAGACGGCTATCCATGAAATTGCCCACGCCAAACTTCACGCCATCGACCCCACCGACCCGGAACAGACCAACCGCCCGGACAGCCGCACCCGCGAGGTGCAGGCCGAAAGCGTAGCTTATGCAGTCTGCCAGCACTACGGGCTGGACACATCCGAGTATTCCTTTGGTTATGTGGCCGGGTGGAGTTCGGGCCGGGAACTGGCCGAGTTGAAAGCCTCTCTGGAAATTATCCGAAGTGCGGCCCATGAGCTGATCTCTGCATTGGACGAACATCTGGCAGAACTGCGCCAGCAGCGGGGAGCAGACCTTTCCGCTGCACAGGAGGCCGCATTTGCACTGGACAACGGCAGTACCCTGTTCATCCAGACCTGCGATTCCGGCTATGACTACACCCTGTATGGCCCGGACAACAAGGCTCTGGACGGCGGCCAGCTGGACGCACCCGGCCTGACCTTGAAAGATGCCGGAGAAGAAGCCCTTGCTCTGCTGGGGCAGACAGCCGCGGTGGCGGAAGTTCTGTTGGGCGATAAGCTGGCGGCGTTCCAAGAGGCGGCGGAAAAGGCCAACGAAATTCCCGCACCCGTTAAAATTCCAGACCCCGCTGCAGAACCTACGGTCACAATTCTTTGGAGCGAAAGTGACAAGCTGCAGGACGGCGAAATCATGCCGCTGTCCGTGGCAAACCGCGTCTTTGAAGAACTGGACACCGCCCAGCACACGGACCGGGAAAAGGGCGGCTACACGGGCGGCTGGTACGACAAGACCGCATTCCGTATTGATTTTACTCTGAACGGCCAGCCGGACAGCTACGAGGGGCGGCAGGATTTTGGTGACGGAGAGGGCTCTTTGGTACAACAAATCCAGAACTACCACGAATACTACACTAAAGATGAAAATTGGAAGAATTTT
>ENA-UEPL01002391-UEPL01002391.1-human-gut-metagenome-genome-assembly--contig:-NODE-2391-length-12485-cov-50.114362_pt1 | contig 12485 bp, 6 predicted proteins | sample MGYA00242896_ERZ507908 | MGnify/ENA primary metagenome ERZ507908 (study PRJEB26167, sample SAMN06115518) | human gut metagenome | host: Homo sapiens | place: China:Chongqing | collected 2015-08-20...
CTGTGTGAAGCTTTGCAACACCGTTTACAGAATAGCCTGCTACGATAGCCATATTTGCCATCTTGACCTGTCCGTCATAGAGGATAGCCATCTTTCTTACCTTGTCCTCATTACTCGGATATTTCTCGTTAATCTGAATTACAAATCTTCTGTTTATCTCGTCAACAATCTGGTATACACGCGGAAGCAGTCTCTGGAATATCTCAATTGGCCACTTCTCAAGTGCCTCAGCCATGATTGTATGGTTGGTGTAGGCTACACATCTTGTAGTGATATCCCATGCATCATCCCATGGCAGATGCTCCTCATCCACAAGGATTCGCATAAGCTCTGCAACTGCAACCGTAGGGTGGGTATCGTTCATTTGGAAAACAACCTTATTCGGAAGATCCTTTAAATCGCTGTGATGCTTTTTAAACCTTGCGAGTGCACGCTGGATACTTGCTGATACAAAGAAATACTGCTGCTTTAAGCGAAGCTCCTTTCCCTTTACATGGTTGTCGTTTGGATAGAGTACCTCAACAAGATTTCTTGCAAGATTCTCCTGCTCCACTGCCTTGTCGTAGTCACCCTGGTCAAAGGACTCGAGAGAAAAACCGTTCTTTGGCTCGGCATCCCATATCATAAGTGAATTGACCACGTTGTTGTCATATCCGACTATAGGCATATCATATGGCACTGCAAGCACCGACTGATAGTCCTTCTGCTCAAAATGAAGCTCTCCGTTTTCATCTGTGCTCTCCTGCACATATCCGCCAAACTTGACCTCGTAGCAGTACTCAGGACGACGAAGCTCGAATGGATATCCGTCCTTGAGCCAGTTGTCAGGCACCTCAATCTGGAAGCCGTCTGAAATCTGCTGCTTGAACATACCATATCTGTATCTGATTCCACAGCCGTATGCAGGATATCCGAGTGTGGCAAGTGAATCCATGAAGCATGCTGCCAGTCTTCCAAGTCCGCCGTTTCCAAGTGCCGGGTCCGGCTCCTGGTCCTCGATAGCATTGATATCCACACCGATTTCATCGAGAGCCTCCTTAACCTCCTTATATGCTGAGAGGTTTATAAGATTGTTGCCGAGAGCTCTTCCCATCAGAAACTCCATAGACATATAGTAAACAACCTTTGGATCATCCTTGTCCATCACTCTCTGTGTGGCAATCCACTCATCCATGATGACATCCTTTACAGCCTCTGATACAGCCTGATAAAGCTCCTGCTGTGTGGCATCATCTATAGTCTTACGATATTTATTTTTTAAATTGTCTGATACAGTCTTAATAAACACCTTTTTGCTAAACGTATTATCTCTCATCTTTTTCCTCCTTATGGCACTAAAAGGGAGCAAATTAATGCTCCCTCTAGTGCAGAGATTATTGTTTTTCAACTGCAAGCTTAACAGCCTCGCCATTAATCTTCCAATCCTTTTCATAGCCCTTAAGTTCGCCTGATTTAATTGATACGGCAAGAACCTCGGTTTTGATTTCATCACCAAACTTTTCAAATACATTTGAAAGCTTCTCATCTGCCTCGTATGTCACGGCGATGTGATCCATGACCTCAAAGCCTGCGTCCTTACGCATTGTCTGGATCTTACTGATGATTTCTCTTACAAAACCTTCCTCGATAAGCTCAGGAGTGAGGTTAGTGTCAAGGACAACTGTGATGTTGTTGTCAGACTGTGTCACATATCCCTCCATCTGAGTCATCTCGATAAGTAAATCCTCTTTAGATAATACAACTTCATCGCTAATACTGTCAAGCTTGAGAGAGCCGGTGCTATTAAGCTCTTCCATGGCCTTATGACCATCAAGCTCAGCTAAAACTGCCTTAATCTGGCCAAGATATTTGCCATACTTAGGACCCACTGTTCTAAGCTGTGGCTTGAATTTGTAGGTGGTGTAGTGTGATACATCATCAGTGAACTCAACCTCTTTTACATTGAGCTCGTCTGCGATGATATCCACATAAAATTCATCCAGCTTTTCCGGAGCCTTTACAAACATTTTACCGATTGGCTGACGGTTTTTGATATTTGCCTCATTACGGCATGCACGTCCGAGTACTACAACCTTAAGTACCTCGTCCATATCAGCCTCGAGCTTTTTGTCAATCAGCTTCTCATCAACTACAGGGTAGTCGCACAGATGGATTGACTCCGGTGCGCTCTTGTCGATAGAGCAGACAAGGTTTCTGTAGATATCCTCTGTCATGAAAGGAATCATAGGAGCTGCTGCCTTTGATATGGTGACAAGTGCTGTGTGAAGTGTCATGTATGCGTTTATCTTGTCCTGCTCCATGCCCTTTGCCCAGAAACGCTCACGGCTGCGGCGTACATACCAGTTACTCAAGTCGTCTACGAACTCCTGAAGGTACTTTGCCGCCTCCGGAATCTTGTAGTTTGACAGGCACTCATCCACTCCTGCCACTGCTGAGTTGAGCTTTGAAAGAATCCACTTATCCATTACTGCAAGCTTATCATACTCCAGGCTGTATTTTGTAGCGTCAAAATTATCGATATTTGCATAAAGCACGAAGAATGCGTATGTGTTCCAAAGTGTTCCCATGAACTTACGCTGTCCTTCAAGCACGAGCTTTCCTGAGAACTTCTTTGGAATCCATGGAGCTGATGCTGTGTAGAAATACCATCTGATAGCATCTGCACCATATGTCTCAAGTGCGTCAAACGGATCTACAGCGTTGCCCTTTGACTTGGACATCTTCTGTCCGTTCTCATCCTGTACATGTCCAAGCACTATGACATTTTCATAAGGAGCCTTATTGAAAAGGAGTGTAGACTCAGCCATGAGTGAATGGAACCATCCACGTGTCTGGTCAACTGCCTCTGAGATAAACTTGGCTGGGAACTGCTTCTCAAATACATCCTTGTTCTCGAATGGATAGTGGTGCTGTGCAAATGGCATGGCTCCTGAATCAAACCAGCAGTCAAGCACCTCAGGTACACGGTGCATATCCTTGCCACACTCAGGACACTTGATTGTCACAGCGTCGATGTATGGTCTGTGAAGCTCTACCTCTGCTGCCTTTGGATCTCCTGCTTTTTCAGCGAGCTCCGCACGGCTTCCGATACACTCTCTGTGTCCGCATTCACACTCCCAGATATTGAGCGGTGTACCCCAGTAACGGTTACGTGAGATAGCCCAGTCCTGTATATTCTCAAGCCAGTTTCCGAAACGTCCTGAACCGATAGACTCAGGAATCCAGTTTACTGTATTGTTGTTTCTGATAAGGTCATCCTTTACTGCTGTCTCCTTGATGTACCATGACTCTCTTGCATAGTAGATAAGAGGCTTGTCACATCTCCAGCAGTGTGGATACTCATGCTCAAATTTCGGAGCATCGAAGAGCTGCTTTCTGCCGCTTAAGTCCTTTAATACCTCAGGATCTGCATCCTTTACCCACATACCGGCAAACGGAGTCTCGGCTGTAAGCTCTCCCTTGTCGTTTACAAACTGTACAAATGGAAGGTCATAGTTTCTTCCGACATTGGCATCATCCTCACCAAATGCAGGAGCGATATGAACAATTCCTGTACCGTCTGACATAGTAACATATGTGTCGCATGTCACGAAGAAGCCTTTCTTGCCCTGCTTGTCAGCAACCTGCTTAGCGCAGTCATAAAGCGGCTCGTACTCCTTGTACTCAAGATCCTTTCCTTTGTATGTCTCAAGCACCTCATATGCCTTCTTGCCTGCTTCTGCGTCCTCTTTTGAAAGAAGCTGCGAGAGCACCTTGTCTGCAAGTGCCTCTGCCATATAATATGTGTAGCCGTCAACAGCCTTTACCTTTACATATGTGTCATCAGGGTTCACACAGAGTGCCACGTTGCTTGGAAGTGTCCATGGAGTTGTGGTCCATGCGAGGAAATATGCATCCTCTCCTACTACCTTAAAACGTACTACTGCTGATTTTTCTTTGACTGTCTTGTAGCCCTGTGCCACCTCCTGTGCAGAAAGCGGTGTTCCACAACGAGGACAGTAAGGAACAATCTTGAAGCCCTTGTAAAGAAGTCCCTTGTTCCAGATTTCCTTGAGAGCCCACCACTCTGACTCGATGAAATTATCATCGTATGTGACGTATGGATTATCCATATCAGCCCAGAAACCTACTGTGTTGGAGAAATCCTCCCACATACCCTTGTATTTCCATACAGACTCTTTACACTTCTTGATGAATGGCTCAAGTCCGTAGTTTTCAATCTGATCCTTGCCGTCAAGGCCGAGAAGCTTCTCCACCTCAATCTCGACAGGAAGTCCGTGTGTATCCCAGCCTGCTTTACGTGGCACATATTTGCCCTTCATGGTCTGGAATCTTGGAATCATATCCTTTATGGTACGTGTCTCAACATGTCCGATGTGAGGCTTTCCGTTTGCTGTAGGAGGTCCATCATAGAATGTGTATGTCTCTCCTTCTTTTCTGTTTTCCATAGATTTTCTGAAGATATTGTTCTCTCTCCAGAACTGCTCTGTCTTCTTCTCGCGTTCAACGAAGTTCATATTGGTGTCAACTTTGTTGTACATGACTATCTCTCCTTATTCTATATTGTTCGTGAACATCCCGGTTTATGGAATATTCACAAAAAAAGGCACACATTCCTGTAATTAGGAACGCGTGCCTGATACGTCTATACCACCTATTACAATGTACTTAAGGGAAATACCCTTGCATACCCGCCCCTGTAACGTAGGGAATACGTCAGAACCTACTCTCGCAACGCTGTATGGCGATTTTAGCCTGCGGCTCAGAAGTGATTTTCAAAACGGCTCTACTCATACCGGCTCTCACCTGTCCCGGCTCTCTTTGACTTTCCTGCCATCTCTACTGTCTTCGTCACTGCCTTTTACTAACTGTGTTTAAGTATATAACTGAAAAGCCACTGTTGTCAAGATGTAATTGATTCTGTAATAATTTGATAATAATTAACTCTAATAAATGCCATCATACTCAAAATTCTGATAATCAAAATCGTCATAATCAAAAGAATCATAATCATAATCATAATCGTAATCCTCATAGGAATCGTCATCATTATAATACTCATAGCCCTCATCAAAGCCCTTCATGAACTCCTTTTCAAAATCTGTGCTTGCATTTGAGCCTGCCACAACCCAGAATATGATGCTGACTATAACTGAGATAGCTGCTGTTGCTATACCAACTATACCAAACACCTTGTTGTTGCCCTTTATGATATGTATAATACCAAAAATGATAGCAAGCAGAGCTGTCACATAATTGATGCATGTACAAAACAGTACAATAGATGCGATTCCAAGTACCAGAGAAGCTATACCAAAGCCATTGCTGTTCTTTGGCGGCTGGTTGTATGGATTAGCTCCATACTGTGGCTGATTGTAGGCTGTCTGTCCGTATGCGGTCTGATTGTAGCCACCCTGTCCGTTTGGCTGCTGGCCATACTGCGTCTGTCCGTAAGCTGACTGATTAAATGAGCTCTGAGCATATGTGTTCTGGTTGTATGTACCCTGGGCATTTGGATTCTGATTGTATGTACCCTGATTTGCATAACCATATGCACTGCCCGGATTATAGACATATCCGTCTGTGCTGCCTGTCTGGTCTGATGCCTGTCCATATGCATACGCATTGCCACTGCCCTGCTGGGATACCGGCTGACCATATGTGTCTGTCGGCTGGCTGTATGTGTCATGTGGCTCGCTGTATGTGTCTGAGCCATTTGCTGTTCCTGCTGACTGCCCGAATACACCTGTATTGTCCGGTGTGCCTGATGACTGGTTGTCATTGTTCATAAAATTGTTATCGTCCATAACTTCCTCCATATATCCTATGTTTATGTTTCTATTGTGTTAGAAATATTTTATCATATATTACGATAATGTAAATATTTTTATCATAAAAATATATGTAAAAATGGCAGGAGCTAATGCACTCCTGCCATGAATATGAAAATCATATTTACTGCTCCTGGAAATCATATTTCTGTCCAAGTACTTCCTCGCTCTCCTCAACAGAGTTTTTGAGGTCATCTGCAAGCATGTAGATATTTTCCAGTACTTTCTTGCACTTTGCCATACTCTCAACTGTGGTATCAGCCATGCGAAGTCCCTCTGTTGAAGAAGCTGCAACCTCTTCTCCTGTTGCTGAGAGGTGTGTGATATTGTCTGATATGACTGTTGTGGAATCAAGAATCTTTTTGATACTCTCCTCAGCCACATTGATATCCTTCATCAACAGCCCAACGGCCTCTCCCATTGCATTAAACTTGTCTCTTGTGTCGTCGATAAGCTCATTCTGCTTCTCAACCGATGATACAGAGTTTTCTATGCTCTCATTGGCACGCCTTGTGTCCTCATTGAGCTTGTTAATAATCTCTGTAATATTGGCTGATGCGTCCTTTGTCTGCTCTGATAGCTGTCTGATTTCATCGGCAACTACCGCAAAGCCTTTTCCCGCCTCACCGGCTCTGGCAGCCTCAATTGAAGCATTGAGTGCAAGTAAATTGGTCTGGTTTGAAATATTGATAATCGACTCAACGAAGCTCTTTACATCCTCTACCTTGGCTGTAAGACTCTGGATAACTGACACTGTAACATTGCTTGCCTCTGCCACGTTGTGTGCCTGCTCCTTGAGTTCTTCCACAACATCAGCTCCCTGCTTTACGGTCTCATCAGTCTGGCGTGAGGCATCTATCATAGCCTTGATTCCACTCTCTGCATTGTCTGTATTTCCCTGAATATCAACACACATAGCTGCCTGCTTCTGGATAGCCTCCGCGGTGCTCTCTGTGCTGTCTGCTATCTCCTGGATTGAACTATGGCTCACCGCAACCGCCTCATCGAGATCATTTAACATGGCCATAGCCTCGTCAAAGTGCTTTGAAATATTCTCCGCAACTATTACCATCTTCTTATTGCTGTCCACCTGTGCCATGGACGACTCTTTGATTTCATCCATATTTTCATCAAAGAAATGAGTAAGAAGAATCGTGATACTATCTGACGCATATCCCACAAGTATAAGTACAAATACTGCTATCACATCATTCTGAAGAGCTGTACCCCCTATTCCAAGCTGCATTACAAGCCTGATGACGCTGGATATGATTATTACTGCATTCATCACCATCATCATCTTGATATCCAGATATATCATTGCCGCAATAACAAGCGGAATGGCATACGTCCATGTACCGATTGTTAAGTTGAACAGTGCGATAATAAAATATCCGGCTGTCATGGCACTTACCATCATAAGTGCACCGGTTCTGCTGTCTCTTTTTGTAATAAATGCAATGATAGATATTACCATTACTGCTATTGCCGCAACAAGCTGTATAATTATCCTTGTGGTATCTGCATCTTTTATCCCAAATGCTGCAAATAACGTAAATGCTATATATGCAAATACTATGATTACCGCCAGGAATACACGTTTGTTGGCTCTGCTATACTGTTGACTATTCATAAAATCCCCCTTCTTTTGTTTGAGTTTTTAAAGTAGTTTTATTATACAACAGTTTTTTATAATAATCCACTACTATTTAGTGCCAACGTACCATTTTTCTCCTTTCAAATAAACATTTACACAAAAACACCCGGCAGTTATCCTGCCAGGCATCCTGTAAAAAAATATTTATTCTTTAACTCCACCAAGTGTAAGTCCTGTAACAAAGTATTTCTGTAAAAACGGGTAAATACATATGATCGGAAGCATTGTTATAATTGTTGCTGCGGCACGAACTGAGGTAGGTGTAACTGCACCTACAGCATTTTTCAATGTTTCTGCTGATCCTCCCTGATTTGTTACAGCTGAAAGAAGCTTCATAAGCTCATACTGTAATGTAGTAAGCTTTGTATTCATACGGTTATAAAGCATTGCATCAAACCATGAGTTCCACTGTCCTACTGCTACGAATAAAGCTACTGTCGCATATACCGGTTTGCAGAGAGGTGAATAAATCTTCAGAAAAATGGTGGTATATCCTGCACCGTCAAGCTGCGCTGATTCCTCTAAGCTGTCAGGAATTCCATTCATATAGGTCCTGATAACGAGCATGTTAAACGCACTGACCATTCCAGGGACTACATAAACCCAAAAACTATTGGTAAGCCCAAGTCCCTTGTACAGGAGGAAGGTAGGGATTAATCCACCATTGACATACATTGTGATAACCCAAAACAGGGATAAACCTCTTTTGAACAAAAATCTTTTTCTGCTGACTATAAAAGCAAGGATTGCATTTGCTACCAGTGCTAAGACTGTTCCAATTATTGTTCTGGCAACAGTAATGTATGCTCCTATTATAAGATTATCTTTTTGTAAAACCGTTATATAATTCTTCCAGGTAAACTTTCTTGGTAAGAGGTAAATTCCACCTCTTAATGCATCTGTACCATCATTAAGCGATATCGCAAGTGTATTAAGCACCGGATAAAGCGTTATGATCAAAAACAATACCATAATGATGCAATTTACAATTGGAAATATACTTATCTTCTTTTTCTTTTTGCTCTTTACAGAGCCTGCTGTTATATCTGCCATCGTACAAGACCTCCTTAAAACAACTGCTCTTCACCATTATGTTTGGCAATTTTATTTGCAATAAATATAAGAATTATACTTACCACACTCTTGAATATACCTGCTGCAGTACCTATTGCATAATCTCCCTGGCTTATGCCCCATTTAAGTACATAAATATCAATAGTCTGTGATACTTTCTGTATCAGACCGTTTCCTAAGAGATACTGTATCTCAAATCCTGCATTTAAAACATTACCTACATTCATAAGAAGAAGGATTATGATAGTTGGTTTGATTCCCGGCAGTGTTACGTACTTGATCTTTGCCCAGCGTCCCGCTCCATCAATAGATGCTGCTTCGTAAAGTGAAGGATCTATTGATGTAATGGCTGCAAGATATATGATTGCATTCCATCCTGTTTCTTTCCATACATTGGCAAATGCCACTATCGGCCAGAAATATCCCGTATGTGCGAAAAAGTTTATCGGTTGGTCTATAATATGCATATTTACAAGGAACTCATTTACAATACCTGTTCCTGAAAGCATATCGTGTAAAATACCTGTTACAATGATCCATGAAAGGAAATGTGGAAGATATGATATAGTCTGTACTACTTTCTTTCCACCCTTTGATGCAATCTCATTAAGTAAGATTGCAAATGCTATGGCTGTGACAAAAGTTACAACCAGATTGATAACGCCCATTGCGAGTGTATTTCTTATAACACGGATAAATGTCATATCCGAGAACAGCATCTTGAATTTGTCCAATCCAACAAATGCAGAATGAAATATACCAAGTCTTGGTTTGTAATCCTGAAATGCCATTGCCCAGCCAGCGAGCGGCAGATAATAGAATATGACTCCATATGCCACCATTATTGCTGCCCAGAACAGCAGCACTTTCTGGCGTTTGACTTCTTTCCATGTAATTTTTGTTCTAGGTTTTCTGACCTTTTCTTTTTTGTTTTCTCTCGTTAATGACATGACACCACTCCTTAAAAGGCAGCAGGCAGATAAAACGCTATTACATCTGCCTGCCTTAAATTTCATTTAAGCTTTATTTGAACTTAGCAGCCTGCTCTAATCTTTTATCAAGCTCAGTCTGTAATTCATCCAGGAAATCCTGTGGATTGCATGCATTGTATGCATCCATGTATGTATCCCATGCTTTGTCAAAGTTTTTTGCCATAACAACCTGTGGAAGCTGCTCATGCTTAACTTCGCCAATCTTTGTCCAGGCTACTCCACCAGGAGTGCTTGTGTTAAAGTTGTTAGAATATGACCACATCGGATACCAATCTCCAGGTGCATCGTTTGTTCCAAGCATTTCAACGTATGTCTTAACACCATAGGCATCGAAAGCTTCTTGTACATCACTGTTAAGACCATCATAGAACTCTCTTGCCTGTCCATCAGGTTTGTTGGCATTGATTCCATCATCACTTGTTCCATTGTACTGTGGGAAGTATGAGTATGAGCATAAATGAGAAGCCTTGTATGCTGTATCAGAAGCCTGCTTTCTCTCATCTGCTGTTCTGTAGAACTCACCATTTTCATCTACTTCATAGTCAGTACCCTTGACACCCCAGAATCTGAGATTGTGGATATCCTGATCAAGAAGATCATTTACAAACTTCATGGCCGCATCTACATCATCACAGGCTGTTGTAACAGCAAGACCTGTTGCCTCGTTGAAAGCACCGCCTGCATTGTGCCACTGATTGTCACGGCCGTCGATTGTTACAGGTACCGGAATGTAATCGCATCCCTGCTCAGCAAGACCTGCCTGTTTAATTGCATCACCTGCTGTGAATGCAAAATCCCACCACTGGTCAATCATTCCAAGTACACGTCCTGTAGAAAGCTTAGAGATATATTCATCATATGTCTGTGTGAATGACTCAGGATCTACAATTCCCTTATTATACTCTTCATTGAGCTTCTTGAAATATTTAACTGCTGTATCAGATGTATTATAGTCAAGTATTTTCTTTGTATCAGGATCTACCATACATGATCCATCGTTTGGATATCCGTCAAGGAACTGTGGTGCATTCTCAAGACAGAAATATCTCCAATCCTCACAAAGGATTGTATATGGAATATTTTCTGTTCCATCACTCATTGTTGGATTTGCTTCATTATATTTCTCGATGAGGTCAAAATACTGATCCAGTGTCTTGATCTGCGGATAGTTAGCCCATTTAAGTACTCTTGCCTGGATCCAGAATGCCTCGTCATTGTGTGTGCAGACTTTCTCGTCTCCCTTTATGCAGCTAAACTGTGGTATCCAGTAGATATGTCCGTCATCCTGACGAAGTTTTTCCCACTCAAGTTCTGTGAAAAGATTTTTGATGTTTGGATATTTCTCGATGTAGTCATCCAGTGGAACAAGTGCACCTGCTTCATATAACTGCTTCTGTCCACTTGCACCTTCAATGAAATCAGGATACTCGCCACCTGCGATCATTGTTCCGACTGCCTCATCTGCTGTCTGTCCGGTAAGCCAGGTTTCCTTTACCCTTACACCTGTCTTTTCCTCGATGATCTTCTGGATTTCATTATCATCATTGATTTCAGATCCCGGTACAGCAAAGAATGCATCAAACTCTTTCACACCTCCGGAGCTACCTTTTTTGCCACTATCATTACCACATCCGGCAAACATTGTTGCTGCCATAGTAGCCACAAGCAGCATGCTTACAATTTTTTTTCTTCTCATATTGTAATGTCCTCCCTTTTGATAACTTAATTTTATACTTTTTAAGTTTTCAAACAATCGGAGTAACTATAGTCAAAAACAGGGTAAACTATAGTTTCTCGAAAAAACTATAATTTACCCTGTTTTGCAGTAATATATATTATTCTCCACTTTGCATCTGGCGTCTGAAACGCGCCGGTGTGCAGCCTTTTACCTGTATAAACCTGTTCACAAAATAATCCATATCATGATATCCGACTTCCTCTGCTATCTGTATTATCTTCTTATCAGTCCTAAGCAGAAGCTCTGCCGCACGTTCCATCCTGTAATTGTTCAGATAATCCTTAAAGGACTGTCCGTATTTTTTTCTGAAAAGCTGCCCTAAGTATGCACTGTTTACATAATACTTCTCACTTAGGCTCTTAAGCGTGATGTTCGTGGCATAATTGTCTCTTACTTCCTTTTCTACCATGCCGATCACACCTCTTGACACATTTTTTCTAAGCTGCGACAGATAATCACCATACTCACAGCAAAATCTGGTCATATGTGCACGGCTTCCCCTCTCAATACCAGTCTTAAAGCTGCTCTCACTTATGAGTCGCAAAATCTCCTGCTGATTTACATTATCATCCTGCTCACTTGCCAGGTGTATAAACTGAAACAACAGATAATTAATATTTAAGTTCATGCTTTCCCCATTCATACCCATGCTGGACATCTCATCATAAAATGTGGCAACTGCATTTCTTATCTCAACATGGTTGTTCTGTTCCACTGTCCTAAGCAGCTTATCCAGACTATCTTTACAAAGCACTATTCCATCTGCCGATATCTTTACTTCATCCTCATAGTAATATATGCTCTTTACTATGCGAAATCCCTGAAACGACCTGAGCATACATGCATTGCCGTATGATCTGGCTATCTTTGATATATCTGATACTTTTCGTCCGACCAGCATAACTATATTCTTTTGTGTATTATCACATATATACCTTCTCAGATCCTCCAGATATTTTCTCTCGTTTTTTGCGGCTTCCTCTGCCATATAATCTGAGAATATAAAGCCTATGTCATACACTTTTTCATTTACCGATACATCAAATACACAATGTGCCGAATCAGCCCCCAGAAAAGCAACACAGCTTTCGTACATCTTGCGCTGTAAGCTTCTCATATCACTATCGAGTATCTCATCACCTGCCGGAAGCTGCTCCATCTGTATCTCAACATACCTTGCTCCACCCTCACAC
>ENA-UEPL01002406-UEPL01002406.1-human-gut-metagenome-genome-assembly--contig:-NODE-2406-length-12398-cov-2.741985_pt1 | contig 12398 bp, 10 predicted proteins | sample MGYA00242896_ERZ507908 | MGnify/ENA primary metagenome ERZ507908 (study PRJEB26167, sample SAMN06115518) | human gut metagenome | host: Homo sapiens | place: China:Chongqing | collected 2015-08-20...
GCTGTTGTTTACGGACTGTTTGCGGTCGGCATCATATACCGCGAAGTCGAGTGGGAAGACATCAAGTTTGGCTTTTCAGAGAGCGTCCGCACCAGCGGCCGTATCTTCATCGTCATCGGCGCAGCAAAGCTGTACACTGTTATGCTGACTACCGCAGGCTTTGACAAGTGGGTGGCCAAGACCATGCTGGGCTTCTCCACCAACCCCACCGTCATCCTCATCATGATCCTGCTGATCTTCTTCATCGTCACCATGTTCATGGAGTCCATTGCAACGCTGACCCTGTTCATGCCCATCCTGTATCCCATTGCTCTGGGTGTGGGCATCGACCCCATCGTGCTCAGCGTTCTGATCACCGTGGTCATCGGCATTGGTCTGGTCACTCCCCCGGTGGGCATGTGTATCTACGTTGCCTGCGACCTGATGGATACGACTGTTGGTGAAGTGTTCCCCACATTGGTGCCGTTTATTGCGGCCACCTTCGTCTGCATTGCCCTGATGGTCGCCTTCCCTCAGCTGATCCTGCTGCCTACCTATTTGATGGCGTAACCGTTGCGTCCGCCCCTCCGATATGGTAAAATAGTGGCAAAGATTTAACATGTGATGTTTGGAGGCTTTCTGCCCCGGAACGTTCCGCGCTGAATGACCCCGAATATCCACCAAACCGGATTTGGAGGCGGAACCATGTCAATGGAACATCCTGAAAAACAGAAGAATGCGGTAAAGTCTGTAGTCGATCAGGTCATGGATGGGATCATCTCCCAGATCATCGACGGCACTTTGCATCCGGGCGACAAGCTGCCCACGGAAATGGAACTGTGCAAGCAGTTCGGCGCGGGCCGCAACTCGGTGCGGGAAGCTGTGAAAAAGCTGCAGGCCTACGGCATCCTGTACATCAAGCGTGCCGACGGCACCTTTGTGAGCGAAAACTACAACCAGAAAATGCTGGACCCGATGCTGTACAGCATCATCCTGCAGAAGAACAGCTGGCAGGAATTTGTGGAACTGCGCTCCGTCATCGATATCGGTACGCTGAATATTATTATCCAGCGCAATGATATCACATCCTTTCTGCCGGACCTGTACCGCACCTTCGGCGAACTTTCTGCCGAAATGCACTCGCCGGAGCCTTCGGTGGATAAGGTGCTGGAGCTGGACAGCCGGTTCCACACCCAGATCGCCAATGCGGCCCAGAACCCCATGCTGGCCACCATCACCGAGTACATCACCCGGCTGACGCTGCCCAGCCGTCTGGAGACCACCCGCAAGGTGCTTGCCAAGGGCGAAGCGGAGATCGAGCGGTTCGTAGAGCTGCACCGCCAGCTGCTCAGCGTGATCGAGCGCAGGCAGGTGGACGAGATCGCCGCTACAGTGCAGGATCACTACATCTTCTGGAAGAAGTAAGCATACAGGCCTCCTGCCTGCCGTAAAAGGCGGGCTGGGGACTGTGAGTTTACAAGATGGGATGTTTGTGCTAAAATAACGTTAGCATCCTGTGTTAAGCTTCTCCAATGCGACATGCAAGGAGTGTTCATCCAATGAAAAAAATCATGATCTCCGTGGCCCCCGTTGCGGCCACAGACATTCTCATCAATCCGCGGGCCATTGCCCGGGATGTGTATGAGTGCTACAAAAACGGCGCGTCCATGGTGCATCTGCACTGCCGCGACCTGAACGGCAACCTCACCCCGGATCTGAGCCTGCTGGAAGAAACGGTGGCCTACATCCGCGAGATGTGCGACATCGTGGTGGAGATCTCCACCGGCGGCGTGTCCAACCTGACCATTGAGGAACGTGTGCAGCCTTGCTACCCCTTCTGGGTGGAAGCCAACAGCCTGAATGTCGGCTCGGTGAATCTGGGTACCTCGGTGTACCAGAACCCCATCAAGGATGTGGAATACTGCGTCAAGACCATCATGGACAACAAGAAGATCCCGGAGACCGAGGTCTTTGAGCTGGGCATGATCAACACTGTGCGGGAACTGAACGACAAGTTCCACTTTGTAAAACCCATCCTGTTTGCACTGGTGTTCGGCCATGGCGGCGAGATGCCTGCCACGGTGCCGGCCCTGCGCCACATGATCCAGGCACTGGAAGAGAACTTTCCCAACGGCGACTACCTGTGGGGCTACACGCAGGCCCACCGCGAGGACTGGGAAATGGTCAAGACTGCGCTGGATATGGGCGCTTCCACCGTGCGCATCGGCTTTGAGGATTCGGACATGATCGCGCCGGGTGTCCATGTGGACAACAACGCAGCGCTGATCGCAAAGGTGTCGGACATCGTAAAGTCCAAGGGCATGATGCCCATGACACCCGACGAAGTGCGCGCCATGCTCAAGATCCCGCCGCTGCGCCGTTAAAAAGGAGGAAAGAAACGTATGGTGATTCAAGGCGTTGCTTACCTCTCAGACTTTGAGGCAAAAAAAGCCATCATGGAAATGGCCCGTCGGCTGGAAGCCAAGGGCTGGCTGGTGGCCGGTGACGGCAGCATGAGCGTCCGCGTCGGCCCGCAGGCCGTGTGGGTGACCGTTGCCGGTGCCGACAAGGCCGCACTCACGCAGGATATGCTGGTGCGCGTGGATATGAATGGCAAGGCGATGCTCAGCGCAAAGCCCAAGCCCCTGCCCGAAGACCTGCCCATCCATCTGAAGATCTATCAGGAAAACGAGAACGCCCAGTGCGTGATGCACACCTATCCGGCCTGCGCGGCTGTGATGGGGATGCAGGGCCAGACCGTGCAGCCTGCAGCATTCAGCCCCGCAGTGCGGGCGCTGGGACGGGTGCAGCTGCTGCCCGCCCAGAACGTGGACGCACAGGAACAGGCTGTCAGCCTGTTGTGCCGCACCGATAAGGCTGTTCTGCTGGAAGATGACGGCTGCCTGACCTGGGGCAAGACCCCGGCAGATGCGGCCCATCTGGTGGAAGCACTGGATTACTACGCAGCCGTCACCGCAAAGCTGGGCTGCGCAGGCTGCTCCAAATGCGGCAGCTGCGGCGGTCACTGCACCGGCTGCAGCAAGTGCGGCGCACCTGCCGTGCAGCCCATGGCTCAGCCCGCTGCACAGCCTGTGGCAATGGCAGTACCCTCCGCACAGCCTGCCCAGCCGGTGAGCCTGCCGGGCGTTACCGGGCTGATCCAGCCGGGCATGGCGCTGCCCACCCTGCCCAAACAGAAGGCGGCTCCTGCCCCTGCCCCGGTGCCCGCCGCACAGCCTGCGGCAGTCCCTGCAATGGAAGCGGCCCCGGCCGAACCGAAGTCCGCAAATGCCCGCGATGCCGCAATGGCCGAGGTCATCCGCCGGACGCTGAAGAGCTTTCAATAACAAAAAGTTTCGTTTGATCCAACGGATATGACCTTTACGGAAAGGAACGAAAACCATGGATATCAGTTCGCAGGAAATTGAAGCGATCGTCAAGCAGGTGCTTGCCGGTATGGGCGGTGCACAGACAAGCGCCGCCCCTGCAGCCTATACCACTGCACCCGGCGGTGCAGCAGGCGACCGCGGCGTGTTCGAGAACGTAGACGACGCAGTGGAGGCTGCATGGAAAGCCCAGCGCGACTGGGTGGCCAACTACAAGATCGAGGACCGCCAGCGCATCATTGAAGCCATCCGCCGCTGTGCCCGCGCACATGTGGAGGAGTGGTGCCACAAGATCGTGGAAGAGACCGGCATGGGCCGCTATGAGGACAAGGTGGAAAAACATCTGGCCGTCATCAACAAGACCCCCGGCCCCGAATGCCTGACCACCGAAGCCAAGAGCGGTGACGCGGGCCTGATGCTGGAAGAGTACGCACCCTTTGGTGTGATCTGCTCCATCACCCCCACCACCAACCCTACCGAGACCATCATCAACAACACCATCAGCATGATCGCAGGCGGCAACACCGTGGTGTTCAACGTGCACCCTCGCGCAAAGCGGGTGTCTGCCGACTGCCTGCAGGCGCTGAATACCGCCATCATCGAGGCGGGCGGCCCTGCAAACCTCATTACCATGACCCGTGAGCCGACCATGGAGAATGTGGACAAGATGGCCGCAAACCCCAAGATCCGCCTGATGGCAGGCACCGGTGGCATGGGCATGGTGAACGCCCTGCTGCGCAGCGGCAAAAAGTGCATCGGTGCCGGTGCAGGCAACCCGCCCGTCATCGTGGACGAGACCGCAGACATCGAGCTGGCAGGCCGCAAGATCTACGAAGGCGCTTCGTTCGATAACAACATCCTCTGCTTTGCAGAGAAGGAAGTGTTCGCCGTGAACACCGCCTACGACGGCCTGCTGCACGAGCTGCAGAAGCAGGGTGCCTACCTGCTGAACAAGGCCCAGACCGAACAGCTGGTGAACATCGTGCTGCAGCCCAAGAAGGGCGGCGGCCACGAGGTGAACAAAAAGTGGGTGGGCAAGGATGCCGCCCGCATTCTGGAGACCATCGGCGTGCATGTGCCGGATACTTGCCGCCTTGCCATCTGCGAGGTGCCTGCCGACCATCCGTTCGTTCTGGTGGAGCAGATGATGCCGGTGCTGCCCATCGTGCGCTGCCAGAGCTTTGAACAGGCGGTGGAAGATGCCGTGGTGGCCGAGCACGGCAACCGCCACACCGCTTCCATCTTCTCCAAGGATGTGGACCACATGACCCGCTTTGCCCGGGTCATTGAGACCACCATCTACGTAAAGAACAGCGCCACCAAGGCCGGTGTTGGCATTGGCGGCGAGGGCCACTGCACCATGACCATTGCCGGCCCCACCGGCGAGGGCATCACCTGCGCAAAGAGCTTCTGCCGCCGCCGCCGCTGCATGCTGGCCGAGGGCGGGCTGCGCATCATCTGAGTTTTTGAAGGACGAAACCATCACATACAATTTTTTCAGTGTTCTGACAGGAGGAACAACTTATGAAAGCTCTGGGTTTTATCGAGACGAAGGGTCTGGTTGGCAACATCGACGCTACCGATGCAATGCTGAAGGCTGCTGACGTTGAGTTCATTGGTTCCGACACCATCGGTGCCGGTCTGACCACCGTGATCGTTACCGGCGAGGTGGGCGCTGTCAAGGCTGCTACCGAGGCTGGCGAAGAGGCTGCTTCCCGCGTGGGTGAGCTGTTCTGCGTCAACGTCATTGCACGCCCCCACGCAGATCTGGCCCGCATCATGCCCGCCAAGGGCCCCGCGACCGGCAAGTCCGGCCTGCCCGCAGGCGAGCAGGTGCCGCTGGATGCCGCTCTGGGCATGATCGAGACCAACGGCCTGACCGCTTCCATCGAGGCAGCCGATGCCATGCTGAAGAGCGCAGATGTCTCTCTGGTGGGTCAGGAGAAGATCGGCGCAGGCCTTGTTACCGTGTTCGTGCAGGGCGACGTTGGCGCTGTGAAGGCTGCTGTTGAGGCAGGCCAGACCGCTGCTTCCCGCATTGGCGAAGTGGTCAGCGCACTGGTCATTCCCCGCCCGCACGCAAGCGTGTCCGAGTGCATGCCTGAGCTGCGCTGAGCCCTGCGCTGACGCTGCATAAGAAAGGAGCGCTGTGCCTTGGTTTACCATGACATCAGTCAGGAACAGCTGCTGCTCCTGATCACGCAGGCCGTGCAGGCAGAGCTGCAAAAGCGCAGCCGTCAGGTGCCGGTAGGCATCTCGGTGCGGCACATCCACCTTACCCGCGATGATGTGGACAAGCTGTTCGGCTATGGCTACCAGCTCACCCCCAAAAAGGCGCTGAGCCAGCCCGGCCAGTTTGCCTGCGAGGAATGTCTGGACATCATCGGCCCCAAGGGCGAACTGAAGCATGTCCGCATCCTTGGCCCGGAGCGCAGTGCCACTCAGATCGAGCTGGCGCAGACCGACTGCCGCAACATCGGCATCAAAGCGCCGGTGCGTTCCAGCGGGGATACAAAGGGCACGCCGGGCGTGACCCTGCGCGGCCCCAATGGCACCCTGACTGTGCCGGAGGGCGTGATGATCGCTGACCGCCATATCCACATGACTCCCGCACAGGCAGCGGCCTTCGGCCTTGCCGACGGCGACCGCGTGAAGGTAAAGATCGACGGCCCCAAGCCGGGCGTGATGGGCGGGGTGCTGATCCGCGCAAACGACAAATGTGCACTGGATTTTCACATCGACACGGACGATGGCAATGCCTTCCTGCTCAAGCAGGGGCAGCTGGTCACCGTGCTGGGCAAAGAGGAGTAAGCTATGATTTTAGGGATCGTCAAGGGGACCGTTGTCGCCACCCGCAAAATGCCGGAGCTTGTAGGCTATAAGTTCCTGCTGGTGGAGCCGGTGTTCGGCTCCAAAAAGGATACCATCGTGGCGGGCGACAACATCGGCGCGGGTGTAGGCGAGATGGTTCTGGTCACCACCGACGAGACCACCCAGCATGGTCTGGACCATCCGTCGCCCATTGATGCTTTCATCGTGGGCATCGTGGACAATCCTCCCACCCTGAGTAAGTAACACCCTGCAAGTTTTGCCGCAGAGAGGGGCTTCCTCCCGGCGGGATCGTGAGGCTTAAACAATGAAAATTATTATCATCGGCAGCATTGCCGCCGGGGTTTCGGCCGCCGCCAGACTTGCCGCCGCCCAGCGCGGAGCGCAGATCACCGTCTACGAAAAAGGCGGCTTCTACTCCTGCGGCACCGGCGGCCTGCCCCATTACCTGTGCGAGGATCTGGACAGCCTGAACAAGGCCATTCAGGCCAAGGAGACTGAGCTGAACGCGCAGGGCATCACCGCACATCTGCGCCATGAGGTGCGCGGCATCGACGTAGCCGCCCGCAAGGTGACGGTATGTGATCTTGCCACCGGACGCGTGTTTGAAGACCACTACGACAAGCTGGTGCTGGCCACCGGTTCTTCCAACCGTGTGCCGCAGGTGCCCGGCAGTGACCGCGTGGGCGTGCAGACCCTCAAGACCGTGGAAGATCTGATCTTCCTCAAGGAGTTCGTCCGCACCCCCTATGTGCGGGACATCGTGATCCTGGGCGGCAGCTGGGCCGGTTTGGAGATCGCAAAGTCCTTCCTCAAGCTGGGCCGCAATGTGCGTATCATTGAAAAGGAGCAGCAGCTTTTGCCCCAGTTTGACCCTGAGGTGAGCAAGCTGATCCAGAAGGAGCTGGAAGCGCAGGGCGTGCAGTTCAATCTGGGCGAGCAGGTGCGCTCCTTCCCGGGCCGTACCTTCGTGGAGCAGGTGCAGACCAACCGCGGCACCTACCCCTGTGACCTTTGCGTGGTAGCCATCGGCGTTACCCCCAACACCGGCCTGCTGGCCGGTACCGGGGCGCAGCTGGCACCCAATGGCGCTGTGCTCATTGGTGCCGACCTTGCCACCAGTGTGCCCAATATCTATGCCGTGGGCGACTGCGCAGCCTGCCGCGACGGCTCTCTGTGCACCAGCAGCCTGAAGGTGGCGGATCTGGAGATCGCCCGCACCGGCCTGACCGAGACCGAGGCCCGCAAGGCCGGTCTGCGGGTCAAGAGTGCAATGGCCACCGGCACCGACCGTCCGGGCATCTGCCCGAACCCCCACCGCATCACCATCAAGCTGGTGTATGAGGCCAATACCCGTCAGGTGCTGGGTGCGCAGGCATGGGGAGAAAAGAATGTTTCGGCCCGCATCAACGCCATTGCCGTTGCCATCCGCGCTGGCATGACCGTGGAAGCACTGGGTCAGGTGGATTTCGTCTATTCCTCCTCGTCCTGTTCCATTTGGGACCCGGTGCAGATCGTCTGTGGTCAGGCACAGTAAGCGGAGGGTGAACACATGGCAGAACGCATCAACGCCGTCAAGACCAGCTTTTTTGGCAAGGGTGCCATCCGTCTTCTGGGACCGGAGCTTCAGAAGATGGGCATCCGCCGTGCTTTGCTGGTGACGGACCGCTTTCTCTATGATTCCGGTGCCGCTGCCCGGGTCGGTCAGGTACTGTCCGATGCCGGTGTGGAGTACGCCGTGTACTACAATGTGCAACCCAACCCCACCGTACAGGTGGTGAACGACTGCATTGCCGCAGCCCGCACCCTGCAGGTGCAGCTGCTGGTGGCTCTGGGCGGCGGCAGCGCCATCGATACCGCTAAGGCAGCCAGCATCGTGGTGGCCTGCGGCGGTACCGTGGAACAGTACGAGGGCGAGAACAAGTCCTCCAAGCCCGGCCTGCCCATCGTGGCGGTGAACACCACCGCCGGTACCGGCAGCGAGTGCACCTCCTTCTACATCGTCACCGACCCTGTCCGCCACAGCAAAATGGCCATGGTGGACCCCAACTGCATGGTCAGCATTGCGGTGAACGACACCGACTTCATGTCCTCCATGCCGCCCAAGCTCACCGCAGCCACCGGCATGGACGCGCTGACCCACGCCATCGAGGCGGCGCTTTCCAAAAACGCCAACCCGCTCACGGACAAGGATGCCTACTGGGCCATGCAGGCGATCGTGCAGAACCTGCCCCGGGCCGTTGCCAACGGTCAGGATGAAGCCGCCCGCACCATGATGGCCTACGCCGAAAATGTGGCAGGCATGGCTTTCTCCAACGCGGGCCTTGGCATGGTGCATGCGATGGCACACGCGCTGGGCGGACACTACAACCTGCCCCACGGTGTATGCAATGCGGTGCTGCTGCCCTACGTGCTGGCCTTCAACAGCCGCAGCCCGGTGTGTCGGGAGCGGTTCATGACCATTGCCGCTGCCATGGGCCTGCAGGGCACTTTTACCCCGGACACTGCCGCACCGGCAGTGATCCAGTTCGTCCGTCAGCTCAGTGCAGGCGTGGGCATCCCCGCCAATCTTGCGCAGCTGAACAAGGTGGACCCTGCAGATTTTGCCGCGCTGGCAGAGCTTGCCCTGCACGACACCTGCATGTCTACCAACCAGATCACCCCCACCCGCGACGAGGTGGTGGCGGTATATACCGCTGCTTTCCGCGGATAAACTTTGAGACCTCCTCCATTTTCTCCATACCCAAACAAAGCCGCCGCTCTCCCTCTGCAAGGGAAAGCAGCGGCTTTGTGCTGTAAAAAAGGGGTGGTGGGATTGTTTTTAAAGAGGATTCTGTTATAATAAAATGAAAACGCGGTGCAGAAGTAAGAGGAAAAAGCGATGGAAACAAGAGAAAAACAGGCGTACATGCTTATGGCACATCAGTGCAATGAGATGTTTTGGACTTTGCTTCGGATGCTGGATGCACCGTGGAATGATATTTTCATCCATATGGACAGCAAGAATGAAAACTACCAGCCAGAAACCGTTGAACGATATGTAAAATATGCCAAGGTTTTTCACGCACAGAGAACGAGCGCTGTTTGGGGTGGTGTTACTTTAGTAAAGGCAGAGTTTGTATTGCTCAAGGCAGCGGTAGATCACGGCCCATACCAACATTACCACCTGATCTCCGGTGCGGATCTGCCGATTCAGCCACCGGAAGATATCCGCGCATTCTTTGAGGCAAACCCGGACAGGGAATTTGTTCATTTCGACCCGCACCCATTCAGCCCGTTCAATGATGAGCGCGTTTATTACCGGCACTTTTTCCAGAATATCGATCTGCGCCGCCATCCAGTGCTCGGCGTGATCAATGGAATCCTGCTGTCGGGCCAGAAGCTGCTGAGAATAAAGCGCAATCAGGACGTTCACTTCACAAAGGGCAGTCAATGGTTCAGCTGCACGGATGGCTTTGCACGGTATCTGCTGACAAAAGAAGAGTGGGTCCTGCAGGTGCTGGACAAGACCTTTTGCTCGGACGAGTTCTTTGTGCAGACACTGATCGTGCAGTCGCCGTATCAGGATAAGATCTATCAGGGGCCGGGTGATACCAGTGCCCGTGCCATCGATTGGGACAGAGGCAATCCGTGGGTCTGGAAATACGCTGATCTGGAACAGCTGAAAGCATCGCCCTGCATGTTTGCCAGAAAATTTGATATCGAAAAAGAACCGGAGCTTGTGCATGAAATAGAGCGCCTGTATGCACCTCATATATAAAAACAGTGCCGGACAGTTTTCAGGCTGTCCGGCACTGTTTTTTACTGTTCATTCTTTTTCGCCAGATCCTTGGTGTACAGGGCACGGGTGGCGTTGAGCACAGCCAGCACCATCACGCCCACATCGGCAAAGATGGCGGTCCACATGCTGGCCATACCGATCGCGCCCAGCACAAGGCAGGCAAACTTGATGGCCAGTGCAAACACGATGTTCTGGTACACGATGCGTAATGTGCGGCGGGCAATGCGCATGGCCAGTGCGATCTTGGCGGGGTCGTCGTCCATCAGCACCACGTCAGCGGCCTCAATGGCAGCGTCAGAGCCAAGAGCGCCCATTGCAATGCCCACATCGGCACGTGACAGCACCGGGGCATCGTTGATGCCGTCGCCCACAAAGGCAAGGTTCTCTTTGGGCCGCTTTGCAGCGAGCAGCATTTCGATCTGGTCTACCTTGTCGCCCGGCAGCAGGCCCGCATGGTATTCATCCAGCCCAAGCTCTGCGGAAACGGCCTTTGCAACCGGCTCGGCATCGCCGGTCAGCATCACGGTCTTGCGCACACCGGCATCCTTCAGGCCCCGGATGGCCTGTGCGCTGTGGGGCTTCACCACATCGGCGATCAGCAGATAACCGGCGTACATGCCCTCGATGGCCACATGCACGATGGTGCCGGTCTCGCTGACGGCGGGAGCTTTCAGGCCCAGCTTTTCCATCAGGCGGGCGTTGCCGGCAGCAACGGTCCTGCCGTCCACCTTGGCGGTCACGCCGTGGCCGCCCAGCTCCTGCACATCGGTGACACGGTTCGGATCGATCTCCCTGCCGTAAGCGGCCTTGATGCTGAGGGAGATGGGGTGCTTGGACCAGCTCTCGGCCAGCGCGGCAGCTTCCACCAGCTGCTCCTCGCTGGTGCCCTTTGCGGGGTGGATGCCGGTCACTTTAAAGGTGCCCTGGGTCAGGGTGCCGGTCTTGTCGAACACAACGATGCCGGTGCGGGCCAGCTCTTCCAGATAGGTGGAACCCTTGACCAGAATGCCGCAGGCAGATGCACCGCCGATGCCGCCGAAGAAGCTCAGGGGAATGCTGATGACCAGTGCGCAGGGGCAGCTGATAACAAGGAAAGTCAGGGCACGGTAGACCCAGTCGCCAAAGCGGGCGGGCTGGCCCATGAGCAGCAGCACGATGGGCGGGATAAAGGCCAGAGCCAATGCGCCATAGCACACGGCGGGGGTGTACACGCGGGCAAACCGAGTGATGAAGTTCTCGGCGCGGGCCTTCTTCATGCTGGAATTTTCCACCAGATCGAGAATTTTGGAAACGGTGGATTCGCCGAATTCCTTGGTGGTCTTTACCTTCAGCAGGCCGGTCATGTTCACGCAGCCGCTGATGATCTCATCGCCGGTCTGCACATCGCGGGGCAGGCTCTCGCCGGTCAGGGCGGCGGTGTTCAGGGCAGAAGCGCCCTCCACGATCACGCCGTCGATGGGCACGCGCTCACCGGGCTGGACCACGATCACGGTGCCGATCTCCACATCGTCCGGGTCCACCTGCTCCAGCCTGCCGTCCTCGCCCTCGATGTTGGCGTAGTCCGGGCGGATGTCCATCAGGCTGGAAATGCTCTGCCGGCTCTTGCCCACGGCCACGCTCTGGAACAGCTCGCCGATCTGGTAGAAGATGATAACGGCACAGCCCTCCACGTAGTCGCCCAGTGCAAATGCACCAACAGTGGCAACGGCCATCAGGAAGCACTCGTCAAAGGGCTGACGGTTCTTGATGCCAAGCAGTGCCTTGCGCAGCACGTCCCAGCCCACCACCAGATACGGGATGCAGTACAGTACCAGCTCCACCGGCGTGGGGAACTGGGGCAAAAGCTTGAGGATGAGCACCAAAATCAGCGCAATGATGATGCGCTGCAGGTTCTTTTTCTGCTTTTTGTTCATACAAAACTCTCCTTTTGCGGGATCCATGGGCCGCATCACGCTGCGGCGGGCGGGGATTTCAACAACTTTTCCCCATAAAAATGGATATTCCACGGTTTTACCCGTGTTTTCCACACAGTTTTTCAGGCGTAAAAGCGCTTTTCCACGTTTATTTTACGTTTTTTCCGCAAACGGTGTTGAAAACTGAGTGGAAACTGTTGAAAACTGTCTGATTTTTCAACAGAAAAAGTTATTGCACAACACAATCGCACACAAAGTAAAAAGCATCTGCACATTCGTTTGAGCTCTCAGAAAATCTACGAATTCTTGCTGCAGATGCTTTTTTCTTTAGCGGGCTCGCCCTCTCAGTCAAATCCTTTGGATTTGCCAGCTCTCCCAAAGGGAGAGGTGTCACCGCAGGTGACGGAGAGGGCGAGGCTGTTGATCGTGTGCAGCAACCTGCCGCGCATCAGATATCAAAGATCTCGCAGTCGTCCTCCACCTTCTTCCAGGCGGCCAGCACGTCCACCA
>ENA-UEPL01002423-UEPL01002423.1-human-gut-metagenome-genome-assembly--contig:-NODE-2423-length-12337-cov-63.080098_pt1 | contig 12337 bp, 9 predicted proteins | sample MGYA00242896_ERZ507908 | MGnify/ENA primary metagenome ERZ507908 (study PRJEB26167, sample SAMN06115518) | human gut metagenome | host: Homo sapiens | place: China:Chongqing | collected 2015-08-20...
GGCGAATGGTCAATTCAGAACCACTTAGACTGCAAACCAATAAGTTATATGGTGCGGCCTAAGCGCCTATACCTATAGGGTTTTTCGAACTCTTCGGAAAGAATCTCTTTCCAGTCCGAAGCGATTTTAACATCCATGGCTGGTATTGAATTAGGCTGTTATATATTTCGAGTACCACGACCGTTTTTTGTTGATCTCGGCAGGCAGCCCTCGATCCTGCGGGGTGTCGTTTCGTTCTGACCTTCTTCCCGGGAAGAGTTTCGACTTTTCGTCGAAGCATGTCGGTCGGTTTCGAGCCGGAGCAGGTCGGTAATCGAGCTATATAATCAGGTTAAATTTTTGCTAAAATACAAAGAAAGTTCGAAACGGCGTGTCGGAAATGCGTAAATTTGAAAAGTGGCATCAAAAGAATATATATTATTTGTTATGAAAAAAATTGTAATTACCATGCTCGTCCTGTTGTCGGCGGCCTATGCCGTCGGGATAGGAGGCGGGGAGGTCGCCCGTAAACTGAACCTTCGACCGTCGCAAATCGTTCCCGCAGCCGACACGCTGCCGGTTCGGAACCTGATCTATCTGATCGGGGACGGTATGGGATTGAGTCACGTGTCGATGTTGATGCTCGAGGAGGGATACGGTACGACCGCTTTCGACCGGGCGCAGAACATCGCATTGATTACTACTTATTCAGCCAACAACCGGGTGACGGACTCCGCAGCGGCCGGTACGGCGCTGGCGACGGGACATAAGACCGGCAACGGTATGCTCGGTGTGCTGCCCGATTCGACGGCTGCGGAGTCGATTATGGCGGATGCGATCCGAGCCGGGATGCCGACCGGAGTCGTCGTTACCAGTACTCTGCAACACGCTACGCCCGGCGCTTTCTATGCCCATGTGCCTTATCGGCGACAGTATCAGCGAATCTCCGATCAACTGGCCGGAAGCGACTTGACGGTGGCCTTCGGCGGCGGATTGAAGTATGCCGAAACGTCGGAGCGGGAGGACGGTGTACCGGGCATCGAGCGCCTTCGGGATCGCGGTTTCCGGGTGCTGACCGATCCCTCGCAGCTCGATACCTTGAGCCGGGGACCTGTGATGGGATTCTTTGCCGACGGTCACCTGCCGAAAATGTCGGAGGGGCGGGGCGATTATCTGGAGCGGGCGATCCGCAAGGCGCTGGAGATTCTGTCGCGAGAAGCCGGCGAGCGCGACCGGGGCTTTATTCTGATGGTCGAAGGATCCCAGATTGATCTGCGGGCTCACGATAACGATGCCGAAGGCGTCCTGGCGGAGATGCGTGATTTCGACCGGGCGGTTGCCGCTGCGATGGATTTCGCCGACCGGCATCCTGGGACGCTCGTGGTCGTTACGGCCGATCACGAAACGGGCGGTCTTTCGATTCCTTCGGCCGATGTCGATTTCGAGCACGAGGAGGCCGGGATCGAGTACCGTTTCAGCACCGGCGGACATACGGCGGCGATGGTGCCCGTCTATCTGTACGGGACAGGCTCCGAACGGATTAACGGCGTACTGGACAACACGGAGCTGGCCCGTATGTTGAAATGGCTGGTATTGCCGGATAGCGGACGGATTGCGAATGTGCCCGATTGATTCGGATGTACGGGAAGTCCGCAGGACCGGAGAGAAAAAGCGCGGGGTGTTGTGATCGACACCCTGCGCTGTAATTTATGGCATTGCGTTTCGGTTTTTCCGTGCTTCTTCGTTGTCCTTCTCGTCCGTGTCGTCGCCTTCCCAGTCGAACGGCGGGAAATCGCGTCGTTCACCCAGCGAGAAGCGGGTGTAGGTGATCGGCAGCTTCCGTTCGAGGAACATCTGTTCGTAGGCGGTCTTGACCGAGAGTATTTCGTCCGCGAACCCCGAGCCGTAGATGTCGTTGTTGGCCACGTCGCAGGGCAGACCGAACCGTTCGATCACGGCTTGCGTGTAGGCGTAGAGGTGTTGCGAGTCGGTCTTGAGGTTGATTCGTCCGCCGGGAACCTGCATCTGTGCGTACTGGCCCAGGAAGAGGGGTGAGGTGAGCCGTTTCTTGGCCCGGCGCGATTTGAGCTGCGGATCGGGGAAGGTGATCCAGATCTCATCGACCTCTCCTTCGGCGAAGAAGGAGGCGATCATTTCGATGCGGGTACGCAGAAAACCGACGTTGCGCATTTGCCGTTCCGTGGCGGTTTTGGCTCCGCGCCACATGCGGGCACCCTTGATGTCGATACCGATGAAGTTGCGGTTGGGGTCGCGCTCCGCGAGTGCGACGGTGTATTCGCCCTTGCCGCAGCCCAGTTCGAGTACGATCGGACGGTCGTTATGGAAAAAGTCGCTGTGCCAATGTCCTTTGAGCGGATGGTCGCGGCGGAAGGCCTCCTCGAAGGCGGGTTGTACGAAACATTCGAACGTGAGGTTCTCCGCAAAGCGTCTGAGTTTGTCTTTGCCCATCTGTTTTTATTCGCTTTTTTGCTGGTTGATGCCGATGGCTTCCACGCCCCGGACCGGCATCGCCGGGGTGAAAGCCATCCTGTAAATGCCGCTGTCGGGAAAAATTACGTGCCGACGATAGGGAACCGACGCTTCCTCCGCGAGGGCTGCCGGGTGCCTGCGGGGAGGAAGGCCCAGCGTGTAGGATTCCTCGAAAACCAGGGAGTCGGGCGAAATGGTCCGTATCGTCAGCCGCAGCGTGTCGTCCCGAAAGGAGTCGTTGTAACGCACGACGATGTATAGGTCGCGCGGGGTCACGGTATCCGCGTTCGGAATTTCGATTTCGGCACTTTCGCTCCACGTGCCGCCCCCGGTATCGGTTACGACCGTCTGATGCGGCGAAAGGCAGCTCGTAACGAGCATTCCGGCGATCGCTATGATACTCCGCAGGTACATTACGAGTCGTTATTGCTCTTTTTTCGGCGGTTCGGGTTGTGCTGTCTCTCCGTTTCCGCCTTCCCGACGGTTGCCTTCCCGACGGTTGCGTCCTCCGCGTCCCCGAGGACGGCGGCGGGCACCGTTCTGTCCCTCTTCGCCCGGAGATTGGGAGTGTGTCGGAGTCGGATCGGTTTCGGAGCCGTTTTGTCCCGGACGGTTTTCGGAACGAGAACGCTCCGAACGACGTTCCCCGCGCTGTTCGCTGCGAGAGCCCTGACCGTTGCCGCGTTCACCGTTCTGTTCGCCGGAGGTGTTCCCGCGTTCGGTGCGCTGTTCGTTTTTCTGGGTGCTCTGTCCGTTGCGCGACCCGTTCCGGTCGCTGTTGCGTGGGTTGCGCGGTTCGCCCTGACCGTTATTCCTTTCTCCGCGCGATTCGCGGCTTTCGCCTTGTCCGTTTCGATTATTCCGTTCACGGCGGTCGCGTTTTTCGCGGCGTTCACTCCGGTTGGCAGCGGGTTCCTGTTTTTCGTCCTTGCGGGATTCCGAAACGGCGGCCGCTTCTGCGGCGCTTCCGCTGCGGGCACCGTTGTTCCGGTTCTCGCGTTCCTCTGCCCGGTCGCTGCGGCGTCGGTTGCGGCCCTTGCGTTTGGAGCCGTTGCCGTCGAAGCGTGTGATGCTGTCCTCCTCCGAGCGATAGGTCGGTTCTTCGAACTTCTCCCGTTGTGGTTGCTCCGCCGACAGCTGATCGACCTTCTTGCCGGCGCGGTTCAGCGCTATGATCTCCTTGACGCGGGCGACGGGAAGCGTCACCACGTTGGTCATCGTATCCTTGCTGCTGCTGAAGGACATGGTACCGGCCAGGATGTCGGTTTTGACCAGGTAATATTCGCCGTCGAGAGCCTGGAGCGGTTCCCGCAGACGGGGGAACTCCTTGCGGGCGTCCACGTAGGTGTCGTATTCGTAGGCGAGGCAGCACTTGAGTTTCGAGCACTGTCCGGCCAGTTTTTGGGGGTTGAGGGAGATCTCCTGCATACGGGCCGAGTTGGTCGTCACACTCGAGAAATTCGAGATCCACGATGCGCAACACAGTTCGCGGCCGCAGGCTCCGATGCCGCCGATGCGTCCCGCTTCCTGGCGGGCGCCGATCTGTTTCATTTCGATGCGGATGTGAAACCGTTCGGCGAAGACCTTGATTAGCTCGCGGAAATCCACGCGCTCGTCGGCGATGTAGTAGAAGATCGCCTTGATCTTGTCGCCTTGGTACTCCACGTCGCCGATTTTCATATTGAGTCCCATTTCGGCGGCGATCTGGCGTGCGGTGATCATCGTTTCGTGCTCCAGAGCGATGGCCTCCTGCCAGCGTTCGATGTCGTAGGGTTTGGCCTTGCGGTAAATCTTCTTGAATTCGCCGTTGTAGGGGTTGAAACCCACGCGGCGCATTTGGCGGGCTACCATGTCGCCCGTCAGGGAGACGATGCCGATGTCGTGTCCCGGCGAAGCTTCCACAGCGACGATGTCGCCCCGTTCCAGCGGCAGATTATTGACGTTTTGGTAGTAGGAGCGCCGGGTGTTCTTGAAGCGCACTTCGAAAATATCGGTCGGCGTGTGTTGCGGGTATTGCTCCAGCCAGGCTGTTTCGTGCAGTTTGTAGCAACCCTCGCAAGGCTTGGCTGCGACCCCTTCGGGGGCGTAGTAGAACGTGCAGCCGCGACCGATTTCGGGCTTGGGCGCTTTCGTATATGGTTTGGTGTTATCCATTGGAGTCATAAATTTCGGTAAAGATAGTGAAATCCGGGAGCAATGCCAAATTTATTCGGCTGAGACTCCGGCATATTCCCGCCGGGCGGATGTGCGTCGCTGCCGGGAAGCGGAGATCCCGGATTATCGGATGCCGGCCTTCCAGCGCCGGATATCGCGGCGGTAGCGGACGATCAGCAGTACGGCGGCCGTCGTAAGACCGACGGTGAAGCCCAGAATCAGCCCCTGTGCGCCCATTCCCAATGTAAAGCCCAACAGGTAACCCACCGGCAGGTTGAAGACGATGTACGAGAGGAAAGCGATCGGCATGATGATCTTCACGTCCTGAATACCCCGCAGAATGCCTACCGAAACGTTCTGGATGCCGTCCGCCAACTGGTAAACGGCGATCAGCAGGATCAGCTTCGAGGCCAGGTCGATCACTTCGGCGTTGGTGGTGAAGAAAGTCGGGATGACGTTGCAGAGCGAGATGAACGTGATGGCGGCGAAGAGGTTCCAGGCGATGACCAGGTGGTAGGAGGCCTTTGCCGCCAGAGTCAGCTCCTTCAAGCTGCGGGCGCCGTAGCAGTGGGAGATGCGGATGGTCGTGGCGGCACCGATCGAAGTCACGATCATGAAGGCGCAGTTGCCCAAGGTCATGGCGATCTGGTTGGCGCTGATGGCCGTTTTGCTCAGCCAGCCCATCATGATACTGGTGCCGACGAAGGCCGAGGCTTCGAGAAACATCTGCAGGGAGATCGGAAGGCCCATACGCAGCAATGTGCGGATCGTTTTGACCGAATAGTTGCGGGGCGAGAATCCCTGAAGATAGGCGCGGTATTTCTGTTTTTTGTAGAAATAGCCGATAATCATGATCGGCATGGCGATGCGCGATCCGAGGGTGCCGAGCCCCGCACCTGTGGCGCCCAGTTCTTCGAATCCGAGGTGGCCGTAGATGAAAATCCAGTTCAAGCCGACGTTCATCAGGTTGCAGAGAATCACCACGACCATTTCGACCCGGGTGTTTCCGACGCCTTCGAGGAATTGCTTGAAGGTGAAGAAGAGCATGATGAACGGCATGCTGTAAGCCAGCAACTTGTAATACGGTATGGCCATATCGACCACTTCGACGGGCTGTCCCATGTGGTACATCAAAGGGATGACGGCCAGTTGGAGCCCGCAGACCAGAAATCCCAACAGAGTATAGAACATCAGGCCGTTTTGCAGGTATTGCGACGATTTGCAACGGTCGCCCTGGGCGTAGAGTTCGCCGATCAGGGGCGTGAGGCCCAGTGCGATGCCGACGCCGGCGATGAAGAGGATGAAGAAGACCGAGCCGCCGAACGAAGTGGCGGCCAGCGGCGTGGGGTCGTCGCCTCCGTAACGGCCGACCATGACGTTGTCGGCGACCTGTACGAGGATCTGCCCCAACTGGGTCATCACGACGGGCAGGGCCAGTTTCAGATTGGCTTTGTATTGTCGTTTGTAGGTTGAAAAACGGTACATATATTTCTTGAATCAGACGACAAAGGTACGAAAATAATCGATTATCCCTCTTTCGCATCCGTTTCGAAGGGGGAACGGAGTCTGATGTCCGGACCTTTCGACCGGGTGTCGGGGCCGATTTTGCAGGCAGATGTCGAAAGCATGCGGGACGGACATATATGGAGCTGTTCCCGGTTTCGATGCAAATGCCTCGTTGCCGGGAGGACTGTTCGGGGTTATTCCGTATGTCGGGCCGGGGTTGTTGTCGGTTCTGGAAAACCGCTTAGTCGAAGGAGTGGGTGAGGCGTGAAAATCCCGGCCGATACTTGCTTCGGCCGGGATTCGAAAACCGTCCGCCACTGGTGCGGATTTATGTTAGGCGACCCGGAGAATCACCTCCTTTTCGCCGTCGGGTTCCACGATCACCCGCTCCCCGCTGTGCAGTTTGCCGTCGATAATCAGTCCCGAGAGAGGTTCCTCGATGCGTTCGAGCAGCGTGCGGCGCAGGGCGCGGACGCCGTATTTGCGCTGGTAGCCGATGGCGGCAAGGGTCCGCTTCGCCTCGTCGGTGATTTCGACCTTGTAGCCGAGTCGGTCGGTACGGGAGAGCAGCCCCTTGAGTTCCAGGTCGATGATCCGCTCCACGTCCGAGAGGTCGAGCGTGCGGAAGATGACGATGTCGTCGATGCGGTTCAGGAACTCCGGTGCGAAGGTTTCTTCCAGCGCCCGGCGGTATTCCGACTGCGGGGCTTTCTGCTGGGTGTCCGATTTCGAACAGGTGCTGTACCCGACCTGCGTGGAGCGTATTGCCGCGGCCCGCGATCCGACGTTGGAGGTGAGAATGATTACCGTATTTCGGAAATCGACCTTGCGCCCCGAACCGTCGGTGAGGTGTCCCTCGTCGAAGATCTGCAACAGGGTGTTGAAGACTTCGGGGTGGGCTTTCTCGATTTCGTCGAACAGGACGACCGAATAGGGATGGCGGCGTACCGCTTCGGTGAGCTGTCCGCCTTCGCCGTAGCCGACATATCCCGGCGGGGAGCCGATCAACCGTGCGACGTTGTGTTTTTCGCTGTATTCGCTCATGTCGATACGGATGAGTCCCTTGTTCTCGTCGAAGAGCCATTTGGAGAGCTCTTTCGCCAGCAGGGTTTTGCCCACGCCCGTCGGTCCGACGAACATGAAGACGCCGATCGGACGCCCTTCGTCCTTGAGTCCCGCCCGGGAGCGTTGGATCGACCGCGAAATCTTTTCGACGGCTTCGCATTGGCCGATGACGCGGGCCGAAAGATAGTCCGCAAGGCCGCGCAGACGTTCGCTTTCGCTGCCCGAGAGCCGTTCGGCTGGGATTCCCGTCATGGAGGTAATAACCTGCTCGATATGCTCGGCCCGGATTTCGGGCGGGCCGGGATCGGACGGAAGAGTCCATACGGCGCCACCGACAGTCGTCGTGTCCGCTGCCGCCGTTTTGCGGGAGCGGTTTTTGGGCGTTTTGGCTTCTGCTGCGGCGCCGACCGGTTCGCGGGATGCGGTTTTTCGGGACGGTTTTTCGGTTTTGCCTTTGTCCTGCAGGTGAATACGTGCCCCGGCTTCGTCCAGCACGTCGATCGCCTTGTCCGGAAAGTTGCGGTCGGTAATGTAGCGCCCGGTCAGGGCGACGCAGGCCCGCAATGCTTCGTCCGAGTAGCGCACTCCGTGGTGCCGTTCGTAATGGGGTGCGATGTTGTGCAGGATTTGCAGGGTTTCCTCTTCCGAAGCGGGTTCGACGAGGATTTTCTGAAAGCGGCGTTCCAGCGCGGGATCGCTCTCGATATCTTCGCGATATTCGTCCAGCGTCGTGGCTCCGATGACCTGCAATTCGCCCCGCGCCAGGGCGGGTTTGAGAATGTTGGCCGTGTCGAGGCTTCCCTGGGTCGAACCTGCGCCCGCGATGGTGTGTATTTCGTCGATGAAGAGGATCGAGTCCTGCTTCCTGCGCAATTCTTCGAGAAGTCGCTGCATCCGTTCTTCGAACTCACCTCTGTATTTGGTCCCGGCCAGGAGCGACGATACGTCGAGCGAATAGAGCCGTTTGCCGCGGATGGTGGCGGGAACTTCGTCCGCTGCCATCCGCAGGGCCAGCCCTTCGACGATGGCGCTCTTGCCCACGCCGGCTTCGCCGATCAGGATCGGGTTGTTCTTCTTGCGGCGCGAGAGGATCTGCACGATGCGTTCCATCTCCCGCTCGCGTCCTACGACGGGATCGATGCGGCCTCTGCGAGCTTCGTACGTAAGGTCGGTGCCGAATTTGTCCAACAAGGCAGGTTCCGCAGGAGGAGTGTCCCGGACAGGTTCGCGCAGGCCGATGAACCGTAGTTCGGGTGTCGGCCGAAAATCGGTATCCGAAGGCGTCTTCTGATTGGCCACCGAGGTCATCTTTTGCAGTTCGGTCGCTATCGCCTGTGCATCGAAATGGTACATGGCCAGCACCTGCGAAGTGATCGTGTGCGGGTCGCTCACGATGTGCAGCAGTGCGTGTGCCGTCGAAACATGGTGCATCGGGGCGAACAATCGTTGTAATTCTCTGGTGTATAAAGGGAAAAATTCTTCGGGATTCTGCCTCGATGAATCGGGTGCCGATACCGACCGAATCTCGCTTTCGATGCGAAGGCATATTTGGTGAATCTCCCAGTCCTTGAGGCGGGAGGTGAGTATCTGATGCGCTAAGGACCCCTCTTCCCGCAGAATCTCAAGGGTGAGAAAATCCTTGAGTGAGTGGGTAATAGCGCGTTTCGAGGTTTCGAATGCCGTACGGGCGATGATGGCCTCGAGCGTTTTTGAGATTTTAGCTTGCATCTTGGATTCCTTTTTTAGTTTTCCGTGTTCGGAAAAGCGAACGCGGTCGCTCTCTCCTCGCTTGTCGAAAATGTACGTTTTGTCCTGTTAAAATTACAGACTTATAACGACGGAATCCCAGATAATATTATGTTAAATAAAAATATTGCATATTGAACGATTTCGCCCCTTTATCAAGCGCCGGGACGAGGCCATTCGCCGATTTCCATGTCGCGGATGTCGGTGCCGTCGATGGTGAAGCGCAGGGCGCTGCGCACCTTGTGGAAACCGTAGCAGCCGGCAGCGCCGGGGTTGAGGTGAAGCAGGTCGTAAACGGGGTCGTAGATGACCTTGAGAATGTGGGAGTGCCCCGCGATGAAGATTTTCGGGCGCAGCGATTGGATCCGCGCTACGGCCTGCGGGGTGTAGTGGCGGGGATAGCCGCCGATGTGGGTCATCAGGACGCTCACCCCTTCGCACTCGAAGGAGAGAAATTCACGGTAGGTGCGTCGCATGATACCTCCGTCGATATTGCCATAGACGGCCCGCAGGGGTTTGAACGCCGCGATCTGGTCGGCGACCTCCGGAGAGCCGATGTCCCCGGCGTGCCAGATTTCGTCCACGTCCTTGAGGAATGTTTTGAGCGTTTGGTCGAACGTGCCGTGGGTGTCGGATATGAGTCCTATGCGTTTCATGCTATTTTGTTGTTCTCTGTATTCTTCGGTAAACTGCCGGCGAAGTTTGTGTTTCATTCGGATTCCTGCCTGCCGAATTTACGCCGCCCGCCCAGCAGGTAGAGCGTGCCGACGACGGCGGCAGCAAAGGCTGCCGTACTGTCCGCAAGAAGAGCGCAGCCCGTCACGGCCATTTCCGCAACGCCCGCGACGGCCCGCAGCAGGAAGAGGGTGGCAATGGTGTAAATACCTGTTTCGAGCAGCGGCAGCCGGCGGATGATCCCGGCGCCCGAAAGTCCGTAGAGGCCGAATACGGCGAAGATGAACGCAATGGCGACGGTCAGCAGATAAGGAATGGCGGCCCCGTAGCGGAGGGCCAGCGTTTCCATGATTCCGTCGATGCGATAGATCGACAGTACGGGATAGAGCCAAGGTAGGCAGGCGAGGTGTCCCGCCGCGACCAGGAAATTCAATATAGCGCCTGTTTTCAACATGTCGGCAGTCTTTATGTTTCCGGGGATAGATTCCGTCCCGGTTTCGGGATTTATGATTCAGGGATTGCCCGCTGTGCTCTTTTGCCGTTTGTCGGTATATTTTGGTCGCTTGTGTCGCTGCCGTTCGCCGGGGTGAAATACGGGATGTCGTCCGATCGTATTTTCGGGGCTGTCCGGCAGTCGGCTTCAGGAATGCCGGAAGGCGTTGTGTCTCCGGCTGTTATTTATATTTGTCCTTCCACAGCTCCCGGATGCATGCGGCGATCTTCGCTTCGGCGGCGTTGCGGGTGTTCGGCTCGTAGAATTTCTTGCCTTTGAGCGTTTCGGGCATGAACTCCAGCCCGGCGAATCCGCCGTAGTCGTGGGCGTATTTATAGCCTTTGCCGTACCCCGCCTGATCCATCAGCTTGGTCGGGGCGTTGCGCAGGTGCAGGGGTACGGGCCGGTTGGTCGTATCGTGTTCGACGAAGGAGAGCGCCTGGTTGATGGCCATGTAGGCCGAGTTGCTCTTGGGCGAGGTGGCCAGGTAGATCGTGGTTTCGGCCAGCGTGATGCGGGCTTCGGGCATGCCGATCTTGTGCACCGTGTCGAAACAGGCGTTGGCCAGCAGCAGGGCGTTGGGATTGGCCAGGCCGATGTCTTCCGAGGCCAGGATCACCAGCCGGCGGGCGATGAAGCGCGGCTCTTCGCCTCCGGCCAGCATGCGGGCCAGGTAGTAGATCGCTGCGTTGGGATCGCTGCCCCGCACCGATTTGATAAAGGCCGAGATCACGTCGTAGTGCTGTTCGCCGTTCTTGTCGTAGAGGGCGATGTTCTGCTGCAGACAGTCGGTGACGTATTGGTTGGTGATCGTTACTTTGCCGTCTGCGGCGCCCGTGATGATGTCCAGAATGTTGAGCAGCTTTCGGGCGTCGCCGCCCGAAAAGCGGAACAGCGCTTCGGTTTCCTGTACCTCGATCTCCCGGGTTTTGAGCTCCGGATCGGTGGCCAGAGCCCGGTCTAAAAGGGTTTGCAGTTCCCCGTCGGTCATCGGCTGGAGGATATAGACCTGGCAGCGGCTCAACAGCGGTGAGATCACCTCGAACGAGGGATTTTCGGTCGTAGCTCCGATCAGCGTCACCACGCCCTGCTCGACAGCACCCAGCAGCGAGTCCTGCTGCGACTTGTTGAAGCGGTGGATTTCGTCGATGAACAGGATCGGCGGTTTGGAGTCGAAGAATTTCTGCTTGCGGGCCGATTCCAACACCTCGCGCACCTCCTTGACGCCCGACGTGACGGCCGACAGGGTGTAGAACGGGCGTTTGAGAGTCGTGGCAACGATCTTGGCCAGCGTAGTCTTTCCCACGCCCGGCGGACCCCAGAGGATGAACGAGGGGACATTGCCCGTTTCGAGGAACTTGCGGAATACGCCGTTCTGCCCGACCAAGTGGGCCTGTCCGATATATTCATCGAGCGTACGGGGACGCAGTCGTTCGGCGAGGGGAATGGACATGGAAAGCATTTTTTTGTCGCTCAAATGTACTGAAAATTTTTGTTTTCGGCAACGGCCGGACTGAATGCGGTCCGAAAGAGCGGATGCGTAGAACCGCTGCCGTCCGGTTCGGGGATTAGCAGCGGGGAGATCGTGTCTTGGCCGGATTTCGTTTCTACGTCGTGCTTCACGCTTGTTCTGCGGTCGCAGTTCCCGACGCGATGCGCTATTGTATATTTCGAAAAGGATCGCTATATTTGCCGTACATATTGATACACACGGAAAAGTGTAAGTCTGTTCCCGAATCGTGAACGTAGGAAATTCATTTTGGCGGAGAATAGGCAGACATCTTCTCGCGTCGTATTCGTATTCTGCGGATATAGGCGTGGGGCTGTCGCTTATTTCACGCCAAAAGGTACTCCTACGACCTGCGATTCTGAAATGGGCTTCGGTGCCACGCTTTTCTTTTTATTACCAGTCGTCGGGGTACGGACGATACAATCTTAAATTTTATGGATAATATTACGAAGCAGAATGGAAATGAAGTCGGCAGACATCAGGTCGAAGGGCAGACGATCATTATCAATCAGCAGGAGCGGAGAAGCACGAACGGACTGGGAACCGCCGGTTTTATTCTGGCCTTGTTGGGTTTGATTTTCAGCTGGGTTCCGGGGCTCGGCTGGGTATTGTGGGCCTTGGGTTTGATTTTTTCATTCGTGGGAATTTTCAGAACTCCCCGCGGCTTGGCGATCGCCGGGCTTGTCATATCGTGTATCGCGTTGATCGTTTTGATTATC
>ENA-UEPL01002434-UEPL01002434.1-human-gut-metagenome-genome-assembly--contig:-NODE-2434-length-12300-cov-3.017672_pt1 | contig 12300 bp, 6 predicted proteins | sample MGYA00242896_ERZ507908 | MGnify/ENA primary metagenome ERZ507908 (study PRJEB26167, sample SAMN06115518) | human gut metagenome | host: Homo sapiens | place: China:Chongqing | collected 2015-08-20...
TCAGCGTGGTGCGGGAATCGCATGTTTGTTCTGCCTTGCAATGCCGCATTATGTGCGCGTTGCATGTTTGTGCCGACTGACGTTGCCGCAGGACAAGGGCTTGGGGCTTTGGGGTGTGGATTGTGGGGAGTATGAACGGGTGTACATGGTTGCGGAAAATGGATTCCCGAGCGCTCTAAAAGAGGCGCACGGGTGCGTTTTGAATGGTCTGCAGTACATTTTCCAAAATGCGGGTTATAAAAAGCCTGAAAAAGGCATTGCGTTTGCGCATTTTTTTTAAATTTGCAGAGATATATTTGCTTTTAATTTATTTCTAACCTAAAATATTTAATCGGTATAATGAAAACAAGCAGACGGACTTTTCTTAAAACCGTGGGTGGGATAGGTTTGTTCACCATTGTCCCGCGCAGGGTGCTTGGCGGCAACGGGCACATTGCCCCGAGCGACCAGCTCACCAAAGGTATCATCGGCGTAGGCGGAATGGGGCGTTCGGGCAGCCATTTCACAAGTGACGAGCATTGTCGCCTTACCGCGGTGTGCGATGTTGACAAGAACCATCTTAACGACGCCGTTAAACAGGCGAAGGAGAACCTGAAGGAGGACGTGAAGTCGTACCACGATTTCCGCGATTTGATAAACGATCCCAATGTCGACGTGGTACATATCGCGACTCCGCCGCATTGGCACGCGCTTATGGCGATAGCTGCCGCAAAGGCGGGTAAGGATATTTGGTGCGAGAAACCCATGACGCGTACCATAGGCGAAGGCCGCCGGGTGGTGGAGGCTATGAAGCGATACAACCGTGTGTTCAGGCTTAATACGTGGTTCCGTTTCACTGATACGTTCTACGGTTTGGGCACTACGGTGCAGCCTTTGAAGAAACTCGTAGACAGCGGGCTTTTAGGATGGCCGTTGAAGATTGTTGTGTCGGGCACTACCGGCTTTACATGGAAATTCTTCTGGGTGGGCAAGACGAATCTCGAGCCCCAGCCCGTGCCCGACGTGCTCGACTATGACATGTGGCTCGGCCCGGCTCCGTACAAACCATACAACGTGCACCGCACGCACCAGACGTTCCGCGGTTACTGGGACTACGACGGCGGCGGCCTTACCGATATGGGCCAGCACTATCTCGACCCTATACAATACCTGCTTGGCAAGGATGATACTTCGCCCATAAAGGTGGAGGTGGAAGCACCGCAGCAACATACCGACGCTGTAGGCATTTGGAAGAAGATTACATATACTTATGAAGACGGGTGCCAGATAATACTCGAAGGCGAAGGCTTCGAAAGCGCCGGCAAGACGGCTTACATCGAAGGCCCGAAAGGCAAGGTGTACAAAGGCTTCGAATGCACGATACCCGACATAATGAACAAACTGGCCGAGTTCCCCGACCCCGAACCGCAGCGCACCGATTTCCTCGACTGCATACGCACACGCCAGAAGTTCGCCCTCAACGAAGTGAACGGCCACCGCAGTTGTACGTTGGTCAACATGGCAGCCGTGGCCTTGCGCCTCAACCGTCAGGAACTGAAGTTCGACCCCGTAACGCAACTCTTTGTTGGCGACGACGCTGCAAACGCATTAGTCAACCAGCCTATGCGCGGAGAGTGGGGCTTATGAGTATGAACGTATAGAAAACAAGTAGCAAACAAACGAATATAAAAGCCTACGATATGAAAAAATATATATTATTCATAGCAGCAGCGTTGTTGCTTGGCAGCGCAACGATGTCGGCGCAAACCGACAGCCGCAACCGAACGGCCGAGACTATAGTTGCCGACGGGCTTGCACAGCTTCCCACGCAATCGTCCGAGACGTTCAATGCCATTATGAACGAGCTGGCCTCGACAGGCGATAAGGGAATACTCCAGATTGCCTCAAGGCTGGTTCCGCCCGCAAACGGCAAGAACGCCGTGTTCGAATACGCCATTGGCGGTATAACTGACCTGGTAACCACCAAGAACGGCGAAAAATATCGTGCCTCCGTGCGCAAGGGCCTTGCCGAAGCTATCGAGAAATGCAACGACTACGACAACAAGGCTTTTCTCCTTACGCAGCTTGCAAAGTGCGCGACCAAGGAAGATATGCCTGTTTTCTCGAAATACTTAAAAGACAGCAAACTCAGCGACTTGGTTATAATGCTGCTTACGTCCATTCCCGGAAATGATACCGAGCTTGCATACCTCGTGAAGAACACCGACCTTCCGCACCTGGCGCTTGCCAAAATGGTTACGGCGCGTAATATTCAGGGAGTGGAAGACGTGCTCCTCGGATGGACTAACGACAGCGACGCGAAAACGCTGAAAGAAGTTTACAACGCGCTTGCCACCGTCGGCACGTCTAAGTCAGTCGATGTGCTTGCGGACGCGGCCAAGAAAGTAAACTACGGACCAGACCCCACGTTTGCAACAAACGCTTACGCTAAGCTTCTTGAAAGTCTCGAAAACGATACGAAAACAGTTCAGAAAGGGGCAAAAGCCCTTATGAAGTCCGAAACGTCGGCCGTTCGCTGTGCGGGACTGAACCTGTTGCTCAAATCATCGGGCAAGGACGGCGTGAAAAATGTTCTCTCCGCTTTAAAAGACGATGACATTGAATATCGCAACACTGCGCTTGCCTGCGGCCTTGAATACTGCGGCGAACCTATCTTTACAGAGGTGACAAGCAAATTCGGCAAACTCTCCGAACCCGCCCAGGTGGACGTAATGCGTTGGATTGGCAACAACCACGCCGAAGCAGGTGCGACTACGGTGCTGAAATACATGGCGTCGAGAGACACAACGCTTGCGCGCGAAGCCATGTTGGCAGCTTCCAAGATTGGAGGGAACACAATGCTGGCCGACCTGCTGAAATACGTTAGCGGCCCGAACGCAAAGCAGGCCAAGGCAGCTTTGCTTTCGTTCAACGGCAAGATAAACGGCGAAGTAGTGAGATTCCTCAATAGCAGCGAAGACGCAAAGACCCTCGTTCCCCTTCTCGAGATTGCCGGCACGCGCCACATTCACGAGGCATACCAGAGGGTAGCAAAACTTACCGGTTCGTCGGACGCTTCGGTAAGCAACGCGGCGTTCACGGCACTTTCCGGCGTGGCTTCACCTGACGTGTACGGCGATATATGCGCCATGCTCGACAAGTCGTCGGGCGAATCGACGGCCAAGTTGCAGAAGGCGGCTTGCAGTGCGCTGGCCGGCGAGAGTGCAGAGGTGCAGTTCAACCGCTTCAACGAGAGCATGAAAAATTCGTCGCACCCCGAGTATTATTACCAGCTTCTTGCACAGGCCGGCTCTGACAAGGCCATTGCAGTGATAGAGCAAGGCATGAAGCAAAGCAACACAAAAGAAGCCGCTTCGGCTGCAATGCTTAATGTCGACAACTCTGCGGTGCTCCCGATACTCATAAATATGGCACGTTCCGCCCAGGGCGAGCAGAAAGACAAGACAATAAGCCGCTATCTCACTTTGGTAGACAAGGCACAGGTAAACGCCGTGCGCAAGTACCAGTTGCTGCGCGACGCATTGGAGCTTAACCCGTCGGACGCCCAGGTGAAGAAAATACTCTCGGCGCTGCGGACCACGAACATCGTACAGGCGTTGAACGTGGCGGCTAATTATCTTGGCAGTAGCGCATGTTACCGTGCGGCGGCCGAGGCTGTAAGAGGCATAATCTCTTCGAACGGAGCGTTGAACGGCGGTGCGGACATAAAGAATGCTTTGCAGAAAGCCGTTGAGGCGTTCAGCAAGGACAAGGCCAACGGTGACGCCGACGCAGGTTATGCAATCGATGACGTTAACGGTTTGTTGTCCAAGACAACGGCGACGGGCTTCACGCTCGGCAGCGGTACCGCAACTCTTGCTGCCGGAAGTGCTCCAGCTTCACTCAATAAAGACTACGAGAATTTCCAGATAACGGTCGACTTCAAGGGAAGTGGCAAAGCAACCGCAACACTCCGCGGCGTTCCTGTCTTCACGATAGACGGCAGTTCGTTTGCGTTCGTCGGCCCTAAGGAAGCCAAGGCACTTAATGCCGAAGGTGAGTGGAATACACTGGAAATAAAAGTAGTGGACGACCGTATCTTTACCTCGATAAACGGAACGGAGATAGCAGCAAACGCACTCTTGCCCGATATGGCGGGGCTCAAGACTGCGCCTGCTACAGGCAAGGTTGAAGTGGCCGTAAACGAGGGCGAATTCCAGATACGCGACCTCTTAATCAACGAGCTTCCCTCTACGCCCGTGTTCAAACTCTCGCCAGAAGAGGAGAAAGAAGGCTTCGAAGTATTGTTCGACGGACGTTCGCTCGAAAAATGGCAGGGCAACAAGACCAACTACACCACCGAGAACGGCGAAATCATCGTAACCGCAGCTTGGGGCGGAAGCGGCAACCTCTATACGAACAAGAAGTACCGCGATTTCGTGTTCCGTTTTGATTTCTGCTTTGCACAGCCCGGCATGAACAACGGTATCGGCGTGCGCACTAACATAGGAACCGACGCCGCATACGACGGTATGGAGATACAGATACTCGACCACGACGATCCTATCTATGCCGACTTGCACGACTACCAGCAGCACGGAGCTGTTTACGGTATTATCGTTCCGAAACGCGTTAAGTTTGGCGAGACGGGTACATGGAACTCAGAGGAAATCCGCGTTGTGGGCGACCACATCACGGTTACCGTGAACGGCGAGGTAATACTCGACGGAAACATACGCGAAGCCTGCAAGGGACATAACGTTGCGCCCGACGGTTCGGACTACAACCCATATACGGTTGACCACAAGAACCATCCGGGACTGTTCAACAAGGACGGCTACATCAGCTTCTGCGGCCACGGCCCGGGCATTAAGTTCCGCAACGTGCGTGTGCTCGATTTGAGCAACAGCAAGAAAAAACGCCGTTAAGCATAAACGCTGCGGCGGAATACACACAAACAAGTGCCGGCAACGTCCTCTTGCCGGCACTTGTTTTTTACTGTATACGAACCGGCGGATTTGAGTAATATTTCCGCTATCATTATTTGTCTGCCTTTTTCGGGATAGTTTTCACCCCCTCTCGGAGCAAAGAAAAAATACAAGGCACATAATTCAAAATATGTCTGAGATATTTTGAAATAGGTCAGACATATTTTTGCCTTCGTCGAACGCCCATGAATAAAGGGAGTACGGTTGTCTGCAAAAACTGTTGCAAAGTTTTCTTATCCGGCTACGGTTTTTGCTTGTTCCCGTTGTCTGCATTCGTGTTTTTCTTCATTATGTCGTTCTTGCGGAGCCGGGCAGAAAATAACCTTGCATGTTTGCCGATTCGTCCAAATATTTTATTTTTGTATAAAATAAACAGTATCTCTTTTGAAACATTAAAATACGGTTTTCTGATATGTCGTATAAACCTTATTTCTTTCAGGCAGCCTTGGCGGCTGTGCTTCTTAAGGGTTGCGCCACCGGCAACAAATCGGTAGTCCCTAAAAATCTGCGCACCGAATATTTGAATAATCCAATAGGACTTGGCACGGACGAACCGCGTTTCACGTGGGAATATTCGGGTAACAACAAGAGTTTCATGCCTTCGAAGTATGAAATAAGGATCGGCACCGACCCCGGTAAACTCAATGCCTATGACAAAACTATGGCCATACGTCCGCATACCCGTTACTATTGGAACGTGACGGCGTGGGATGAATCGGGAAAACGTACAAAGACTTCAGAAACCGCATTTTTTGAAACAGGCAAGCTGGGCGGCAGCGATTGGTCGGCAAAATGGATTACCGACAACCATGACAAGGAATATGAGCCAGCACCGCTGTTCCGCAAACAGTTCAAGGCGGCCGGAAAAGTGGCCGACGCCCGTCTTTACATAGCTGCAGCGGGCTATTACGAGTGTTTCATAAACGGCAAACGGGTAGGGACAAACTACCTTGACCCTGGATACACGCATTTCGACAAGCGTATACTCTACGTAACGCACGACGTTACCCAGTTGCTCCAAACAGGCGACAACGCCGTGGCCGTAGTACTCGGCAATGGCTGGTATAACGAGCAGTCTGTGGCGGTGTGGAATTTCCATGAGGCACGTTGGCGCAACCGCCCGCGCATGCTGTGCGAGCTGCGTATCACATATACCGACGGTTCCGTCGCAACAATATGCTCCGACGGAACATGGAAAACCTCTACCGGACCATATACGTACAATAACATATATAGCGGCGACCGTTTCGACGCACGCCTTGAAGAGAAGGAGTGGAAAGAACCGTCGTTCGACGACAGCCGTTGGCAGGCCGCCACGGTAACCGAAGCACCCGCGCCCCTGCTTGCCGCGCAGCAAATGCCCGGCATAAGGATTACGGAAGAGTTGCGGCCTGTGAGTATGAAAGCATTCGGCGACAGCGTATATGTCTTTTCGTTTGCAAAAAACATGTCCGGCTTGTGCCGCCTGAGAGTAAAAGGCGAAGCCGGCACGCATATCACGCTTAAACATGGCGAGCTTTTGAAAGAAAACGGAAGGCTCGAACAGGGAAACATCAATATTTATTACCGTCCGGTGAAAAAAGGAGAGATACTGCAGACCGACGAGTACACCCTGCGCGGAAACGGCGAGGAGGAGGTTTATGTCCCCTCCTTTTCGTATCATGGTTTCCAGCACGTCGAAGTGATTTGCTCCAAACCTGTTACGCTCACAACCGAGAGCCTCACCGCTTTGTTCATGCATACGGACATAGAGCCGGCAGGCAATTTCGAATGCTCAAATACATTGCTTAACAAAATTTGGAATGCCACCATGCAGTCCTATCGCAGCAACCTGCACAGCATTCCTACCGACTGCCCGCAGCGCGAGAAAAACGGATGGACCGCAGACGCGCATGTGGCTGTAGACCTCGGACTGCTCGGTTTCGACGGAATTACTTTTTATGAGAAATGGATGGACGACATTATCGACAACCAGCGCGAAGGCATAGGAGACATAGCCGGAATAATACCTTCCAGCGGTTGGGGTTACGGCGAGTTCCCCGGCCCGGTGTGGGACGCCGTGATGTTTATCATACCTAATGCACTCTACAACTATTATGGCGAGAAACGCAGCATAGAGAAACTTTATCCCAGCATGTTGCGTTACCTCGATTACCTGAAGACGAAAGAAAAAGACGGCTTCCTGACTTTCGGCCTGAGCGACTGGGTGTTCTGGAAAGCACAGACAAACAACGAGTATACCTCGACGGCTTATTATTATCTTGACTACAAGCTAATGGCACGCTTTGCCGCGTTGCTGGGCAAGGACGCTGCACCGTTCGAACGCAAGGCCGCAGAACTGAAAAGCCGCATAAACGCCAAGTTTTTCAATCCCGAAACGGCAGCATACGCCGAAGGAACGCAGGCCGCGCAGGCGCTCGCACTTTACCTCGGGCTTGTGCCCGAAGGAAGGGAAAAAGATGTTGCGGCACGGCTGCATGAAATTGTTGCGGCAAACAATTATTTCCTCGATTTCGGCCTGATAGGCAGCAAAACCGTTCCCGCAATGCTTACACGCTACGGCTACGTTGAAGACGTTATGAAAATGGCAACCAAAACGGAAGCTCCTTCGTGGGGATATTGGGTAGAGACAAAAGGATATACAACTCTGGCCGAAACATGGACGTTGAAGCCGAACTTTGCCGACGCTTCGCTTAACCATGTGTTTATGGGAGATATTTCGGCCTGGATGATGAACAACCTTGCGGGAATAAATTTTGATGTCAACAAACCTGGGTTCAGGCATATACGGATTACCCCGCATTTTGTGAAAGACCTCGATTGGGCAAAAGGCGAGTACCGCTCGGTAATGGGACTTGTGTCGAGCAGCTGGAAACGCGAGAACGGAAAGGTGGTACTTACGGTATCCATACCCGAAGGAACGACGGGAGAAGTCTCAGTAGAGGGTCGCTCGTATCCACTTGTGTGCGGAACAAACACAATGTCGTTTTAAACATTCCCGCTCAGGGCGCATTACGGCGTAAAATACGTGCGTGCGTTTGTTTACAAATCAAGCACTGGCGGGGAATCGGGCGCATAAGTGCTTCGTATGCTTGCGGGTAAGCGTTGTTGAGTCGCGTTCCGACGTTGTTCGCGAATCCGAGCGGCACGCCGCGATAGGTTACAAGCACATACCCGCGCTGATATTGGCGTTCGGGGGTTAGGGTCTCGCCGCGCAAGTATTTTATGGCATTGGCATAGTCGGTTTCAACCTGTTCGAATGCCTTGCAATCAAGTTCCGTACTCATAGCCAGGCCTTGTGCCGGTGTAAAATCCGCATAGTTTCCCGTGTTCTTCTTTTTGTTGCGTCCGTCTTTTCCGAAATTTCGTTTGCCTTGCTTTTCGGTCGCCACCGGTATTCCGGCTGTGACGACGTTTAAATGCCGTTGCAGCAAGGCATAGTCGCCGCAAAGTTAGTTACGGCGCGCGTAAATGGTAGAATCTTCGGCATAAAACCCGAAATCTTCGCTGTTTCTAAGGAAATCGCCGTTGACTTCGGGTTTGTTACGGCTGACTATTTTTTTCAAGTTGTCGGCAGCGGGGCATTCCTCTGCTTTTTTGCGCAGCAGTGCAAGGAAAAATCCCTCGCCGCGTGTGCGGTGGGGGAAAAAGTGGTACACATCGGCGTTGCCGCCTGCCATGTCGCCGGATATATTCCAACTGTCTTGCGTCTTTACCTGTACAATCTCGGCATCGAGTGTTTCGGCAATCCATTGCACATTGTCCTCGTCTTCGTGGCGGTTGAAAGTGCAGGTACTGTAAATGAGGAATCCGCCGTCGCGCAGGGCATTCCATACGCTGCCTATTATTTCGCGCTGGCGCATGGCGCAGTTTTCTACGGCCTTTGCGCTCCATTCTTCGCGGGCCTGCATGTCTTTTCGGAACATGCCCTCGCCCGAGCACGGCACATCGGCCAGTATCAGGTCGAAGTAGCCTTCAAGGCCGGCAAATGCTTCGGGATAATTGCAGGTAACGGCTACATCCGGGTCTCCCCACTTGGTCATGTTTTCCGAAAGTATTGCGGTACGCTTGGCAACAGGCTCGTTAGATACCAGCAGGTCGCCTTTTTCCATCAAACCGCGCAGAAGGGTGGATTTTCCTCCCGGCGCGGCACAAAGGTCGAGCACACGGTGCAGCGGAAGCATGCTTTTGGCTGTCGTGAATGCCTGCTCCACGAACATCGAAGAAGGTTCTTCAACGTAATACATTCCAGCATGTAGCAAGGGGTCGAATGTAAACTTTGGGCGGCTTTTCAGGTAGTACCCGGCCTGCGACCATGGCACGCGTTCCGCACCTGCAAGGTCCAGCAGTCCGTGGCGACGGGAGCATTTTGCCTCGTTTATGCGCACGCTTACTTCGGGCTCGCCGTCGAGAGCCGATTCAAGGCGCATGTATTCGTCGTTCCCAATGGCTTTGCGCATTTGAACGGAAAAATCTTCGGGGATGTTCATGTCTTATAGCGGCTTGTTCGGTTTGCAAAGTTAAATAAATCTTGCGTATGGCAGAAAAGGCAGCAGACTTCGGACGTGGCCGCGTGCATTTGGTACGTGCACAAAACGAAGTTCCGGAAAGCGAAAACTTTTGAAAAAAATCCGGGGGCTATTTTACCGGTCGCAAAAGCCTTTTGCAATGCGGGCTGAAATATGTCTGAGATATTTTGAAATAGGTCAGACATATTTTGAATTATGTGCCTTGTATTTTTTCTTTGCTCAGAGAGGCGTGAAAACTCTCCCGAAAAAGGCAGACAAAAACCGTCACGGCGCATTGCATTCCTTTGCTTTGTGGTGTGTATGGCACGAAAAAAAGCCGCATTCATGCGAATGCGGCTTTTCTTTTACGGATATGTGAGTTTGTTACTCTTCTTCTTTTGCCGGTGCCTGCTTGTAGTTGTCGATGTCGGCAGGAGTAACGTTTGCAATGTATGCAGCGTGCTTTGCTACCTCGGCTTCAACGTAGTTTACATATACATTGAGGCTCTTTTCGAACAGTTCCGGGGCTTTGCATGTGTCGCGCAGCAGGAGCTGTGCCATGATTATGTCGGCAGCCATTTCCATGAGGCGGCGCGAAACGAGGTCGAGGTATTCCTGGTCGCCCTGCTCGCGTGTTTTTGCTACGGCAGCCTCGTATGCGTCGGCCATTGCGTGTATGCGTGCTTTGATTGAAGCATATTTCTCGCAGGTGTCGAGAGCTTCGAACTCGCGTATAGTGTTAAGGTATGTGCCGTTGGTTACGTACCTTATAGCTGCAACGGTCTGCAACTGGGTTGTGCCTTCGTAAATGCTGGTGATACGTGCGTCGCGGTAGATTCGCTGGCAAGCATATTCGAGCATGAAGCCCGAACCTCCGTGAACCTGTATGCAGTCGTAGGCATTCTGGTTGGCATACTCGGAGTTCATACCCTTGGCAAGCGGAGTGAAGCTGTCGGCCAGGCGTGCGTATTTTTTCTGCTCCTGGCGTTCCTCGGGAGTGAGCTTGCGCGAACGTGCTATGTCGTCAAGGCTCTTGTATATGTCAACGTAACGCGATGTTTCGTAAAGAAGTGCACGTCCTGCGTCGAGTTTTGCCTTTATCGTAGCGAGCATGTCGTACACGGGAGCCATGTCGATAATGGCTTTGCCGAACTGGCGGCGGTCGGTTGCATAGGCAAGAGCTTCATTGTATGCAGCCTGGCTCAGGCCGACGCTCTGTGCTGCTATGCCCAAGCGTGCGCCGTTCATAAGGGCCATCACATATTTAATAAGGCCTAAACGACGTTCGCCGCAAAGCTCTGCGTGTGCGTTCTTGTATGTGAGCTCGCACGTGGGTGAGCCGTGGATACCGAGTTTGTTTTCTATGCGGCGCACATTTACTCCGCCCTGGCGTTTGTCGTAAATGAACATTGAGAGGCCGCGGCCGTCGTGTGTGCCTTCCTCGGAACGTGCGAGCACGAGGTGAATGTCGGCGTCGCCGTTGGTGATGAAGCGTTTCACACCGTTGAGAAGCCAGCAACCGTCTTTTTCGGAATATGTTGCGCGCAGCATTACGCTCTGCAGGTCACTGCCTGCGTCGGGCTCGGTAAGGTCCATCGACATGGTTTCTCCTTCGCATACGCGCGGAATGAAACGCTGGCGCTGGTCTTCATTACCGAACTCGTAAAGAGTTTCAATGCAATCCTGCAAGCTCCAGATGTTGCCGAAGCCTGCGTCACCGGCAGCGACGATTTCAGCGCACATCGTGTAAGGAGTAATGGGGAAGTTCAAACCGTTGTAACGGCGGGGCATTGTCATACCATTCATTCCGGCAGCAACCATGGCCGCAAGGTTTTCTTTTGTTCCTGAAGCGTATTCAACACGTCCGTCCTTGTGGTGGGGACCTTCGGCGTCCACGCCCTCGGCGTTGGGGGCAACGATGTTTGCCGTAATGTCGCCAACGATAGAGAGCACGCGGTTGTAGTTGTCTATGGCGTCGTTGTAATCAACGGGTGCATAATCGTAAGTTTCACGATCGGAAAAATCGCCTTCGCGCAATTCCACGATACGTTTCATCAGATCGTTTTCCAAATGGAACTTCAGTTCCGGCTTATCTGAATAGAAATTTGCCATTGCTTTATTACTTATTTTCTGAAAAAGGACTGATGTCCCCTGTTTACTTACTGTTTTCTTTGTAGTACTTAATCATTTTTGGAATGACATCCTCTACGGCTCCTATTATAACGTAGTCTGCTATGGAGTTGATAGGAGCGTCCGGGTCGGTGTTTATAGAGATTACGATTCCGCTCTCTTTCATTCCCGCTACGTGTTGTATGGCACCCGAAATGCCGCATGCGATATACACTTTGGGGCGAACAGTTACGCCTGTCTGGCCTATCTGCAAGTCTGACGGGCAAAAGCCTGCGTCTACGGCAGCACGGCTTGCGCCTACCTCAGCATGGATTTCTTCTGCGAATTCGTAAAGAAGTTTGAAACCTTCTGCGCTTCCTACTCCGTAGCCGCCGGAAACAATTATGGAAGCACCCTTGAGGTTGTTCTTGGCGCGCTCTACATGACGTTCCAATACTTTTACTACATAGTCGCTTTCGGGCACAAAATCTTCAACGTTTTCGTAAATTACGTTGCCTTTGTAATTGTCGTCCAACTTCTCCGATTTCATCACGCCGCTACGAACGGTAGCCATCTGGGGACGGTGGTCGGGGTTAACGATTGTGGCAACGATGTTTCCGCCGAAAGCGGGACGTATCTGGTAAAGGAGGTTCTTGTAGGTCTTTCCGTTTTTCTTGTCCTCATAGTCGCCTATTTCCAGAGCCGTGCAGTCGGCC
>ENA-UEPL01002439-UEPL01002439.1-human-gut-metagenome-genome-assembly--contig:-NODE-2439-length-12290-cov-23.215017_pt1 | contig 12290 bp, 9 predicted proteins | sample MGYA00242896_ERZ507908 | MGnify/ENA primary metagenome ERZ507908 (study PRJEB26167, sample SAMN06115518) | human gut metagenome | host: Homo sapiens | place: China:Chongqing | collected 2015-08-20...
AAAAACAAAATCTTTAAATATACCCCCGAAGTGGCCGGGCAGGAAGCGTCCTGGAATCTCACCGCTTCACTTGATGTTCAAGCCGGTATAGTCCTTAGAAATTTAAAAGCTCTTGGTTACAAATACAAAGGACAAGATTTTGTTTTCTCCATTGACAGCACTGTAGAGAATAAGGCGCTACTGATGACTTATGACAACATCAACATCCTTGACGCCTGCTTCTCTATGGCAAAGAAATGGGATTGCGAATGCTGGGTGACTGAAAACATCATCCATTTCGGACGTTGTGAGTCTGGCGATGCGGTGGATTTCGAGATTGGGAAAAACGTGCAGGAAATGCCACGATCAGAATCCCGGTCCACCTACGCCACCCGTATCTATGCTTTCGGCTCAACAAAGAATATCCCATCTGACTACCGCCCCGTTGATGAGACTGTAGTGCTGAACGGCGTGGTGCAAAAACGCTTAATGTTGCCCGAAGGAACTCCGTATATAGACGCTTATCCCGATATGACCACCGAGGAAGCCATTGAACAAGTGGTTATCTTCGATGATGTCTATCCCCGAAGGGTCGGCACGATGTCGGACATTACCATCAAGGAATACACTGACAAAATAGAAAATGCCGACGGGACTACCACTGAAAAGAAGTGGAATGCCTACCGCTTCAAGGATACTGGCATTACCTTCTCAAAGGACTATATCCTTCCCGGCAAGGAATTGAAAATCACTTTCCAATCCGGCAAGTTGAATGGTATGGAATTCGCTGTGACATTCGACCCTGAGGGAAAGCCGGAGAAACTGGGGAATGGTGGCTGGAACCCTGAGGCACAGCTTTGGGAGATAGTCAGGAATGAGGACTACGGCAGACCGCTTCCAGATGGAGCGCTTATCCCCGAAAATGGTGATACTTACATCTTATCAGGCTGGAATTCCATGAAGATAACTGAAATGGGGCTGGTAGCAGAAGCACAGTTGGAATTAAAGGACAAAGCCGATAAGTACGTTGCCAAGTCTAAGATAGACCCTTCTACATATAACTGTAAGATGATGTCGGATGTCGCATACAGTGAGGACGGCATTCACAACCTCTACAGCATCGGTCAAAAGGTCAACCTTATCAACAAGGCCTATTTCGAGAACGGAAGGCAGTCAAGGATTATCGGATTTGAATTCAATCTTGACCTGCCTTATGATTCCCCTATATATACTGTCGGGGAAACCGCTGCCTATTCCCGTATTGGGGAGCTGGAGGAGAAGGTTGAGAGCCTTACTCTGAAGGGACAGACCTATACGGGCAGCGGTAGTAGTGGCGTGTATGTGATAAGAAGGAATGACTCTACACCGGCCACGGATAATAACGTGTTTTCGGCTTTGCGTTCCTTGGCTATGTTCCTTCGAAAAGACCAGGCTGACGGCACTCCCTTCCCCATAACCTTCGGAGATTGGGTCAAGTTCGGCGAGTTCATCACTGGTATTTCCGGAGGGTGCATCGACAAGAATGGCATCCTTGAAATGGAAGAGGGCATATTCCGCAAACGTGTGTTTGTTCCGGAGATTGCCTATAACCGTGTGACCTATTTCAAAGGCAGGATGTGCGCCTCTCCCGGAGGTGGATGTACGGTCAAGGAATGGAGCGACAACGGTGACGGTAGCTATACGATTACACCCGATTTGACGGATGCCGATGGACTGAGCCAGTTTGTCGATGACATTCTGACCACCTACTTCGTCACCAAGTCACCTGAAGGCAAGTTGCAGGGGTTCGAGGAGATGAAGTTCCGGGTGACTTCCGCCGATTACACTGCCAAGACATTCGTCATGACGCCGAAGCCAGGTACTGACTGGAAGCCTGGGGAATCTATGGTACTTGCCCAGACGGGTAACTTTACAGATGAGGATAGGCAGACGTACATCCTGATTGATACGGTTAACGGCAACAACTGTATTACTTTCTTCGACCACGCTAATACATGGGATGTCGAGCCTGCACAAGAGATGTCGTGGATTGGCAAGAAGAAAGGCCGTACCGTACATGGCATTCCGGCTGACAACTACTCGGCAGTTTTTCGCCACGTCATCATGTCCGGCAAGATATTCCAGGTGGATGACATCACCGGCGAGGCTTTCCGGGTGCCGCTATTCAAGGGGACGTGGAAAAAGGGTGAGAAGTATGCCTATTACGATGAGGTGACGCATAACGGCAGCTCCTGGATATGTGTCAATGAGAAAGGCACGTCTACAGAACCGGCAGACGGCAATGCTGATTGGTTGAAATATGCGGCCAAGGGAGAAAGCGGCAAGGGTATCAAGTCTACCGATGTGGAATACGCGATATCGGTGTCGAATGTCATTGCCCCGGTGGACGGTTGGCAGACTACCTCCCCTGAATGGGAAGCCGGCAAGTATATCTGGTCCCGGACGAAGATTGTCTATTCTGATGACGAAGTCAAGTACACCCAAGCGGCTTGTATCAGTGGTGGGCAGGGAGCTGACGGCAAGGGCATCAAGTCCATCACGGAGGAATACTACCTTTCCTCTTCATCGGCCACCACAACCGGAGGCGAGTGGCAGACAGACTCTCCGGCGTGGAAAAACGGCTGGTATATCTGGACCCGGACAAGGATAGTCTTCACTGACGATACTTCCACCACAACGAACGCCATCTGTGTGACTGGCAGCAAGGGTGCAGACGGTACAAGCATTACCAATTGCGGTGAATGGGAAACCGGAAAGCATATACCTTACATGGGTATTACCAAGATGGCCGGACGTGTGTTTTTATGTGTCGCTCCTGATGGTACCGACAATCCTCCGATGTGGACTCAGACGACCAATGAGGGGCGCCGTATCCTGCAGACCCAGAACGGCGGCAAGTCCTACGGTTATACCATTACCGGGGACTTGAATACCGCTGAGTATGAGCTGCTGGTGGAGAACGGCCAGGACGGGCGTGACGGTAGGGATTATGAATGGATTTTTAAGCATACTGCGGAAAATATCGCTCCGGCAACCCCTGCCACATCACAGGTGGATGACTATGTGCCGTCCGGCTGGCATGATGACCCGATTGGGGTGAGCGAGAGCCTGCCATACGAGTGGGCTTGCTGCCGAACTAAGAAGGACGGTGTATGGAGCGCGTTCAGTCCGGCCGCCATCTGGGCCAAATGGGGCTTTGACGGTGAGTCGGCCATTGTAGCCGATTTCGACAATGAGATGGAGAGTGTGGCGTTGACATACGAGGGAAAGACTGTTTCGCAATCCGTGCTCAATACAACCGTCGGCATGTGGTATGGTACGAAGAAGCTACAGCTCAAGTCCATCTCATGCGTGACGCCTGCCGGTGTCACGGAAAGCTACAATGTCAATACGGGTGTGATAGCGTTTACCGTGGCTTCCGGCATTTCGATGCCTGCACGCTCAGAGGTCAGGATAACCGTTACGGCTACGGTACAGGATACGGATATAAGCCGTGAGCTGGTGTTCACCATTGCCGGTGTACGTGCCGGTAATCCGGGCAGTGATGCGATACTCTATAGGCTGGTGCCTTCCGTATCTTCAGTAAGCAAGCGGAAGGATGGTACCTACAGTGTGGCAAGCGTGTCATGCACACGCACCAAGTCTGTAGGCGGTACCACTTCCATCACGACTGACGGTGTGCTGAAATACAGTAAGGACGGTGGTTCGGAGGTCGAGATACAGAACGGCACGGCCATTTCCCCGAAGAACTTCACGACGCAGCTGCAGTTCGTGTTCTACGTGGGTGGGCAGGTCGTGGACCGGGAAACTATACCCATGGTTGTGGACGGCAACGACGGTAATCCAGGAAAACCTGGCGGTGACGGCGAATCCGTCAAGGCTGGCGGTGAGTGGCGCACGGCTAATACTCCATACAAAAAGCTCACCATCTGTACGATGGGGAGTCGCTCCTGGCTCTCAAAGGTTGACACTTCGAATCCACCTCTATGGACTCAGACAACTCATGACGGGAGGCGAATCACTCAGACCCAGAACGGCGGCAAGTCCTACGGTTATATTATTACCGAAGAAGTGAACACCGACGAATGGGAACAACTGACATCAGACGGCGGCATGGTCTATCTCATCAGTACATGCAGCAATATACGGGTGAGCAATGCCGGTTCGCTTGTTCCTTCAGCTTTCCGCGTCTATGCCAAGCGGACGCTTGGTAGCGCCACATTGACTTATCCGGACGGATATCTGACCGCACGGGGGTACAGCAACGGGATATGGAGCGCCATCGCAGGGCCTTCGAGGGCTTCCGAGATTACGGTCAACGCTTCTGCAGGGTATTCAACGTTTTCAGTCCGCTGTTACCAGAGCCAGGCTGACGCTTCGGCATGGAATGACAGTTTCATTGCGGAGATATCAGTGGGTGTCAGCTATGACGGAGCAAGCGGACGAGACGCCAGCGAGCCGCGTCCGAGAGGTTTTTTCGCCAAAGGCAACACATATGTCTGGAATGAAGATTACCATGACATCGTACTGGCCACATTCAACAATCGAACCATTCCGTTTCGGGTACGGGCTTACGGTACGTCGGTCACTGTCGCACCCACCTCGATAGACGGTGATGCGAATTGGGAGGCGGCACAGCAGTTTATGTTTGTAGCTATGGATATGGCTTTAGCGAGAAAAATACGTGCTGATGAAATCCTTGTGGATGATTTGGTGGTACAGAACGTATTGGCAAGGGATAAGAATGGAAATGTCACTTGTAGCATTGATGGTGAGACTGGAGAAGTCAATGTTCAAGGAAAAATTACAGCGACAGCGGCATTCATAAAGATACATGGGTTTAGTTCCAATGAAGGCTACTTTTACCTGAACCCCAATTTTGGTTCGGATTTTGGCAATGGGCGTCCCAGTAGAATAGGCCAAAGTGAATACATGCTTCCCAGCTCTGCCCAATGTGTGGGTATGAAAATATCCTTGATCATATATAATAATTCTTCAGGGAGCACATATGGCTATGTGTCAGTTGTGACATCGGACGGATTTAATGATATGGAGTTGGTTGACGGTCAATACCATTATTGCAATAAAGCTCATATCACAGAGCCTGGTGTTTATGAATTCATATCATTGGGAGGAGTCTGGATTTCAACCAATAAAAATGGCATTTCGTATTCGTATGCTGATTTGGGTGACCATGATTACGAAAACCCGGTTAATTAACAAACTAATATAAATGGAAAGATGTATGAAAGTTTTTTATGAAAGCAAGTTAGCGAAATAGCTGCTGTGGCAGGGTTACAGCACCATCACATTGGGATGCTTCGTCTTCACCAAGAAAAGCAAGGAGGAGATGAAGCAGAGTACACTTAACCATGAGGCGATTCATGTGCGCCAATGGGAAGAATGTATGATTGCTTCGGCTGTGCTGCTGACGGTAATCATGCTGTTTACCGGATTCAACTTATGGGTATATCTACTTTGCCCGTTGTGGTTCTACCTTCAGTATGGGTTGGAGTATGCGATTTCATACGTTTATCACTTATGCCGTAACCGGTGTTGGATAAATGTAGGTGATAAGGCTTACGGCAATTCCGCGTTTGAGATGGAAGCGGAAGCTAACGAAGAGGTAGACGGTTATCTGGATGTGAGAACTCCTTTTGAGTTCTTCAGATATTACGGAAAAATTTGATTTATAATTTACAAAACGAGTTAATTATTAAAATGTTAAATCGGGTAATATTTCCATCCGGAAATTATGCCCCTTAAATGTATTAAGTATGGCAGAGAAGCAAGATATTAGGGAAGACCAGATGAATCTAGTCAGTGGCGTAGACTATGTGAGAGGGCTGAGAGGCAATGACAGCGTGCTGATTGCTCTTAATAATCTGTTTGCTAATTATGGAATTGTCAGGGAGAATAAAAGATTTGATGCTGGAGAAGAAAAGGAAATCAACTTTAAAAATGGCGGTATAGTAATAATAAGAGTTAGCAGCCATAGCCATTCTATAGGAATGGCAGTCATAAATAGTGATTTAAGTGCTAATGTTCTGTCCGAATTACCAAACGGAAACTTTGGCGGCAAAGTAGAGGGTAAAATATGTATATATAGAAAAGAAAGTAATGGAAATCTGTATATATACAATGGAGCAGCAATTGCACATAACATAAATGCATGTTTTATTTCAGTTACCTAAATGTTTATTTTGCTTATTGTTTATATAGAATAAATTGACACCGTTATTTCCAAGCATGCTTCTTGCCCCTTAAATGTGTGAGATTATGGCAGAGAAGCAAGATATTAGAGAAAATACGATGAGTGGTGGAACTCCGGCACGGCTGCGTGGACTGGCGGCAAACGGCAACAGTATATCACCGACAATTCAAGAGGTGGCAGAAACTTTCGGTAAAGGATATGCTGCAGATTTGAATAACGAAACAGATTATGGAATTTCTGGCATGTTTAACGCTGATACTATTAATCATCCACCCATTTCATCAGATACTATTTTTGGCATATACTCAAATCATAGAGCAAAATATATAACAGAAGGAGTGTTTTTGTATCAAATAGCTGTCCCAGAAAATATGATAGGAATGTATGTAAGACGATGCTGGAATGGGAATTGGAGCGAATGGAAGTCAGTAACTCTTACTTAAAACTGTGGAATTATTCCACAATACCGTGGAGCACTCCACAATATTCCACAGTATTGTTAAAAGAGGATTTTGCCTTATATTAATGAAAATGAATGCAATATTGTTGCGCAATCATTCTGGTATCAATTTTGTACTATGGTTTATGTCTTAAAAGTTATCAGTAACTTGTAGTTGTTATGGTTAGACAATAGGTATTAGTTGCATTAAGGTTTAAAGACATTTTGTTCATATTGATTTTCATTCGGAAACTCTCTTTGTTTGGCATTGCATCCCGGTCTGTGAAGTATCGGGATGTTTTTACTTAGATGGTTGCTGTTTCCGACTAAATACTGTAACTTTGTATAGTTAGCCGATATACTACTTAACTAATACTATTTTATTCTTTGGAATAATGAAAGTATTCTCGGTCTGTGAAGATCGGATGCTTTTGGTGGGTAATGCCGCCAATTATTCCAGTTAAGTGTTTAGGTTTTATGCAGTCTACCCCATGAATGGACTGCATTGACAAGAAGTATTCTGCCCGTTCTGACCGAGATGGCCGGAACGGGCATAACCAGAATGAAAATCCACATGGCTTGCAGAACCACTATCATAAGGTACCAATCCTTTTTAAAACTATGTATGTTTCAGTGCTTCTGTTGTTTTTGATAAAAAAGCTACCATTTGTCGTTTTTCGACCGAAAGCAACACCTTTAGTCCCATCTGTATAATCACAGTAAAAATTTGAACCTGCATCTGACACAAAACCTTTTGAATAGGAACCAAAAGCAAATATAGCAGTTGCTGCATTGTTGGGGGATGCAAGCAAATACATACCGTACCCCAAGTCGCCAAGGTCTTTTTCCTCTTTTGCCGCCAATGTAAAGCTATAGGTATATATTCCCATTGCGTTCATTACCTCTTCCAATGTTGGTGATATACTGTTGCCGTTTGCCGCCAGTCCACGTAATCTTGTAGGTGTTCCACCACTCATCGCATTCTCTCTAATATCTTGCTTATCTGCCATATTCTTACATTTAAGGGGCGATTGAATTCTGTTTTGGTAAGGCTAATGATTAAAGTTATCTTCACCACAAAAATGATTTACGCATACATTCGTGTTTCAACAGATAAGCAAACGGTTGAGAATCAGAAATTCGAGATAGAGAAATTTTGTAAGGTAAGAGAACTGCAAATAGACAAATGGGTGTCGGAAACCATATCCGGTACCAAGTCTGCAAAAGAACGGAAGCTTGGCGCTTTGCTGAAAAAACTTAAAAAGGGTGATACCCTTATTTGCTCTGAAATTAGTCGTCTTGGGCGTCGTCTGATGGAAGTGATGAGCATTCTAAACACTCTCATGCAAAAAAAAATCACTGTTCTAACTGTAAAGGAGAAGTATGAGTTGGGTAACAATATACAGTCTCAGATACTTGCCTTCGCTTTTGGTCTGTCAGCTCAGATTGAGCGTGATTTGATTTCGCAACGGACCAAAGAAGGTCTTGCCAGGCGTGTTGCCGAAGGACAGAAATTAGGGCGGCATAAGGGTGGGCATAACTCGCATTACAAGCTGACGGGTAAGGAAAAACTCATTCAAACTATGCTTGACTATGGCTATAGTAAAGCTGCTATTTGCCGTAAGCTTAAATGCAATCCTAAAACATTGGATGAACATTTAAAAAGGATGCAATAAGTAATCGGATTTCAAATATAAATTCCTATATTTGCTTGTAGAAATGTATATAAATACCAAGAGCTTAGTGGCGACTTATGTTGTCATCGAGCTCTTTTTTTATGTCCTTTTTCAAGGTTGTGGAAGCAATTACTTTTACTGTCACGGGATGTCAGTGGAAAATTGTAATTCAACAACTTGTTTGATTTCGTCTGATGTACATTTGTACAATGTCGGACGTTTGTATGGTTGGTTACTAAATATTACACCCTACTCGTCACAAGCAGGGTGTAATTGGACTTTATAAATTAGATAAGTTTTCAAAAAACGGTACAAATATAGTTTTTAATGTTTATATAAACAAGGATGAAATAAATGGTTGGGGGCAGTGATTGTAGAATGTTGGTGTATTTGATGATGCCTTGCTTTTTTCGTACACGGGGCATTCATATAAAAAACCGTCCTACCTCACGGTAGAACGGAATTTTTGCAGGGAATTAGAGAGAAGTATGATGTTGCGGTATGAAGTTTACTCCCTGCGCAGATTTATAAAGCTTCGCATCCGGTTTGCTCTCACGAACAAACCAGGACACAGTCGAATTAAAAAATTGTTTATGAGAAACAAAGATACTCATTTTTATCGAGATATGCAGGATACAAGAAAAATACGTCCGACCAGTCGCAGGCAAGACGTATTACAATCTGCTATATAAAATTTGTTTATGAAACGTTGCAAATATAACCTTTAATATTAAAAAAAACAAATGGAAATAGACATTGCAAACATGGTCAGCGCCCTCGGAACTTTGGCGGCTGCCTATTTCGCCAACAATCCAATCAAAAACGCCGTTCTTTCCGCTAATCAACGAAATACATAACTGTACACGGGGAGCGACCGTAAATTATTTCTCAAGCCATTCCAGATTTTTCTTGGTATTCCGATCGAAAAGATGGGCCATAGCGCCGTTGAAGGTAAAGGCGATGGGGCTGCCGATGGTAAACGCGGAGGTGCTTTCCAGCTCCGTGGTGGGAACGATCATAATGGTATCGCTGCCGCAAGCGCTGACGTGGAGATGGACGGCGCTGCCCATCATCTCGCTGACGTCCACGGTGCCGTGGATCATGGAACTCTTATCACCGCTGAGGATCAGGTGCTCAGGCCGGACGCCCAGCGTGATGGGGCCGGCTGCCGCGCCGTTGGCCTTCAGCTTGGCCTGCTTTTCCTCCGGCAGGGTCACCTTGGCGCCGTCCAGCACCACGGCATACTGCCCGTCCTCCAGCACCAGCTCGGCATCGTAGAAGTTCATCTGAGGCATGCCGATGAAGCCGGCCACAAACAGGTTTGCGGGGTGGTTAAAGACCTCCTGCGGCGTGCCGATCTGCTGGATGACGCCGTCCTTCATAATGACGATACGGTCGCCCAGAGTCATGGCCTCCGTCTGGTCGTGGGTCACGTAGATAAAGGTGGTGTTGATGCGCTGGCGCAGCTTGATCAGCTCTGCCCGCATCTGGTTGCGGAGCTTGGCGTCCAGATTGGACAAAGGCTCGTCCATCAGCAGGACCTTCGGCTCCCGGACGATGGCGCGGCCGATGGCCACACGCTGACGCTGGCCGCCGGAAAGGGCCTTGGGCTTGCGGTCCAGATACTCCGTGATGTCCAGGATCTCCGCCGCCTGTTCCACCCGCTGATTGATCTCAGCCTTGTCCATTTTCCGCAGCTTCAGGGGGAAAGCGATGTTCTCCCGGACGGTCATGTGGGGGTACAGGGCGTAGTTCTGGAACACCATGGAGATGTCCCGGTCCTTGGGGGCCACATCGTTCATCAGCTGGCCGCCGATGTACAGCTCGCCGCCGGAGATCTCCTCCAGACCGGCCACCATCCGCAGGGTGGTGGACTTGCCGCAGCCGGAGGGTCCAACCAGCACGATGAATTCCTTGTCCTGAATGTGCAGGTTGAAGTTGTCAACGGCCAGAACGCCCTCCTCCGTGATCTGGAGGTTGGTCTTTTTCTCCGGCTCGCCCTTCTTCTTTTTCTTAGGCTCCTGATGGGGATAGATCTTCTTGATATTCTTTAAAATGACTTCTGCCATGGTGTGTTCCTCCTATTCGTTTTCGGATGCCGGAAGATACCGGACGTCCAAGGCGCCGTTGGGGCCGATGGTAAACCGCAGCGCCTCATGGGGCGGGATCTGCATACCGGGGACCGGGGGACAGTCGGAAAAAGACAGGGCTGCCCCATGATCTGCCAGCAGCTTCATGGTGTCCGGATGGGCGCTGTTGTAGCGGCGGTCGCTGGACGCGCAGCAGACCACAGCGGTGGGACGGATCAATTCGGCCAGCGCTTCGTCGGCGCCGTCTTTTTGTCCGTGGTGTCCCACTTTGAACAGGTCCGCCCGCAGGTCCGCGGGATCAATGCCGTCATAGCCCGTCACATTGGTGTCACCCGGCAGCAAAATCCGGGTACCCCGGTAATTCAGCCGCAGAATGAGACTGTAGTTGTTCATGCGGGCATCCAGCGCGTCCAACCGTTGGAGGAACGTACTGCAAACGTTTGCACTATTATACAACGCATTTATTTCGTCCGCAAGGGCCAACTGTTTTTTTGTAGAGGGTGACAGGATCTGAACGGTCAAATCTGGCGCAATCACCAATTCCTGACCACTTTTCGGCGCAAGAATGGTTCCGCCGTGGTCCTCTACCAGAGCGCAGAGGGTGCCGTAGTCATTCAGGGCCTGCATGAATTTGCTTTCAGAGAGGTTTCTCGCCACGGAGCCGTCCAGAGGCCGGAGGGATCGGTAAAGATCCGGCGGCAGCGTTTGCCACAGCACCGCCGGGGGGGTAATCCGGGCTGCCCGCAGGAGACCGCAGAGATGATCCTCATGGATGTGGGTGCTGACGGCCAGATCCAGACGGCGGATCCCCCGTTTTTTCAGATATTCCTCAATGCGGACCCGACCGGAGGAGCGGTCCGCGAATTCGCTGTCCTCAGCGCTGCCGCCGTCGATCAGGGCGGTGAATACGCCGTCAGGCTTGGAGGGGTCCGGGCTTTCCAGAAGAATGGCCTCGCCGTAGCCCACATTTACAAAAGTAACTGTTAACTTCTTCTCTTCCATAAGCACTTACGAAATCGCACGTTTGATGTACACACTAGAAAGCAGCAGGACCAGAACGGTCATCACGATGGCGCCCGCGCTGCCGAAGCCGAAGTCCAGGGACTTGATACCGTAGTTGTAGAGGTACTGGGTGATGGTGGAGGTGCTGTTGGCGGGACCGCCGCCGGTCAGCAGGTTCACCTTGTCGAACAGACGGAAGCTGTCGATGGTACGCAGCAGGGCGCACAGGGCCAGGCTGTTCTTGATGTTGGGAAGGGTCACATAAAAGAGGATCTTGAAGCGGTTTGCGCCGTCGATCCGTGCAGCCTCGTACTGGCTCTGCGGCACGGATTGCAGGGCAGCGTACAGCAGCAGGAAGACAAAGGGAGCACTTTGCCACACGTCGATGAGCACTAACATGCCAAAGGCGGTGTGGATATCGGAAAACCAGTTGTAGACCGGCAGGTGCAGAGCCTGCAAAACCTGGTTGACAATGCCGTAGTTAGGAGAGAGCATCATGCGCCAGCTCAGAGCCACAGTGACGGTAGGTAGCAGATACGGCAGGAGCAGCAGGGTGCGCATGGTTTTCTGGCCCCGTTTCAGACTGTTGACAAACAGCGCCATTACAAGACCGATGAACATCTCAAAAATCACAGCAAGAATAGTGAACTTGACGGTGTTGAGAATGGATTGCTGGAAATACGGGTCGCTCAGCAGCTTTGTATAGTTTTGAAGGGCAATAAAATGAGACCCTTTCTTCAGGCTGCGGAGAAGGTTGTAGTCGGTAAAGCTGTAAACCAGCGTAAAGAACAAAGGATACGCCGTCATGATCAGCAGGATCACAACGGTAGGGGACAGCATTCCCAAACCAAACCGTTTGGTCTGGGCATCTGCGGAGCGGAGTTTGGTAT
>ENA-UEPL01002441-UEPL01002441.1-human-gut-metagenome-genome-assembly--contig:-NODE-2441-length-12282-cov-5.295535_pt1 | contig 12282 bp, 10 predicted proteins | sample MGYA00242896_ERZ507908 | MGnify/ENA primary metagenome ERZ507908 (study PRJEB26167, sample SAMN06115518) | human gut metagenome | host: Homo sapiens | place: China:Chongqing | collected 2015-08-20...
GCGAGTGCATAGCGTTCACCATGAATTGCGCTTGAACACCGCAAAGATCATGGAGGACGGTCATTTTATCTGTCGGTTTGAGCAAATGTTGATTTGCCATCTGACGAATTTTTATTTCTTCTATGGTCATCGCTAATTCTCCAGTTGATTGCACTTATTTACATACTTTTCTTGATAGTCCAAAATCTCTTTGCAGGGGTATTCCGAGCATTTACTACAAGCATCTATACCTCGCTCTATACAACACTTTTTGAAGGGACACTCCTTGCACAACTCAAACACGTTCTTTGATCTTCTACCGTTGCAGTAGAATTTTTCTAGAGGAATGTCATGTCCAAAACTCTCTTTATAAAAGCTCTGAGCCTGTCTGCGCAGATCTTCATTATTGGTTTGCGTTGCAATATAGGTAACACACTTTGAACAATCATGACCACAGTAACACGGCAGACCGAACAGCTTATTTCCGGTCTTAATCATTTCAATGATTTCTTCTTCGGTCTGGCACTTGTCGTAGTCGCCAACGAGCTGACCTTCATAGTGATAAACAATGCCTTTTTCCTTATTTCTAAGGAGGCATTTTTCAAGTTCCTCTACACCGTATCTTCTTGCAAACTTTGCAAAAGCACGAATACGGGGTTTATCAAGCATACATCCGGTGCAAGGAAATTCAGAACATTCCCAACAGCCGTTCAGCCCTTTTTCTTTACAACAGTTATAGTTTTTGCACCAGCCGTGGCTTTCACAGCCTCCGTCTTGGCAACCTACACAGCCTTTTTTTTTCGGAGCAAACGCAACACGCAAGTCCGCAAAATGCGATAGCTTTCATTATTGTGCCGCCTCCCATTCTGCCGTGAACTGTCTGATTGATTGCTGACGCTTGGTACGATCATCACTCACAGCTCTCGTGGCAATCTCAAACAACTTGTCGCTGAGCTGCCATTTTTCTCGTGTGCGGTTATACTCACCAAAGAGCGCAAAAGCGGTAGCACCAAGGGTATAGACGTTCGTAATTTCATCAATATCAGCTCCGAGCTGATATTCCTCCGGAGATTGGAAGCGGGAGCTACCCCACATACGTCCCATATCGTTGACGCACGGTTGTTTGTGGAAAAGGTCAATATCGCAGATCGTCGTCTTTCCGTTCGCAAAGTCATACATAATGCTGCCGTCATAAAAATCTATGGCTACATATTTGCGTGAAGCAACACATTCCAAGAAGCTCAGTATGTCGCTGAACACGGCGAGCCTGTCATTGATGGGAAGCTGCATAAAGCGACGGTGTGCCGCAGGGTACATTCTGCCCATACAATCGCCATCAGCCCATTTGAATACCATAGCGAACCCGTCGCCAATTTCCTTGGCTTCAATAAGTTCGATCAGATTCTCGTGCTTCAGATCGCTGTAAATAGGGAGAGTAGCTTTCAATCTGGAGATAGCATCTGCCGGATCGCCGCCAAACTGCTCGGTAGGAGCACCGGCGAACTTAACGAAATAACGCTGACCGTCTTTTTCAGTACCAAAGCAGATGTTTCCGGAATCCTGGTCATCGTAAACCTTGAACACCGTTCCATACTCTTTCATAAAGCTGAAATCAAAAGCACTTTTCAGCTTGAAAGGAATCCCGTCGATGTACTGCAGATAATATCCTTTGAAATACCATGTCGGCACAGGATTACGCATATTATCATACCAAGACAGAACTTCCTTGGCTTGGTTCAGCATGGTATTCACTTCGTCCTGTCCGAACGGAATTGCCCAATATACAGACGAGAGAGTATTGCTTGAAATGTAAAGAGCAAGCAATCTCCAAAACTTCATAGGTACGTTATCATCAAAGTATCCGTTCACCATACCGGAAGCAAAGAGAGGAGCTTTCTGAGCGCACCACACAATACGGTTAAATTCTTCCCACGGATCACCGTAATCATTACGGTTAAAGTCTATAACGTGGAGCTGACCGTCTCTGTCGATCATCATGTTGCCGATGTGATAATCGCCATGCTGATACACCTGCGGTCTGTCTTTCAGCAAATGACGGTTTTCGTTTATGTAGTCGATAAAGGCCTGTCCGTTCTCATACTTGATGGGGCACTCACCATACTTTTTGATCTTATAATCCATTTTACGGTTAAAACGGATTTCCCAATCTTCCTGTGTCGCAGGAGCAGGAATGGAGTGGATCTTGCGAAGAATACGTCCCGCTTCCAAGCCATATACATACTGCTCGGTATCAGAATAGCCCGACATGACCTGCTCTGCATCTTCGCCGTCAATCCAACTTTGGATGGAATATACGCCATCCTCACAAGTGCCAAACTCGATAGGTTGGCACATAGGCACTCCAAAAGAAGCGACCTGTTTCATCATGTTAAACTCAGACTGTTTTGTATCGTGCTGTGCAATATCGGAAACACGCAAAAGATACCGTGTGCCGTTTTCGTCGGTAACACAGTATTTTTTATCACTTGACCAGCCTTTGTTTATTGGTTCTTTCGTTACAAAATTCATATCTTTTCTCCGTAGCTCTATTTGCCAAACACCTTGACATCACCGAGCAGTTTAAGGTTTCCATTATCCACGAGAATAGCGCCAGATCGCACAGCAGTTGCGTACACGGTTTTTCCACGTTCAGCAAGCACACGCTGTATCGACTCATCCTGTACCGCCGTTCCCTCATAGTGGACTTCCATATAAAAATCATTCAAATAAGGAAGCCCCTCATAATACTTAAATTCGGGGTAATCATCATCGGGAGACAAATGGTACTCCGCTAACTGAATGACAGCACCGGCACTATAGCCCATCAGAATCCCATCATGTTGCATCAAAATATCATACAAATCGAACTCTTTGATTCGATCCATCATTCGGTCGGGTAATCCACCGAGGAAATAAATAATGTCAGCCTTTTTGATTTTCTGCGCAGCAGTTTCCTTTGTATCAGTAAAGTAATTGATAAAACTCACATTTTCTTCGGGGATACCATACGCCGTAAAACCGCCAACAATTCCGTCGTGATATTTGCCGCATCCTTTAGCATACAAGGCGTTCCAATCTGACAACGATTTTACACGATTGTCTCTAAATGAAAATGCTACAACAGCGACCGAGAGATTAGGCTTTATGTAATTTTTGAGTTCGTCATAGAGCCAAGGGGCATCTATGTCGAATCCTTCAAGCAATATGTTTATCATCGAAATTTCCAACCTTTCAATTACAGAAGATTTTCCTCTATAAATTTTGCTACACCGTCCATATCATTGCTGTCAATAACTCGATCTGCTACGTCAAGAACGGAAGGGATGGCATTAGATACAGCCACACCAAGTCCGCAGTTCTTTATAGGTTCTATATCGTCGTTATCATCACCAAAATAGACCGCCGCACTCGGAGAAACACCAAAGTGGGAGAGCATTTGCTTGATGCCGTTCCATTTCGTAGCTTCGTTGCTCATAATTTGGATAAGATCATTATTGGCGATGGTGTGGTACACATCATCGGTCAACGTGGTTTCAATGCCCTCATATAGCGGTTTCTGTTGGCTGCTTGCCAGTATTTTATAGAGGTCCTATGTCAAGATTTAGTACAAGTTAAAATGAGAAACCTTTCCCATTTTAACCCGCCAGAAACTCAGCCTCAGTGTGTGTTCTTTTATACAATCGTTCGAATTCATTTGGTGACATATAGTTACAATGGCTATGAATTCGTTTCGTATTGTAGAAAGCTTCCAGATATTCGAAAATCAAGCGGTATGCCTGCTTGTAATCGTGAATTTTAAAGCGGTTGAGCCATTCACGTTTGATAATCGAATGGAAGGATTCAATGCAGGCATTATCCCACGGAAATGCTTTCTTTGAGTAACTACGCTGCATATTTTCTGTTACTTTTTTATATTCCGTCGCAACGTAGTGACTGCCACGATCAGAGTGAATGATCAATGGCTGGTCGATATTTCGGCGAGCTTTGGCTTTGTTTATCGTATCAATCACGCAGGATACTTCCAGTGTTTTTGAAAGTGTCCATGCTATGATTTTTCTGGAAAATAAATCCATAATACTGGTCAGATAGACAAATCTGTCTATTGTCCAGATGTAGGTGATATCCGAACACCAGACGGCATTCGGGCGGTCAGGATTAAACTGCTCATCGAGGATATTTTGTAATTCAGTGCTGAAATCAGAATCTTTTGTGGTAATTGTCCATGGCTTGCTCCACTGGGCACGGATTCCCATTTGACGCATGTATGTACCAACAGTTCTTTCCGAAATGACTTCACCGGTTTTCCGCAATTCTACAGTGATTTTCGGAGCACCGTAGTTCTGCTTGGAATCATCATATATATCCTGTATTTTTACTTTTACAGATTCACGGCGTTTTTCTGTATCAGAAGGCACGCGGTGGAGCCATGCACGATATCCTGAACGTGAGACACCTAAAAATTTCAACATTCCGGAGACGGAAAAACGGCGTCCAGCCTTTTGGGCAGCTTCCGTCTTCTCAGACACTTCGAGATAAATGGCTTCCGTCATTTTCCCAGAATGTTGATTGCTTTTTTTAATACATCAAGTGCATCTTGGGCATCACATAATTCACGTCTGAGACGGGCGATTTCCTTCTGTTCATCGGATGCGTAATTACCAGAACCCCGAACAGGAATATCACCGGATTCACGGAAGTCTTTCAGCCACTTTGTTAGTGTGCTGTATCCGATGCCAAGATTTTCTGCACATCCACGTACACCGAGATCTTTATGATCTTGATAATACCGGATTGCATCAAGTTTAAATTGTTTGTCATGTTGCATTGCCATATGAGGTCCTCCTTCAGCATGTCTCTATTGTACCATGTTAATATGTATTTGGAATTTCTCATTTTGGCTTGTACTATTTATATTCTAGCATCACCTCTGCCATTGAGCAGGAGATCGCGGCGCATGAAAAGCAGCTTCGGCAGAGTTATTCCGTAAAGGCACGACTGATGGGGGAGATTGATTCCCTCGACCCGGATGATAAGCACTACGTTAAACGCTAAGCAGACCTTGATGATCGGCTTTACAAGATGTATGATAAGATCGAGGATACGGAAAACCAGCTCAAGCTCCAATCATTGCGGAAGATATGAGCTTGAGTTTGGACAATGACGCACATATAGAAATGGTATGCCTCTTGAGCAAAGAGGCAGGGGAGGAACAGCAGAGATGAATCAGGCAATGCAGAAAGCAAAGGAAACTTTTGCACAGGGAAATTATACCTGTGTCTGGTGCAGGGACGACGAGCTTTTGACGAGTAAGGAAGCAGGCCTGCGTCCGCTGCTGACACGCATCCGGGAGGGTAAGGATTTGAGCGGATTTTACGCGGCGGATAAAATCGTCGGACGCGCGGCAGCATTTTTATATGTGAAGCTTGGAGCAGCCGGGATGTATGCACCTGTGATGAGCAGGGGTGCGAAAGAGCTTTTGGCGGAATACAACATACCTGCAGAAGCAGACGAACTGACAGAGAACATCCGAAATCGTCAAAATACCGGATTATGTCCGATGGAATGCGCAGTTTCTTCCTGTGGCAGTCCGGAAGCAGCGTATGCTGCCATTTTGGAAGCGATCAGAAAAATGCAACAGAAATAAGCGATAAAGATAAAGGGGAAAATATAAGAGGAGGAGCGTTTAAATGCTGTACAAAAAGAATCAGGCAGAGAAACTGGAAGACAGCTTGTTCGAGCAGCCCACAGCGGAGTATAGGGGAGCTCCCTTTTGGGCGTGGAATACGATGCTGGAGCAAAAAGAGCTCGACAGACAGATGGAGGTCTTAAAGTCGATGGGCTTTGGCGGTGCACATCTGCATCCGCGTACCGGTCTGGAAACACCGTATTTAAGCGAGGAATTTATGGATCGGATCAAGGGCTGCCTGGCAAAAGCAAAGCAGGAAAATCTACAGGTTTATTTGTATGATGAGGATCGTTGGCCGTCCGGATTTGCGGGAGGTCTTGTGACGAAGGAGGAAAAATACCGTGCGCAGTATCTTCTGTTTACAAACAAGCCTTATGAAGCAGGGGAAGAGGCACAGAAGCAGATAGATTCCAGCGCGAGAGCAGCAAGAACCTTAAATGGCAGGCTGCTTGAGGTTTATGATGTCGTTCTGGATGAAAAGGGTTATCTGGTTTCCGGTAAAAAACTGGAGGAAGGCACGCAGCCCCAGGGAACCTGCTGGTATGCTTATCTGGAACGCCCGCTGCCGAGCACCTGGTACAACCATCAGACCTATGTAAATACGCTGGACAAAGCGGCAATGGATCGTTTCCTGGAAATTACCCACGAGGCTTATGCAAAGGAGATTGGGGACGAGTTTGGAAAAACTGTGCCGACGATCTTTACGGATGAGCCGCAGTTCTCTCATAAAACACTTTTGCAGTTTCCGCAGGAAAAACGGGATGTGATCCTGCCCTGGACAGAGGATTTTGCTCAGACCTATCAGGAAATGTATCAGGAGGATATTCTGGAAAAGCTCCCTGAGCTGATCTGGGAAAAAGCAGACAGAAGCGTTTCCACGATCCGGTATCATTATCATGATCATGTGACGGAGCGTTTTACCCGCGCGTTTGCAGACAATATTGGGGCATGGTGCAAAAAGCACAATATCGCGCTGACCGGACATATGATGGAAGAGCCCACACTGCGCAGTCAGACTGCAGCACTGGGCGAGGCGATGCGTGCGTACAGAAGCTTTGAACTGCCCGGTATCGACATGCTGTGTGACAGCCATGAATACACGACGGCAAAGCAGGCACAGTCTGCATCTCATCAGTTTGGGCGTGAAGGCGTAATGAGCGAGCTTTATGGTGTAACGAGCTGGAGCTTTGATTTCAGACGCCATAAGCTGCAGGGAGACTGGCAGGCGGCGCTGGGCATTACACTGCGTGTGCCGCATCTGTCCTGGGTGTCTATGAAGGGGGAGGCAAAGCGTGATTATCCGGCGAGCATCAATTATCAGTCGCCGTGGTGTAAGGAATATAAAACAGTTGAAGATCATTTTGCAAGAGTAAACACAGCCATGACACGTGGGAAGGCAGCTGTGCGTGTCGGCGTCATCCATCCAATCGAAAGCTACTGGCTTCACTGGGGACCGGAGTCCCAGACCGGATCGATCCGGGAGCAGATGGAGGAACGGTTCCAGAATGTGACCCGCTGGCTGTTGTTTGGCAGCTGTGACTTTGACTTTCTGGATGAATCGCTTCTTCCCGACTTGTGTACGGAAGCAGGAAACCCGCTGAAGGTCGGTGCAATGTCCTATGATGCTGTTATCATTCCCGGCTGTGAAACGCTGCGCAGTACGACAATAGAACGTTTGAAAACCTTTGCAAGAGCGGGCGGTAAGCTGATTCTGATGGGAGAAGCACCGACTATGACAGATGCAGTGCCCAGTAACGATGGTGCAGAGCTTGCAGCCCTTTCCAGACGGATCGTCTTTGAAAAAGCGGCGCTTTTGGAAGCGGTTGAGCCATATCGCACACTGCGCCTGGAAAATGAGATGGGCAGCCTGACAAACCATTACATCTATCAGCTGCGCGTAGATCAGGACTGTAGCTGGCTGTTTATTGCAGTGGGAGAGCCTGCAGGAAATCCGGATTTTGTGAAAAAGGATCCTGTGAACATCGTGTTAAACGGCAGGTTCACGGTAAAAGAATACGATACCATGACCGGAAGAATCCGGGATGTGAAGACAGCAAAAAGAGGGGCGCAGACGGTTATAAATCATATCTTTTATAACCAGAGCAGCCTGCTGTTAAAGCTGATGCCGGTGGGCGAGGCGAGCGGCAGCGTGCAGGCAGCTGATGACAACGATGCAACACAAGCAGCTGGCATGCCTGGCGCGATGCAGGCGGTATCTGAAGCATCCAGCACGGCAGAAAGCTGCGCAGCATGTGTCGATTCTGCTTTAGCTGCAGCCCTCCGGGAACAGCTCCTTGCGTCCGGCGCAGCGCCGAAAGCCCTTCCGAATCGTGTTGCTGTTACTTTAAGTGAGCCGAACGTTCTTCTTTTGGATCGTGCGGAATTTTGTATGGACGGCGGAGCATATCAGCCTGCACAGGAGCTGCTGCGGGCAGACAATGTCCTGCGCAGTCAGCTCGGTTTCCCGGCGCGCGGCGGAGAAGTTGCCCAGCCATGGGTATTGCCGGAGGAAAAGACGAAACATTTTGCGACACTTCGCTTTACGGTAGAGAGTGAAGTGGAAGTACCGGTACGTTTGGCACTGGAGGAAGCGGAGCATGCATCTGTAAAACTGAATGGGAAAACAGTGAACGAAAAGGTGTCCGGCTGGTTTACGGATCACTGCATCGGGACGATCGAAATCGGCACACTTCAGAAAGGCACAAATATAGTGGAAGCGACAGTTCCTTTCACGCACAGAATCGGTCTGGAATGGTGCTATCTGCTGGGTGATTTTGGCGTGCGTATCGAAGGCAGAGCCGGTGTTGTGACAGCACCTGTCAGAGAGTTAAGCTTTGGGGATATCGTACCCCAGGGACTTCCTTTTTATGGTGGAAATATTACCTATCATCTGCCGGTATCGATCGGAGCAAATGGCGCTGTTGTACATATTCCTCATTATCGTGGTGCACTCGTTGCAGTTGAAAAGGATGGAAAACGGTTGGGTGAGACGACATTTGCACCCTATGATCTGGAAGTTGGACAGACTGATTCGATCGATCTGGTGTTGTTTGGAAACCGCGTCAATACCTTTGGCGCAGTCCATATGGTTGGAGAGGATGACAGATTCCTGAATCCCGGCAGCTGGCGCACCCAGGATGATGGCTGGTCGGAGGAATATGTGTTGCAGAAGGTCGGTATTTTGTCTGCACCGGTGATCGTGCTGAATAAATAGAAATAAGCAACAGAGTGCATGTTATGCGAATATTCTATTGTCTGGAATAATTTTATCGGAATAATAAATATGAGACGGAGGCGAGGAATAACGGGGCGAAAAGGTATTGTTGCCGATCAGGACTTGCTCTCCTAAAAACTGGTGCGAACAGGAAGTGCATATGAATTCTTATGGAGATTCGCACCTGGAAAATTATAAAATAACATTTATTAATTTAGTTTTTTAAAAACAGAAGCTATATTTATTAGTGAGATGAAATAAAATATAGCCGTACTGTAAACGAAAAAATGTCAATAAATGCAGTCGCTCCCCTCGCGGGAGCGTGGATTGAAATGATCCATACGTCATACGGTACTTTGTCGGTCTTTGTCGCTCCCCTCGCGGGAGCGTGGATTGAAATTACTTAACCTCAATGACAATCTCCTTTCTTGCCTGTCGCTCCCCTCGCGGGAGCGTGGATTGAAATATATCCAATAATACATTTATCGCCTCCGTTATAGTCGCTCCCCTCGCGGGAGCGTGGATTGAAATCGTCACCATTGCCTTCGCATCGTCCTCTGTCATGGTCGCTCCCCTCGCGGGAGCGTGGATTGAAATGCGTATTCCCCACCTCGAAAATCGCAACTGCAGCCGTCGCTCCCCTCGCGGGAGCGTGGATTGAAATGTCTCGAAATAGGCTTTGCACAAATACCCCAAAATGTCGCTCCCCTCGCGGGAGCGTGGATTGAAATCAGAGTAACGCCGCCCCTGCTGGTAGCCGTTGTCTGTCGCTCCCCTCGCGGGAGCGTGGATTGAAATCAGATGGACACGATACGCCAGGCTTACGGCGACGGTCGCTCCCCTCGCGGGAGCGTGGATTGAAATGACGGATCCAAACAGTTTTGCCATTGCCTCCTTGGTCGCTCCCCTCGCGGGAGCGTGGATTGAAATCTTTGGTGTCATTGGCATCTTTTGTATCTCCTTTCCGTCGCTCCCCTCGCGGGAGCGTGGATTGAAATAAGGCGAAGACCGTAAGTTTCGCAGGTACTACAGTCGCTCCCCTCGCGGGAGCGTGGATTGAAATCAGCAATCGGAATGAAGTGCATCAAGCTTGGTTTGCGTCGCTCCCTTCGCGGGAGCATGTCAGGAAAAGGATCGTAACAGAAAAAATGTCGAAGAAAATGGGGGAGAGGCATATGGATTATTTTGCGCATATTGATGGGAAACGAAAACAGAGTGTTTTGGAGCATTCGGAGGGGGTTGCAAGACTTGCTGGAATGTTTGCCGGAGAATTTGGAAAGTATGAATGGGGATATTGCAGTGGTATGCTGCATGATATTGGAAAGTACAGTCTCAGGTTCCAGAGAAGACTTCAAAAAGGAGATGTTCAGGTGGACCATTCGACGGCCGGAGCACAACTTTGTGCGGCGAAAGGAGGATACTACTCGTTTCTAAATTATTGCATTGCAGGGCATCATGCGGGCTTGCCAGATTGCGGAAGTAATACGGACAATGGCGGAGAGTCTACGTTGAGCGGCCGCCTAAAGAAAAAAATAGAAGATTATCAGGCTTATCAGTCTGAGATTGAGGTTCCGCTACTTCATTCGGCGCCCATTGATCCAAAAGCTGTGCCGAACCCATATTTTTCGTTAAGTTTTTTTATGCGAATGATTTATTCCTGTCTGGTAGACGCAGATTTTCTGGATACGGAAGCTTTTATGAAGCAGGGAAAGACAGAACGAGATCCCGGCACGAGAATAGAAGAACTGTACAGAAAGTTAGATAAATATCTTGAGAATAAAAGATGGCTGGAAAATAAAAAACCCGATACGATCAACGGCAGACGAAGTGAGATTTTGCGGCATTGTATGGACATGGGAACCCAGGAAAAGGGAATGTTTCGTCTGACTGTTCCGACCGGTGGAGGAAAAACAATTGCCTCGCTGGCGTTTGCACTTCGGCATGCGGCAGCGCATCAGATGAAGCGGATTATTTATGTCATTCCATATACCAATATTATCGAACAGAATGCGCAGGTATTTCGGGAGATTCTGGGAGAGGAAAATGTGTTGGAAAGCCATTGCAACATTGATTATACCAGTTCGGAAGAGCTCAGACCGATGCAGCTTGCTTCGGAAAACTGGGACAAGCCGGTGGTTGTTACGACCAATGTACAGTTTTTTGAATCTCTCTTTGCATCGAAATCTTCAAAATGCCGGAAGCTTCATAATGTTGCAAACAGTGTGATCATTTTTGATGAAGCACAGATGATACCGCCGGAGCATCTGAAGCCTTGTCTTGCGGTTATAGAGGAACTGGCAGCGCAATATGGTTCATCTGTTGTGCTTTGTACAGCAACGCAGCCAACATTTCAGAATTTTTTCCAGAGAAATTGGGAGCCGGTTGAGCTTTGTCCATGTATGGAAGAGCAATTTCGCTTTTTCAAGAGGACGAGATTTGAAGATATCGGAACGGTGACAGAAGAAGAGCTGGAGGAAAAACTTTTAAAAGAAACACAGGCATTGTGTATTGTCAATACGAAGAAACGAGCACAGAGAATTTATAATGCGATCAAAGGGGACGGAGTCTTTCATCTGTCGACAACAATGTATCCAAAGCATCGGAAACGGGTGTTAGAGCAGATTAGGAAAAGACTGGAAGATGGTAAAAAGTGTATTTTAATTGCAACGAGTCTGGTGGAAGCTGGAGTGGATCTGGATTTTCGATCTGTATATAGACAGCTTGCGGGAATGGATTCTATGATTCAGGCGGCAGGACGCGGAAATCGAAATGGAGATCGTTCCATAGAGGAGAGTCCGGTATATATTTTCGGAATGGAAGGAAAAGAGTTTGTTCCCGGTCAGCAGATGCAGATTGATACGTCCAAAGCGCTTTTACTGGCTGAATATCCGCCGAAAGACCTTGCGACAGTAGATCAGTATTTCCAGATGTTGTATCAATTAAAACAGGATGAAATGGATAAGGACGGTGTGATGCGCTGCTTCGAAAATCAGAATTATCAGTTTGCGTCAGCTGCTAAAAAGTTTCATCTGATTGAAGAGAATACCGTAACAGTGTTTGTAAAAAGAGAGCAGGAAGCGGCGAAGTTATTGGGACAGATTCGAAACCAGGGGTATTCCCGCACTTTGATGCGACAGGCAGGACAGTATTGTATCAATATTTATGACAGGGATTTTGAAAAATTAAACGGACAGGGAGCGCTGCGTCCGGTGTCCGGTGATATAGAAGATTTCTATGAATTAGTTTCGGAGGAACTGTACACAGAAGAAATGGGATTAAAAATGGATATTGAAGAAGGCATCGGAGTGTTCTGGTAATTGTTTTAGCAAGTGCTGTAGGCGGGAGGTTAGAGCCGTTTTGAAAATCACTTCTGAGCCGCAGGCTAAAATCGCCATACAGCGTT
>ENA-UEPL01002443-UEPL01002443.1-human-gut-metagenome-genome-assembly--contig:-NODE-2443-length-12272-cov-5.075195_pt1 | contig 12272 bp, 10 predicted proteins | sample MGYA00242896_ERZ507908 | MGnify/ENA primary metagenome ERZ507908 (study PRJEB26167, sample SAMN06115518) | human gut metagenome | host: Homo sapiens | place: China:Chongqing | collected 2015-08-20...
TCGTCTTGCTTTTTCTGAACGACCGACCGGTGGTGTCTGACGAGCCTGCGAGGAGTTCCGCCGGTCAGTGAAAGAAAAAGCTAGATGACCGACAGAAGCGACCGCGTCCCCAAACACGAACACCGAAGACGAGTAAGTAACAGAATAATTCTACGTTTTCTCAGGAACAATGGAGAAAAGAAGAACAAACTTTAATTCGCTCCTTCTCCAATTCTCAGGTTGTAAGTATAAACACCACCGCCTAATACGCATTTACCATCTTTATTTTCCAGCATGATCAGGATACCTTTGCATGTGATTCGATATGCCTTTTTGGCATTCATTTTAAATAAATGGTAAAATCATGTCCTTAATAGACAGTTTAAAAAAAGATATTCACTATATAGAAAGCTTAAATAGTTGTATGAACTGTGGAGTTTGTACAGCTATTTGCCCTTCTGCCGAATTTTACAATTATGATCCCCGAATAATAGCCGACACAGTCCAACGCCAGGACGAAGAGAGTATCGAAGGGTTACTGAAATCCGATACGATTTGGTATTGCGGAGAATGTATGTCGTGCAAAACCCGTTGTCCACGCTGTAATACACCCGGCGGAATCATCATGGCACTACGCAGATTATCACAGGAAAAAGGATGGTTTACCGAATCTGAAAAAGGACGTCAGCAATTTGCCCTGAAAAGAATATTAGGAAATAACATACTGAATTACGGCTATTGCGTCACTCCCGATATTGTGAAACCGGAAATGCATCCGGAACAAGGTCCTGTCTGGGAATGGATTTATGAACACCGCGACGAGGTATACGAACGAACACATTCGAATTACAAACAAACGGGAGCCGGCGCCTTAAGAAAAGTCGACGACGACTCGCTCAACGAACTGAAACAAATCTTCGAAGTAACCGGAGGATCGGAATTCATGGAGAATATCGAAACCTATTCCCTCCAAAAAGCCGAGGAAGAAGGGATGGACCCGGAAAGTTATTTTCTGCATACTTATACGGATAACAATGGGAGACATGGGGGGAGGTAAAAAGCGAAAGGCTAGAAGCTAGAGGCTAGAAAGAAAGAAGGGAAAAAAGAGAGAAAAGGAGAAATACAGAAAGAGGAAAAAGAAATGAATCTGGAAGGTAAACAACAAATATGGAATGATTATCAGAAAGAGATTGCTGATGATCGGTATTATTATGCGAGAAGTTGTATTCGTCAGACTTTTTTTCCAGGGTCCGAATGGGCTTATCTGGATATACTGAATAATAAATTGGGAAAAACTGTTCTCGACGATCCGCGACACACGACTTGCACAGGTATCGGTTATCATTCCGATGTCGTACCGATCGAGACTATCATGACCGTCGTCGCCCGTCATTTTGCTTTGATGACTGAAGCCGGATTCGAAAATATGACTCCCTCCTGCATTACTTCTTTCGGTATTTATACAGAAATCCTGCATACCTGGGAGACTCATCCCGAATGGGAAGAAAAGACCCGGGAATTTTTATGGAAAGCAACGAAACGGGAATTCCAAAAGCCGAAGAACCTGGCACATACTTCCGATGTCATCTATAAATTCAGAAATGAAATTGCAGCTCAGAAAAAATATAGTCTGGTAGATATACACACCGGACGCCCTTTGCAAGTAGTCGACCACATCGGTTGTCATTACGCTAAAATGTTTCCCAGCAAAGGCATCGGGGGGGCAGAATTTCCTGCTGTATTGTCGGGAATGGTCTCCGCTTGGGGAGGCCAACCGGTCGACTACCCCGAAAGACGACACTGTTGCGGATTCGGTTTCCGGAATTACCTGGTATTAGCCAACCGGGGATTCTCTGTCGCAAATTCGAAAAAGAAATTCGAATCCATGCAACCCTATGAACCGGACTTTATTATTACCAATTGCCCGGGTTGTGCCATGTTTCTGGACAAGTGGCAATACACCATCAGTGAAATGGAAGGTACCACTTACGGTCCGGATGGTTACGGTATCCCTGTTCTGACCTATGAAGAAGTGGCGGCTTTGGTTTTAGGATACGATCCCTGGGAGATCGGCCTGCAAATGCATCAGGTCAGCGTCGAGCCTCTATTGGATAAAATGGGTATCCGATATGATCCGGAGGCTAAATATAAAAATATCCGGGGTGAGGATATGGGACATCCCCAGTGTCCCACTTATCTCAAAGTCTGATCTGCCCCACTCCATTGTAAACAACCGAATATAGAATGAAAAACAAATAATATGTGTGTTATCATTATAGGTGCAGGACCCGCAGGATGTGAGGCAGCCTACCGGCTGGCTCAGGCAGGTGAAACGGTAGAATTGATCGAAAAAGAAAGCGAAACCGGAGGAAATCTGAATAACTGGTATCAACTCTTCCCCGACCGGAAACAAGCCCGTGATCTGAATCAAAGTCTCCGCCAAAATATACAACGCCCTGATATTCATCTCCATTTGGGAAATTATCCGGTCAAAATTTCACGGACAGAAAATAATAAATTCACCCTGGAACTGAACGACGGGGCCTTATTAAAAGGAGATGCCTTATTGGTAACCAGTGGCTTCCGCCTATTTAACGCCCGCCGGAAAGAAGAATATGGGTATGGCATCTACGAAAATGTGATCACTTCCGTAGAACTGGAAAATTTCTTCATCAATCATCACATAGCCACCTCTACCGGTCAGATCCCCAAACGAATCGGATTGATTCATTGTGTAGGCTCAAGAGACGAAAAGATTTGTAATTACCACTGTTCCAAACTCTGTTGCGTAACAGCAGTCAAACAAGCCATCGAACTTCGTGAGATGTTGCCGGAAACCGAAATACTATGTTTTTATATGGATATGCGCATGTTCGGTCCGGGATATGAAGAACTCTACCGGGAAGCACAGGAAAAATACAACATCAAATTTGTACGGGGACGTTTGTCGGAAGCTTCTGAAAACAGAGAAAAACAATTGCTTATTAAAGTCGAAGATACACTGGTGGGTAAACCTTTGAAGATGACCCTCGATCTGATGGTGCTAATGGTAGGTATGGAACCTTCCGAAGGCAGTACGCAGCTCGCTTCGATGCTCGGCCTCGACATAGCTCCCAATGGCTTTATCCGGGTCGGAGACCCCCACACGGGAACCAACCGAACCAACCGGCCAGGCATTTTTATTGCCGGATGCAGCTCCTCTCCCATGAACCTGACCGACACACTCACCGATGCACGTTCTGCAGCGATCACTATCGGAGAATATCTGAAAAATAACGAAAACAAGCATTAATCTTCGAAGCTGAATTTCTATGAACTTTTGGGGTTTTTCAATATCTGAAGCGCGGGTCATCGATTATGATAAAAATGATAAAAGTCTGGTAACGGCTATGACGACCGAAGTTCCCAGTAGCAAGCTCTGTATCGGATGCGGAGGCTGTTCGGCCACTTGTACCGCCGGCAATCTGACCGAATTCAATATCCGTAAACTGCAAATGCTGGTGAAACGAGGTGAGACCAAAGAAGTCGGTGAGCACCTCCAAAAATGTATGTTGTGTGGAAAATGTCTGCTGGTTTGTCCCCGGGGAGTAGATACCCGGCGCATGATCCTAAGCATGCTCAAATATATAAACAGCCTTTAGCTCTTTACCTTTTACTTTTTTAACTATGTATTACGATCCTTTTGTACTTCCTTTCACTATCGGTCTGAATATCCTCCTGATCTATCTGGTCATCAAATATGCCCGTTGGATTCGTACCTTTTCTCCAGAAGACAAACGAACGATCCGGCGAAATCTTTTCAGCCTGAAAACCCTGAAAGCCGGTAAAGAAGTATTCCTGGAAAGTCTTGTACATCATAAAATCTTCCGTACCAATCCTTTTCTGGGATATATGCACATGTGTTTCGGATTAGGTTGGTTTTTGCTGATCGTTATGGGTAAAATCGAGTCGTTGGTGTACCATACCAGTATTTTCAATCCACCTTATTTTGCTATATTTTTCCGTTATTTTCATCCGGCACAGGAAACATTTCCCTATAGCAGCACTTTTGCTTTCCTGATGGATCTGATCTTGTTGATGATCCTCTCCGGATTGACTCTGGCTTTTCTGAAACGAATGTATTCCAAAGCACTTGGTTTGAAAAAAACAACCAATCATCGTCCTTTCGACTTACTCATCCTCACGGTATTGTGGTTAATATTCCCTCTTCGCTTTCTGGCTGAGAGTTTCACCAGTGGAGTACGCGGAGGAGGCAGTTTTCTGACTCATTCGGCAGGTAATTTTTTCGACACTTTCTTACCGATCGAATCGCTCGCTTATCCGGCCTGGTGGGCTTATTCTTCGGCTTTAGGGCTTTTTTTCCTGCTTCTTCCCTTTTCCCGGTATATGCATATCCCGACAGAAATCGTTTATATTTTTCTGAAAAACTGGGGAATCAAACAAGGGAAACAATTTACAGGAATCAGTCAGTTTCAACTCTATTCCTGTTCGCGTTGCGGTATTTGTATCGACCGCTGTCAGCTCGGCACTTCTCTCGGTCACACCGATACCCAGCCGGTTTATTTCTTGAAAAAACTACGTCATGAAAAAGAACATACCGTACAAATAGCGGACTGTCTGATGTGCGGACGTTGTGAGGCAGCCTGCCCGGTAGATCTGAAACTGAATGCATTACGGTTAAGCCAACGTACCGATTACACCCATATTACAAAATCGACCTACGACTACATTCAGCCCCAACCGGCCCTCCCGGCCAAAGTAGCTTATTTCGCCGGTTGTATGGGGCACCTTACCCCATCCGTTATCCAGGCCATGGAACATATCTTCCGGAAAGCCGGGGTCGATTACACCTTTATCGACCAACAGACAGGTATCTGTTGTGGCCGGCCTATGATGCTGGCTGGTAACCACAGTGCCGCTTCGGTGATCGTGGAAAAAAACAAAGCCCGGATCGAGAACTCAGGGGCCGGATTACTGGTCACTTCCTGCCCGATCTGTTACAAGACTTTCCGGGAAGAATACCGATTGAACCTAAAGGTCATGCACCACACCGAATACCTGAACGACCTGATTCGGAATAAACTCATCACCCCACATCAAAGCGAGCTGAAAACCGTATTCCACAATCCCTGTGAACTGGGCCGCGGATGTGATGTATATGCTGCTCCCGATCAGGTACTGCAAACCGTCAGTCATAAATTAGCAACCGTCTATGATGGTAAAAATTCATTGTGCTGTGGCGGATCCCTGGCCAACATACATATCGATCCCGGACAACGTACCCGAATCAGTAGCGATGCGGTAAAAGCCTATCTGTCTTATCAACCGGATCTTTTAGTAACAGCCTGTCCTCTATGTAAAAAAACTTTTATGAAAACCGACACGGCAGTTCCTATCAAAGACATCGCTGAAGTGGTTGCAGAAAACTGCCGGTGATTTTATATATTTTATGTTTTACTTTATACTTTTTACCTGATCCGTTAGCCCCTTAAACTTATATTTTATATCTTTATCGGGGTATTAGAATAAAGAAATATGCTTTGGACTTCATCACAACAGACTGTAATCGATCAATTTATACAAGAAATAAAAACCATCGGATGGTTTAAACAGGTCGGAGAACCTTCTGAAAAATATTGGGTTATCGACACGATTTGGGAAGCTTGTGATACTTATGGCCATCAAATGCTCGAAGTTTGGGGACAAAATAGTGAGCTCATCGAACAAAAAGCACTGCGACAGCTGAAAGACGAACAGATAGACGCCATATTCGAGGCAGTCAGTCTGGCTATTGGCAATGAAGTCTACGAAGCTTTATGCGACCTGGAGGATAAAATCGGACAAGAAACCGGTGAAGATCAATCCGGAATCGAGGAAGAAATTTTAGATTTCATCAAACGTGATACCGCCTGGGCTTGTATCGAAAGGCTTCTTGGAGAAAAAGGGTTTTTCTCGCGTATTCTCGAAATCAACCAAACCGGACATTGGGCTTGCTCGTGGGTCGGAAAATTCCCGAAGGGAAATTTCATTATTCTATAATTTTCAGGAGGTGCCAGCCGATGGTGTAATTGTAACCGTAACCTGTTATCCGGAAAAATTTCATATATTTATTATATATTTGCTCAGGAAAAGATTACGATGGAATTTTCAGAAACAGAAATAAAAGCACTTGCCCAAGGCGACACAAAAGTATTCCACAAACTATATGAACATTTTTTTGTCGCCTTATGCATATTCGCCCGTAGTTTTTCTCTAAAACCGGAAGAAGCTGAAGACATTGTACAGGAAGTATTCTGCCGAATGTACGACGAACACCGGCTGTTCGAGGGGTTGAATACTCTGAAATCCTATCTTTATACAGCTGTACGTAACCGCAGTTTTAACTACCTCCGGGATGAAAAAAGACGTTCAATCCGGGAAGCACAATTCCTGAATAATTTAAAAGCGGAAGAAGAAGGCTACAATTCAGCCCTGGAAAATGAAATCTATCGCCAACTCAAACTATTGCTGGAAGAACTACCTGAACAGTGCAAGAATATCTTTCAACGCACCTTATCGGGAGATACTTCTGAAAAAATCGCTGCTGATCTGAAATTATCCGTCGAAACTGTAAAAACTCAACGTAAAAAAGCCAAACGTATTCTGCGGGAACGCTACACTTTACTTTTCAAAACCTTCGGCATCCTTTTTTGATTTTTGTCAAAATTATTTTTTTGCCTTTTAAATACCCATTTTTACTCCAGGCGGTGTCATATTACAAAAAAAGGCTAAATAATTTATGGACACACCAATCCCCTGGAAGATCGCAGACCTGATCATTCGACAATGGAGCAAAGAACTGACACTTGAGGAAGAGACGACACTTCGGGAATGGATCACCTCCCAAGAAAGTAACCAAGTCTTTTACCAGAAAGTCATCACAGGAAAAGGATTCGACCACTTCTGCCAACAAGCGTCAGAACACAATTACCGGCAGAAATATCAAGCTTTTCGTTCCCACATAAGAAAAAGGAAACTTCGGAAATGGAGACGAATAGGATATGCGGCAGCAGCCATACTCCTTCCTTTCGTCCTTTCTATCAGCCTGTATCCCGAATCAGAGCAGAAAAATATCCCCATTCAATCTACGGAGATTATTCCCGGAACATATCAGGCCGTCCTGACACTGTCGAATGGTCAAGATATTTTCCTGTCTCCGATTACAGAAAAAAACAAACTTGAAGCTACAACAGCAACACTCGAAGGGAATACTCTGGTATACCCAGAAACCGATACCACAACCGCTCCTGTATACCATAAAATCACGATTCCCCGGGGAGGGGAATATATACTGAGGTTAGCCGATGGCACCCGGGTATGGCTTAATTCTGAAACAGAACTGGAATATCCGGTTGTTTTTACAAAAAAACAGCGCCAAGTCTTCTTAAAGGGAGAAGCTTATTTCGAAGTGGCTCCTGATTCTTTACATCCGTTTATCGTGAAAACAGAACAACAGAACCTGAGAGTACTAGGAACCTCTTTTGCTATCCGGGCCTATGCAAACGAATCTGTCGTTCTGACTACTCTCGAAACCGGAAAAGTCAATATACATTCCAAGGGACAAGAAGTGATTCTAAACCCAGGAGAACAATCCTGCCTGAAAGGCGGCAACCTGACTGTTGCAAAAGTCAATACAGCCTTATTTACAGCCTGGCACAAAGGAATTTTCATATTCCAGGACCAACCGTTGGAAAATATCCTGAACACCTTAGCCCGCTGGTATAACATCGATATTTTTTATACAAATGAAAATTTACAAAATATACATTTTACAGGCGAACTCAAACGGTACGACCGAATCCAGGATTTTCTCTGTAAACTGGAAATACTGGAAAAAGTACGCTTTACAATTAAAGGAAGAACAGTGACCGTATCGATTTATTAAAAAGCGGGAATGCGACAACATTCCCACTTTAAATAAAGCTTGCGACAACAAGCATTTTATAAACTTAAGTATTACAAAATTATGAAAAAAAAGTTATACGGCCGAAGAACTGAAACAAGTAAATCCGGTAAATTTACTCTCTGCCCTTTCCATCCTCGACCCTTCGTTCAAAATGATAGAAAACAACCTGGACGGTTCCAACCCGAATGTCATTCCTGATTTTCAAATCCGGGGAACGGCCAGTATGCCTTCGACCAACGAATTGACAAGTTCCTTCGTCGGCAGTCCGAATATGCCTACTTTTATCATGGATGGATTTGAAATGACAGCTGAAAAGGTATTCGATCTCGATCCGATGCGCATAGAATCGATGACCATACTGAAGGATGCGGCAGCAACTGCAATCTACGGTTCCCGGGCTTCTAACGGTGTGGTCGTTATCAATACCAAACAACCGGAAGCCGGTAAACTCCGGTTACTTTACAATCTCGACGTTTCATTCAATATTCCGGATCTGACTGATTACGATTTACTGAATGCAACAGAAAAATTACAATTGGGAAAAGCTGCCGGATATTTTGATCCATTCGGAACAATAGACCAGACAGAAGCCCGGGAAAGAGATTACAACTACCGACTGGGGCTGGTGCAACAGGGATATAACACCTATTGGCTGGATAAACCCCTGGAAGTAGCTATCGGCCATAAACACACCCTGTCTGTTGAAGGCGGCGAAAAAGCCATGCGCTATTCTTTAGATCTGACCTATGAAAATGTTCCCGGCGTGATGAAAGAATCCGGCAGGCAACGAATGGGAACCATGCTTCTATACCGTTTTAAAAACCTGACTTTCCGTAACAACATGACTTACGACAATGTCAAATCGACCAATAGCCCATACGGTAGTTTCAGAGAATACGCCACCCTGAATCCTTATTACCCTTACCAAGATGAAAATGGAAACTACCTCAAAGAACTGGAAGCCAACTCGGGTATACTGGGACGGAAAAGCGTGATTAATCCGCTGTACAATACCACCCTGAATGTGATCGACGAGACTTCTTACAGTGAATTCGCCAATAATTTCGGGATCGACTGGTATATCAATGCCGATCTGAGGCTAAAGGGTAATTTTGCCATCCGTCACAAAAAAAAACGACGGTACTGTATTCAAACCGGCGGATCATACAGATTTCGTCAATTATTCCGATGACAACTATTACAGACGGGGATATTATCAGGCTACCTCAGGAAAAGAATTTTTCTATGACGGCAACGTCGTGCTCAGTTACTTCAAGCAAATACAGAATCATACCCTGAATGCGAATATAGCCTGGAATATTCAAGGCAATGAAGGCGAAGTCTATACTGTCAGAGCAGAAGGTTTTCCGGATGAAAAACTGGATTTTATCACTTTTGCAGCCCAAAATGCAAAAGAATACCTGCCGACAGGCGAAGATTATATTTCCCGTCTGATGGGATTCGTCGGAAATGCCGGTTATACTTACCGCGATTGTTACCTGCTGGATGCCTCTATCCGATTCGACGGTTCTTCCAAGTTCGGATCGGACGGACGATGGGCGACCTTCTGGTCTGTCGGTCTGGGATGGAATATCCACAAAGAAAAATTTGCCGAAAACTGGACCTGGGCCAATATGTTAAAAATACGGGCCTCTTACGGTATGACCGGTTCACAAGCCTTTGAACCCTATCAATCGATTATCATGTACGAATATTATACCCAAAACCGTTACCGGTATAATATCGGAGCTATGATGATGAGATTGGGTAACCCGGATTTGAAATGGCAACAAACCAACCAGCTGAATATCGGCACGGACATTTCCGTGCTCGGTGACCGGTTAGCCCTCTCCGCCAACTATTATCAAAACAGATCGAAAGACTTGTTGACGGACGTAACCCTGCCTCCCTCTCTGGGATACGGTACCTATCGGGAAAATTTAGGAGAAATCGAAAATAAAGGGTATGAATTGGAAGTACGCCTGGGTATACTGAAGAAAAAAGATCTTTGGCTCAATCTGACAGCATCCGGCATACACAATACCAACATCCTGAAGAAAATCTCCAATAGCCTCGAAGCCTGGAATCAAGCCTGGGATAAAAGTGATGAAAATCTTAATGTACCCAAAGTACGGTATATTGAAGGCGAATCGATCAATTCCATCTGGGGTGTGCCTTCTCTGGGGATCAATCCGGCCAACGGAAAAGAGACCTACCTGGCAGCCGACGGAAGTCTGACAGATCGTTGGCAGGCAAAGGACCAACGGGTTATCGGTTGTACAGATCCCGACCTGGAAGGTAATCTGGGACTCAATGCCGGCTGGAAAGGCTTGCAACTGAATCTTTATTTCACTTATCGAATCGGCGGCCAAAATTACAATTACACCCTGGTAGACAGGGTGGAAAATGCCGACAAACGTTATAACACAGACCGAAGGGTTTTGGAACAAAGATGGCAGCAACCCGGAGACATCACTTTCTTCAAGGATGTTAAGGATGAAAGCCAGACAAGACCGACTTCCCGGTTCGTAGAAGATTATAATTATTTGCAATTAAGTGCATTAAACCTATCGTATGACTTTCCGACACCCCTCACCCGCAAATGGCGGATGGAAAATATCCGTATTTCGTTTTCTATGAACGATGTATTCCGGGCTTCTTCCATCAAAGCCGAACGAGGAATCGACTACCCGTTTGCGAGAGCTTTCAGAACTTCTTTACGTGTAATCTTTTAAAATCAATCTCATGAAAAAGATATTAATCCTCAGCCTCTTAATCAGTTGTTCACAATTTTTCATGAGTTGTGAAAACTGGTTCGACGTAAATCCCAAAAGTCAGGTGAAAAACGATATCCTGTTTGAAAACGAAAACGGATACAAAACAGCCCTATTCGGTATATATACCACAATGGCCACTCCGGCACTTTACGGCCAGGAGCTGACAATGAGTTTGCTGGATGTCCTGGCCCAATACTATACAATAAACGACAATTACCACAATTTTTACAATGCTTCGATATATAATTACGAAGCCTCTACGGTAAAATCTAAGTTCGATGCCATTTGGAAAACGATGTACAAAACCATTATGAACTGCAACAATCTGCTGGAAAACATGGAGGGCCGTCAGGAGCTTTTCAGTGGACATAACTATGAACTGATCCGGGGAGAAACTTTAGGCCTGCGAGCCTATCTGCATTTCGATCTGCTACGCATGTTTGCACCGTCTTTTACCGTAGGTGCAAATGCAGCGGCTATCCCCTATGTAGACCGGGTTACGCGCACTCCTTTCCCCCAGCTGACCAATATGGCCGTTACAGAAAAAATTCTGCAAGACTGTGAAGAAGCCCTGAGCTTACTGGAAGTCAGCGATCCATTCGGACCGGCAGCCGATAATACGGAACCGGAAGACGAATTTCTCCGGAACCGGGAGGAAAGAATGAACTATTATGCGGTAAAAGCCCTGATGGCCCGGGTATATCTATGGGCCGGACAAACCCCAAAGGCCGGAAATATAGCCAATGAATTAATAGCCCATCCGTTATTGGGTACAAACCGGATATTGTTCCGGCTATACTCCGATAAGATAACAACAATGTCGGATGACTATTTCACAGTAAATTCTGAAAATAATTTACAGTTGTCCCTGTCTCAGAATCAACGGAAAGAATTTTATGAAACAGAAAAATACGAATCCTCCGACAACCGTATCCCTTCCTGGCTCATATTGAATCCGAATACTATCGAAAGCGATGCGAATACCGGACGCTATTTCGTCAGCAAATACAACCAAAACGGTCCGATGAATCAAGGCATACCTTTACTCCGAATGACTGAGATACAATACATTTGTGCAGAATGCCAGTCAGAGCCGGCAAAAGGGCTGGATTACCTGAATACAGTCCGGCATGAATACGGTATACCGGCAGCTTTCGACCTGACGAAAGAGAATTGTGTATTTGAAGAGGAATTGTTCAAAGAATACCGGAAGTCGTTTCTGGCCGAAGGACAACTATTTTTCTTTCTGAAACGGAAAGACTACACCGATATTCCGGGTGCATTGAATATCGAAAATCCCCGGAAAATCTTCTGTTTCCCATTACCTGATGATGAAAAAGAATTTGGCAACCTGATTACAAAATAATAAAGTCATGAAAACACTGTATATATTTACCATATTATTGTTTCTGCTCTACATAGCAGGTAGCTGTAACGACGACCAACAGAAGTTGTTTTCCGGGAGTACTACGATGCATTTTGCTTTATCTGACAACGAATTGGACAGTATCGCCTGTTCATTTCTGAATACTTCGGAAAGTTACATCACTGTAAATCTTCCGGTTGAACTT
>ENA-UEPL01002467-UEPL01002467.1-human-gut-metagenome-genome-assembly--contig:-NODE-2467-length-12215-cov-4.482122_pt1 | contig 12215 bp, 10 predicted proteins | sample MGYA00242896_ERZ507908 | MGnify/ENA primary metagenome ERZ507908 (study PRJEB26167, sample SAMN06115518) | human gut metagenome | host: Homo sapiens | place: China:Chongqing | collected 2015-08-20...
GAAGAAATTCAGCAAGAACTGACACATTCCCTCCTGCCGCAATTGCCGGAAGGAACAATCGACTCTGTTTACTTTTACGGTGCAGGCTGTACACCCGAGAAAGCTCCCACCCTCCGGCGGGCAATAGCCGACAGTTTACCTATTGTCGGAAATATCAAAGCCTACTCGGATATGCTGGCTGCCGCTCGTGGACTATGCGGTCGTGAAGCAGGCATTACCTGTATACTGGGAACAGGTTCCAACTCCTGTTTCTATGACGGTAAAGAGATTGTCAACCACATTTCTCCTTTAGGCTTTATCCTGGGTGACGAAGGAAGCGGAGCTGTTCTAGGCAAGTTACTAGTCGGTGACATCTTGAAGAATCAACTCTCTCCCGCCATCAAAGAAGCATTTCTAAAACAATTCGACCTGACAGTTCCCGAAATCATTGACCGGGTTTACCGTCAGCCCTTCCCGAATCGTTTTCTGGCAAGCCTGTCACCTTTTATAGCACAACATCTGGAAGAGCCTGGAATACGACAATTAGTGCTAGGCAGCTTCATTGCTTTTCTCCGAAGAAATGTAATGCAATATGATTACACGCAGTATCCGGCACATTTCATAGGATCAGTAGCTCATTGTTACAAAGAGATACTTCAAGAGGCAGCACAAGAGACAGGTATTAGAATCGGAAAGATTTTGCAAAGCCCGATGGAAGGACTCATCCAATACCATTCCGATCCGTTACATCAGCCGTAGATTAGCTTTCCTTGATCGTTTCTATCAGCTTCATAAAGTCAGTCGGATGAACGTCACCGATGTTGCCGATACGGAAAGTATCTGCCTGTGATATCTTTCCCGGATAGATGACAAACCCTTTAGCTTTCAGTTTCAGATAGAAATCTTTAAAGTTAAAATCAGCCGAAGGATAATAGAAAGAGGTGATAACAGGCGACTGCTGTTCATCGGGCAGCAGAGTCTTATAGCCTAAAGCGCGCATACCTTCCACCAATACGCGATGGTTCTCACAGTAGCGGGCATGGCGAGCTTCTACACCACCTTCGGCTTTCAATTCAGTCAAAGCCTGCATGAAGGCACGCACCACGTGAGTAGGCGAGGTGAAACGCCATTTTCCATGCCCTTTCTCCATTGTTTCCCATTGCTCATAAAGATCGAGCGAAAGAGAACGGGCAATTCCCTTACATTTCTCCATCAAAGAACGACGGGCAATGATAAAGCCAAATCCCGGTACACCTTGAATACACTTGTTGGCACTACTGATCAAGAAATCGATACCTAACTTTGCCATATCGATGGGTACTCCTCCAAAGCTACTCATAGCGTCCACAATCAATATCTTACCGTGACGCTTCACCACGGCGGCAATCTCCTCCAAAGGATTGAGCACACCGGTCGTAGTCTCACAATGTACTACAGACACATGCGTCACCTCCTGATGTTCATTCAAATAAGTATCTATTTTATTGGCATTCACCGGTTCTATTTCTTCAAACCTCATCACGTGACAATCAATATGGTAATATTCGGAAATAATGCCCATACGCTTACCGTAAGCACCATTGGCTGCTACTAACAGTTTATCCTCAGGACGAACTACAGAGCCAAGTGTGGCTTCCACACAAAAACTTCCGCTACCTTGCATCAACACAGCCGTATACTCGTCAGGAGCGCTAGTAGCAATCTCCACCAATTCTTTACGGATAACTTCTACAATACCAAGATTGTAATCTTCATCCCAAGTACACCAGTCGCTCATCATCGCTTGTTTCACAGTGCCGGTTGTAGTAAGAGGACCGGGAGTCAAAAGTAAATAAGGTCTCATATTATCTTAAATTTATTAATATATCGGTTTGTTATTTTTATTATTCTTTCTTTTATAATGCCATACGTTCATTGATATCCTCTATCAACATCGGCAGTTCGGCAATCGTGTCCACCACATAATCAGCACCAGCGGCATACATACGGTCCCGCACCTTAGCCATGCGGCATTTCAGTTCCCCCATCGGAAGAGTGCGGGTTTCTTTTTCAGTCAGTCCCAATTCGTTACTTCCCATTATTACACCTACACTCCACACACCGGCATTCACACCTTCACGTATGTCTGCAATCGTATCACCATATTTCAGCACAGAGAAACGGGAGGCAACGTCCAGATCACACATATTGCGATAAATCATATAAGGCTTCGGACGACCACCGGGCAGATTGTCCGAAGTGACACAATTATCAATCCTGTAACCTTTCTTTTCTGCGGCAGGAATCACCACATCCATCATCTTTTGAGTATATCCGGTAGTAGAACCGATTTTGATTCCCTGAGCACGTAGTTTGGCAATCACCTCCACCACACCGGGAATAGGCTCTGTATAATCTTCCAAAGCATCGAACAATACCTTTTGGAAACGTTTATAGCATTCCTGCACATCCTCTTCGGTATAGTCACGTCCGTACTTCTCACGAAAGTCCTTTCCTACCCGTTCAATGGAAAACAAAGCACGTATCTCTTCAATCTTAGTCACCCCCATGTGGGCACGTGTCTCGGCAGCCGTAACAGTCAGTCCCATCTGCTTGAAACTATCCACGAAAGCCGCTACCGGTGCAAAACATCCATAATCGACGGAAGTACCCGCCCAATCCATAATCACGCATTCTATTTTTTTCATATTGCAGTTATTGATATTACTCATTCTAGTGTAATTGATGTCAATCATATTGTTGGATTTGAAGTTAATAATTCGTTGTAACTATTCATGTCATTTACCTTTCTTGCGCTACCCGTATCAGGGATTTTCTTAGCCTTCATCACATAGACGGCCGCAGCGGCAAAAGCGATGCAACAGGTTATGCCTACAAATACACTCATCTCATTATAGAACACCGCCCAGTCTATATGCGAGGCTTTCAACTCCTTAAACAGCAGTAATGCTAACGTACCCATATAACCGACAAAATCTATAGTGATAATGAAGAATCCCACATTCCCCTTCACTTTGAAACAAGCAATGAACCTTTCAAAGAAAATGGTTTGGAAACTAAGGTAAGCAATGTCTATACAGAGCGTCTGCAAAAAGAGCCACAAAGTAGTAGACAACTGTACCTCTCCGCTACCTAGCAGAGCCAAGCCCCCCATACTTGCGGTAGAAAGTCCCAACAATGTATAAAGTACTTTCAAATGATTGCCGGAGAAAGCGAGTACGGCAAACGTGGACAATAATACCAATGTAGCGATGGTATCAAGTTGGGCAAACAGCCAGGAAGAAATTGTATCCACATCAATGATACAGACAATGAAATCCTCTTTAATATCACGTTGTACAGTAAGCAACAGATTGGCGACAAAAAGCAAAAGCAGTAAGGGCATATATTGTTTGAAGAGCGCCCAACGTTGCTGTCCGTTGAGAGTGACACGAACGGAACGGGCTGCAATATCCGCTGCCGTAGGACGAGGAAACTTGGTCATCATCCATCCCATAAAGCAAAGCAACGGAAAGGCCAATCCCCCTACGAGTGCAGGCATCCAAAACTCACTGACATGAAGTTGATTCAGCGCATAAAGTCCGAGACTCTTTGCCACTCCCGAACTCAGCGCCATACTCACTCCCATAATACTTGCCAGAATATCGGTAGTACGACGACCTTCGAGAAAGCTGAATATCACTCCCCACATGCAACCCAAAGAAAGCCCGTTAAAGAAAAGTGCCACTATATTATAGGGCAATGGTAACAGGCCGAACGCCAACAGAGAGGCTTCAGACAAGGCAGCAGATCCGATAATGAACTTCAACCGATTCTGCGGCTGCAATTCGGAAATATATTTAATGCCAAACAACTTGGCGCATACATAACCGATGAGCTGGATAATGCTCACCACAATCTTATAATCCATACCAGCCACCGTCAACCCTTCAAACTCAGCAGCAGTAAAGGGCTTACGCAAAGCGTAAACCAACGAGTAAGACAATAGTGCCGTACCACCCATCCAGAGAATGAAAAGCCAGTCAGGAGTATGTCTTTCCGTTTTACCGTATTGTATGTCCGGTCTTTGTCCTATCAGTTTATTCAGTGATAAATTCATATTCTTCTTCGTTTTGACATCGCAAAAGTAGAGCCACCCAACGAGGTAAAAAATGAATAAAACAGGAATAATAAGTACGAAATAATTCAGAAATATTCATGTAATTGTAATGTAACACACTGGAAAGAGGCTACAAAACAACCTTTTTACAATAAAAGTCACCGTATAGAGAGTTGAATTCAAGAGAGAAAGCTATTTTTGTAACAAGCTAATGAACTCCTCAATAAAAAATATGAATGAGCTGAAATAAATCTACGACCGCATTACTTTCCTACGTGGAAAGGGTATCAAGATGAAAGAAATGGCCGAACAAGCACAACTCACCCCGAGCGTATTGTCCGCCATGTATTCCACAGTATTCCCGGCATACTTCAAAAATGTGGAAAAAGGGATGGATGACAACGAAGCATTGGACAACGCTTTAATGTGGGTCAATAATCTTTCGAAAAAGAAACTCTTCGGACTACTTCCGCAAATGAAACAGGCACTCTTCGCTATGGAGGTGGTAGTAAAAGAAAAGCCGGACAGTATGAATCCTTTTCTTTCCGAACTGGAACACAACGCCAGGCAAAGTGTGAATCATATCACAAATTTCAGTGGCATATATACCAGCTACAGTCTCTCCTCCAACACCAATGACCTGAAAATCGAGCCTTACTTCATCGCTCCGGCCGAGAATGGCAACTACATCGAAGTGGGACACACGAATGCTCATGGCACCACTCATTGGGGATTCGGGCTGATGAATGGCATGAGTCATCTCTATCTTGTTTTCAATGAGAGTCATGCCCCGCAACTTTCCATGTTCAATATTTGCCTCAAACTGCCGATGTTCGACCGTCCGCCTTTCCTACGCGGCATTTACCAATGCTTTGATTATAATTACAACCCTATCGCCCGCCGTATATTATTGGTTAAACAGACCGACAATGCCGAACGTTCCAAGTTTCTTCAACAAAAAGGGAACCTGAAATCCTACGATGAGCTGAGTGAAATCGAGCGTCTCTATTACAGCTATACCTGTCGTGAAGGAGATGTTATACGTATGTGTAACATCCCCACTCCCCAAATGACTACCGACGACCTGACATTGGAAAAGAAAATATTGGAACTGAGTAAGCTATAACATTGGTAATCAGCAGTTGTTAAAACAAAGGGCACGAATAATGTAACAATTAGAATAATATTTGAAACAGATTAAAAAACAACGGTTACACATAGATATAGAACAGAAACAAATCTTATAATCAGACAGTTTCTAATTATACTTCAAACTTTACCAATATACCCACAATCAGAATTCCACCAAGATACGGAATACCTTCCCCGGGTTAGCTGCCCATTCTTGCATAGCTTCTAAAGCTCCTTCAGGTTTGGCAACTTTCGAGATCAACTCTTCTACCGGACAATTTCCTTCTTTCATATAATTGATGACTGCACGGAAATCTGCCGGCAAGGCATTTCTAGAACCACGAATATCCAGTTCTTTCTGAACAAAGAGTTTCGTTTGGAAAGCAACTTCACTTTTAGCGTAGCCGATACAAACCACCCGTCCTGTGAAACCGACTTCATCCACTGCCATTACATAAGTCACCGGACTGCCAACAGCTTCAATCACGACATCAGCACCCAATCCTTCTGTGATCTCCTGCATCCGTCCGTGCACATTTTCTGTCTTGGAGTTAATCACATAAGAAGCGCCTACCTTTTTCGCCAGTTCCAGCTTTTCATCATCCAGATCGACAGCGATTACTGTTGCACCTCTCAAAGCGGCACGTACAATAGCACCGATGCCAATCATACCGCAGCCAATCACCATCACAAATTCGTTGTCGATTACTTGTGCACGAGATACGGCATGAAAACCGACACTCATCGGTTCGATCAAAGCACAGTCACGAGAAGAGATATTACCGGCCGGAATAATCTTTGTCCAAGGCAACACAGCATATTCACACATCACCCCATTGCGTTGCACGCCTAATGTTTCATTATGCTCGCAAGCATTAACACGACCATTGCGACAAGAAGCACATTTTCCACAGTTGGTATATGGATTCAAGGTCACATTCATGCCTTTTTCAAAACCTGCCGGAACATCCGGGCCGATTTCCTCAATGACTGCTCCTACTTCGTGCCCCGGTATCACAGGTAATTTCACCATCGGATTTTTGCCCAGGAATGTGTTCAAGTCGGAACCACAAAAACCAACATACTTGATTCTTACTAATACTTCACCGGCTCCAACGACCGGTTTTTCCAGTTCAACCACCTTCATTTCGGAGGGATTGATAATTTGAACTGCTTTCATTTGATATGTATTTGATAAAATTTTATTAATCGATTACTTTATAACCTTTCCAACCGTAATAGGCACAGAATACAAAGCAAATCATCGGCACACAATAAGCCACATAATAAATATGCTCATGGGCATGCATGAAATAAGCCGTCAACTGCGGAAGACAGGCATTACCAACAATCGCCATTACAAGAAAGGCCGAACCGCTCTTCGTCTGATTTCCAAGTCCTTTTAAAGCCAAGGAGAATTGAGTGGGATACATGATGGACATAAAGAACGAAATAGCCAGCATCGCATATAGTCCGATCATTCCTCCCCATATCATCACCACTCCGCACAGGAGGATATTCATCAGGGCATAGAGCAACAGCATATCTTGAGGACGGAATTTCACCATCAAGCCTGTACCAATCCAACGTCCCAAAAGAAAAGCCAACATATAGAGTCCGAAGAAAGTGGTAGCCGTATCTTCCGGCAATCCCGCATAAGTGCAGCAATAGACCAAGAAAAGGCTGTTGATGGCTGTCTGCCCGCCATTATAGAAGAATTGCGCAATCACTCCCCAACGAAGATGCGAGTGTTTTAATACTCCGAAGTCTATCAGTTTTTCTTTTTTAGAATCAGTCACCATTGCATCTGAAGAGGTCGTTTCATCTCCAATCTTCGGCAACTTTGAAAAGACAAATACAACCGCTATGGCAATAAGCAGTAACGCCAATATCAGATAAGGAAGTTTCATGGCATCCGTTTCCAGTTGGATATAGGTTTGCCAACCACCCGGATAATCTACAGGAAGCGTTTCCCGTGTGTAATGATTCCCACTAAGGATGAGTTTGCTTAGGAACATGGCGGCAATGAAAGCTCCGAGCCCGTTGAAAGACTGCGCCAGATTCAATCGGCGAGGAGCCGTTTCAGAGGCGCCCAGCACTGTTACATACGGATTGGCAGCCGTCTCCAGAAAGCACATTCCAGTGGCAATGATAAAAAAGATGCAAAGGTAAGCCCAATATTCTTTTAGTATGGCAGCAGGGAAAAAGAGCAGCCCCCCGATAGCGGCCAGGATAAGTCCGAATATAATTCCCGCTTTATAGCTGTATCGTTTCATGAACATAGCTATCGGAATAGGGAAAATGAAGTAGGCAAGCCAATAGGCCGTCTCTGTAAAAGAAGCCTCAAAGGTATTCAGCTCGCAGGTCTTCATCAATTGCCGGATCATTGTAGGAAGCAGATTACTGCTTATCGCCCACAAGAAGAAAAGGCAGAAAACCAAAGCTAAAGGTATTGTATATGTATTCTTTTTCATGGCATGAATATAGTTTTACGATAAGGTTGTTTTCTCAATCATTCGGACATATTCTTGATGTAAGGAAGCACGGGGAGATCTGTAAATCCATAGAAATTCCGGGCATTCTCTCCTAAAAAGAGTCTTTTATCCTCTTCCGTCAATTCGGAAGACTTCACCACAAAATCATAAGACATTTTGTAGGTGATCGCTGTGATGGTACGCGGATAATCCGAGCCCCACATCAGTTTTTCCATTCCTACCAGATCTGCCGCTTCACGGATGGCTTTTATGGCTCCTTTAAAAGGATAGAACTCGTCATTGAAAAGCCAAGTGATTCCACCGGATTCAATCATCACATTAGAATGACGTGCCAGACGGATTTGCTCTTTCCAGTCGGGACGTGTCACCATTCCGAAGTGTCCGACTGCTATCCGCAAATCCGGACATTCCTGAATAATCTCTTCCATTTCAGGAACCTGTGTGGCTCCATCGGCTAGATCAATAGAAAGCAAAATGTCCTTATCTTCCATATAATGGAACATTTCCATCATCTCTTCACTGTTCAGCATCACCCTTCCTTCCTTCAGCAAAAGACGATGGGCAGGGATCTTGATGGCTTTAAAACCTTTCGCTATCAGCCCTTTTGCTTGTTCCAGAAATCCCGGTTTACGAAATTCGCACATACCGCAAACAAAGAAACGATTGGGATAACGGGTAACGACTTCCGACAAATAATCATTCTGAATACCATCAATAAATTCTTGAGTGATAACAGCGGCAGATACTTGTGCATAGTCCATGTTCGAAAGAAAGACTTCCGCACTATTCACCCCGTCTATCATAAAAGGAGGAACCATCTGGCGAATCTCTCCCATAAATTCCGAACGTCCGTTTTCCAACGTACGAATAGGCAGTCCGTCTACGACCGTATCTTGCCGTAGCCATAAATGAGCATGTGCATCAATGATTGTGTAGTCCATACCAACAAGTTCGTTTTATGAGTTTGCCCAGCTTACACGTTTCTGTTCCCCGATAATCTCCTGAACTTCCCGAACGAGCTCCCAATCAATCGGTTCTTCAATGAAAGCGATATTCTTTTTCACATTCTCCGGGTTGGTTGTACTGAACAGGGTGGTGGCAATACGGGGATTGCTGACAGAGAACTGCATAGCCAGTTTTTCAATCGGATAGTTCTTGGCTTTGCAGTGTTCCATTGCTTTACGGCAGGCTTCTACCAACGATTGGGGAGCCGGATGCCAGGCAGGAATACCACGTTCGCTCAACAGTCCCATCGAAAGCGGAGAAGCATTAATCACACCGATTCCTTTGGATTCAAAATAGTCCAGAAAATCCACTAACTTATCATCGCACAGACAATAATGGCAAAAATTGAGAATGGACTCGACTGTGCCGATTGGCGAGTGGTCGATTACCCATTTCAGATTCTCCAACTGTAAATCTGTGATTCCGACATGGCCTACCACTCCTTTCTCACGCAGTGCTACTAAGGCAGGCAATGTTTCATTAACAATCTGATTCAAATCGGCAAATTCAATATCGTGTACATTTATCAAATCGATAAACTCTATATGTAAGCGTTCCATACTCTCGTAAACACTCTCAGTTACCCGTTTGGCTGAGTAATCCCAGGTGTTCACTCCATCTTTTCCATAACGCCCTACTTTTGTAGAAAGATAATAACGGTCGCGCGGAAGCTCTTTCAACGCTTTTCCTAGCACGGTCTCCGCTTTATAATGTCCGTAATAAGGAGAGACATCTATAAAATTCATTCCCGATTCAACGGCGGTAAATACCGCTTGAATGCCTTCTTGTTCTTTTAAATCATGGAAAACTCCTCCTAAGGAAGAGGCTCCGAAACTAAGGGATGACACTTTCATCCCTGTCTTTCCGATTTCATGGTATTGCATACTTTTAGGTTTTAAATAGTTTTGTATGCGACAAAAATAGGTCAGGAATGATTTCCGTATAGCGGTAAAGCCACTAAAAAGCAACGTAATGGTTTACGTAAAAAATATTGTTTCAGATATGCGTATTTATCCGGGAATGTGCTTTCTTTGTAAAAGAATCAAAGTAAAAGACCTTCAAATGAAATACCGGAAACATACTTCACTCAAAGATCTCGCTCAAGCATTGGGAGTATCGATTCCCACTGTATCCAGAGCACTGAAAGACAGCCCGGAAATCAGCCGTGAGCTCTGCGCCAAGGCTAAGGAACTGGCAAAAGAAATGAATTACCGTCCCAATCCTTTTGCCATGAGCTTACGGAAAAATGCCCCGCGTATCATCGGAGTGATTGTTCCGGATATCGTAACTCATTTCTTCGCCTCTATCTTGAACGGTATAGAAAATATGGCTATCGCCAACGGATATTTTGTGATTATCACTACATCGCATGAGTCATACGAGCATGAGAAACGGAACGTTGAGAACCTGGTAAATATGCGTGTGGAAGGTATCATCGCCTGCTTATCACAGGAGACTACGGACTATTCCCATTTTGCAACACTAAAAGATATCAATATGCCGCTTATTCTATTTGATCGTGTTTGTCTGACGGAACAGTTTTCTTCGGTTGTTGCGGACGGTGTGCAATCCGCTCAAATGGCAACACAACATTTTCTGGATAATGGAAGCAAACGGGTAGCGTTTATAGGTGGAGCGAATCATCTGGACATCGTAAAGAAAAGAAAGCATGGTTATCTGGAAGCTCTACGTGACAACCGGATTCCCATCGAGAAAGAGTTGGTCGTCTGCCGGAAGATTGATTACGAGGAGGGTAAAATTGCCACAGAGACCTTGCTGTCGCTTCCTCAGCCTCCTGATGCCATACTTGCCATGAATGATACCTTAGCTTTTGCCGCTATGGAAGTTATCAAAAAACATGGACTGCGTATACCGGACGACATTGCCATCATCGGATATACGGACGAACAACACGCCAATTACGTAGAGCCCAAATTATCGGCTGTGTCTCATCAAACTTATAAAATGGGAGAAACTGCCTGCCGGTTGTTGATTGAGCAGATTAAAGGGGATAAGGCTGTCAAGCAAGTGGTCATTCCGACTCATTTACAGGTGAGAGAAAGTAGTATAAAATCAAATAAGGTGTTGTATCCCTTATGACCAACACCTTATTTATTTTCCTTATTCTTGAGAAGATTATCGTTCTACAATCTTATCCAATTTTACATCATAGACTAGTGCCGAATAAGCCTGTAAAGAACCATCGCTACCTGTACCGGAACCATATCCACTCTGGTAAGGAATATACAAAGTCCTAAATTCTCCTTCTGCCATTTTAGTCAGCGTATACCCCCAGCCTGTGATTACTTCATTCAATAAGAATTCCGAAGGTACATCAAAAAACTCGTCAGGCTCTGTTCCTGCAAAATTCTGTTGAACAACGTCACCATTAAAATAAGACATACGATAATATGCACTTACCTTAGAAGTATATAAAGGTTTATCTTCATCCTTCACACCGTCTATACGAATTCTTTTCTTTGCATATATTGTCTGCCCATTCGTCAAATCCGTAAAAGGATAAAGTCTCTCTTTTTCATCCGTGACTGTTATGCTGCCATTTTGTTGTCCAGCATACACATTGGCTATTGAATCAATAAAAGCCTCACTACGCGCACGCCAATTGTCATAACGTCCGGCTTCTTCCGTTTCGCTACAAGCGGTAAACGTCAAAGCCAACAATACTAAGGAGAATAAATAGATCTTTTTACTCATTCGTCAAAGGTTTATTGTAAAGTTTTCAATAGAGAAGTGATGCTTACTCTGTCTGCGATGATATTATTCAGTTCAGAGATAGCGACACGCTCCTGCTGCATGGTATCACGGTTACGCAATGTCACACAGTTATCTTCTAATGTCTGATGATCGACCGTCACACAGTATGGAGTACCAATAGCATCCTGACGGCGATAACGCTTACCGATACTATCTTTTTCATCATACTGGCAATGGAAATGGAATTTCAAGTTATCAATAATCTCACGGGCCTTTTCAGGCAGACCGTCTTTCTTTACCAACGGCATAACCGCCAGTTTCACCGGAGCCAGAGCAGCAGGCAATTTCAGAACTACACGGCTTTCACCATTCTCCAGTTGTTCTTCGCAATAAGATGCGCTCATGATGCTAAGGAACATACGGTCAACACCGATAGAAGTTTCGATTACGTACGGAGTATAAGACTCGTTCAGTTCCGGATCGAAGTATTTGATGCTCTTGCCGGAGAACTTCTCATGTTGAGACAAGTCGAAGTTAGTACGAGAGTGGATACCTTCCACTTCTTTGAATCCGAACGGCATCAGGAATTCGATATCAGTAGCGGCATTTGCGTAGTGAGCCAACTTATCATGATCGTGATAACGATAGCTTGCATCGCCGAAGCCAAGAGCTTTATGCCATTTCAAACGGATTTCTTTCCATTTCTTGAACCAGTCAAGTTCAGTTCCCGGTTTTACAAAGAACTGCATTTCCATCTGTTCGAACTCACGCATACGGAAGATGAACTGACG
>ENA-UEPL01002468-UEPL01002468.1-human-gut-metagenome-genome-assembly--contig:-NODE-2468-length-12214-cov-23.779105_pt1 | contig 12214 bp, 15 predicted proteins | sample MGYA00242896_ERZ507908 | MGnify/ENA primary metagenome ERZ507908 (study PRJEB26167, sample SAMN06115518) | human gut metagenome | host: Homo sapiens | place: China:Chongqing | collected 2015-08-20...
ACGGTTCGGAAGGAGTGTTTAACAATGTCGGTGCATAAGGACAAAAAGACAGGAAAATGGTATGTATCATGCCGGTATGATAATTGGGATGGTGCAAGAAAACAAAAAATGAAACGAGGTTTTGAAACTAAGAGGGAAGCGCAGGCGTGGGAGCGAGAGTTCCTGCAGATTAAAAGCTCAAATCTTGATATGACATTCGGAGCGTTTTTGGAATTGTATTACAATGACCGAAAATCAAGGATTAAGAAAAACACTTTTCTTACCAAGAAGAATGTTATAGAAAACAAGATACTTCCGTATTTTAAGGACAGAAAAATGTCGGAAATTAAAGCGACGGATATTATTGCGTGGCAAAATGTGATTATGGCAGAGCGTGACGAAAACGGCGAGCTGCATTCGCCGAGTTATCTCAAAACGATTCATAATCAAATAAGTGCGATATTCAATCATGCTTGCAACTTCTATAATCTATCCGAAAATCCAGCAAGGAAAGCCGGGAATATGGGCAGAGAGCAAACAAAAGAAATGGTAATCTGGACGAAGGAGGAATATGCTAAATTTGCAGATGTGATGATGGATAAGCCGCAAGCGTTTTATGCTTTTGAAATTCTTTATTGGTGCGGACTGCGTGTCGGCGAGCTGTTGGCGCTTACTCCAGCGGACTTTGATTTTGAAAAATCAACGCTCAGAGTGAATAAGTCATATCAACGGCTTGAGGGTGAGGATATTATCACAGACCCGAAAACACCGTGCAGCATCCGCACAATAACAATGCCGGAGTTTTTGAAGGATGAAATTAAAGAGTATATCGGTATGTTGTACGGCATCGGTGATAATGACAGAATTTTCGATTTTACCAAGAGTTTTCTTCACCACGAAATGAAAAGAGGTTCGGAGGCAGCCGGAGTTAAAAAACTAACTCTGCACCAACTCAGGCATTCACACGTCAGCCTGCTTATTAATATGGGTTTTACTGCTGTTGCAATAGCAAAGCGTGTGGGACATGAAAGCATTGATATTACCTACAGATATGCTCATATGTTCCCAAGTGAGCAGGCAGAAATGGCAGATAAATTAAACATTGAAAGGTGTGAAAATATTGGAGAAAACGCTTGATAGCAAAGGCAGATGGAGAAATGTGATAATATCATTTCGGATGTCGCCGCAGGAACGGGATGATTTGAATGTCAGAGTAAAGCTGTCAGGACTTACAAAGCAGGACTACATAATAAAACGCCTGTCGGAGCGAGATGTTATAGTTCAGCCGAACACAAGAGTTTACAAGGCTTTGCGAAATCAAATGGCGGAAATTCTGTCGGAATTAAAGCGAATAGAAAACGGAGCAGACATTGACAGCGACTTGCTCGATATAATTCAAATTACGGCACAAACCTACAACGGGTTGGCAGAAAAAGAAAAGTCCTAATGTATCGGCAAATACAAAAGGACTCGGAAAGTGTGGTAAAACACCTTCACAACAAAGATATTTTACCACACCTCCGGCAAATTTGCAATAGGAGGTGACAAAAAATGAGCATTTTAAAACTAATAAATATGCGTGATGTTGAAGTTGAGCCTATATGCTGGCTTTGGTATCCGTTTATTCCATACGGAAAAGTGACAATTATACAAGGCGATCCCGGTGAGGGCAAAACAACGCTTGTGCTTCAGATTATTGCACGACTCACCAAAGGCGAAAGCATAATTGACAAAAACAAAAAACCGCCGATAAATGTAATCTATCAAACTGCAGAGGATGGATTGGCTGATACGATAAAACCTCGATTGTTGGCGGCGAATGCAGATTGCTCAAAAGTGCTTGTGATTGATGACAGTGATACACCGCTTACAATGCGAGATGCAAGACTTGAACAGGCAATTATTGAAACTAATGCAAAACTTGTTGTGTTGGATCCGATTCAAGGATTTTTGGGTGCTGATGTAGATATGCATAGAGCAAACGAGATAAGACCGATTATGAAGCATATATCTGAGCTTGCAGAAAAATATAAATGTGCAATTATTTTAATCGGACATATGAATAAGTGCAGTGTCGGAAAATCTGCATACAGAGGGTTAGGCTCTATTGATTTTCAGGCAGCGGCAAGAAGTGTACTGATCGTCGGCAGAATCAAGGACGAGCCCGAAATCAGAGTTGTATGTCAGACAAAAAGCTCGCTTGCACCAGAAACGAAAGCAGTTGCTTTTCGATTGAGTGAAAAAAACGGCTTTGAATGGGTTGGCGAGTATGATGTTTCCGCTGATGATTTGCTTTCCGGAACGGCAAAAGGCACAAAGAAGCAAGCAGCTGTGGATTTTCTTGAAAAATTTCTTGCTGATGGTCAAATGCCGCAGACGGAGATAATGGAGCTTGCAGAGAAAAAGGGCATAGCCGAAAAGACCTTGCGAAATGCAAAGGAAGCATTGAATGTGAAATCTAAACGGTTGAACAACCAATGGTATTGGAGCTTAGACTAAAGTAAGATGGCAAGATGCCCCTTTCTATACAATAGGGCATCTTGCCACCTTGAAAGGATATGATGTGATATGAAGAAAATACAAATTACGCAGGACTTGTTTGTGAAGATGATTAAATATTTTTATAGCGAGGAATTTGAACTGGGTGACGATGAGTTGTGTGAGCTTTACCATGAAATAAAGAGTGGCATTGATAAAAAGCTTGACGCAATTTCAAGAAGAGGCTACTACACCGAATATAAAACAGCTGCTACTGCTGAAGCAAAAGAACAAGCAAGGCAGAAGTATCTTGATGCTGTGGGTATGCACAGAGATTTCAGATATTGATTCCCTTTTAACCACCTGAACGGGAATGTGGCACATTCCCGTAAAATTACTAAGAATGAGAGGACTGAACCATGAAAGAAAAATTTATTGAAAACGGGATTGAGTATGTTCGATGCGGCGATTATTATTTGCCTGATTTTGAAATTCCGCAATGCGAATATGAAATCGGGAAATTCGGCAGATTGAGAAAACATTATCTGAAAACAAACAAACCGTGCCGATACAGCATGCTTTTAATGACTGGAAAACTGTTTGAACATCTGCATGAAATTGATGTGCAGGCACAGGAGATTTTAAATCAATTTATAAAAGCGGCGGGGCAAACTGCTCCCGACAAGGAGGCACAACAAATGGAATGGGTAAGACATATGAACAGTGCAAAAGCCTCTGCCAATGAGGTTATAAATCACGAACTGATTTATGTATAAAGTAGGAACTTAATGTTCTAACAAGCATAGCATTTGGATGCCCAAATTCTCCATTTTAGTGGCGTTCCCCCTAATACCCCAATGCAGAAAGGAGAATTTTCATGCGAGCGAGAAACAACAGAATGATGCTTCGGCTCAGTGATGATGAATGTCAGACTTTGAAACAATCGTCTGAAAAAGTTGGTGTCCCCAGAGAAGTATATCTGCGGATGCTGATTATGGGAACACAACCGAAGGAAAAACCGTCAGCTGATTTTTACGGTATTATGAAAGAATTAAACGCTATCGGAAACAGTCTGAATCAGATTGCAAAGGTGGCAAACTCAAAAGGCTTCATCAATGTAAAAGCGTATGAAGAAAATGTTCGGAAGTTAAACGGTTTTATTTTGGAAATCAGCAAGGCTGTTTTCACTCCTGAAAGGAGGAATGACAAATGGCTGCTACAAGAATTTGGTCTATAAAAGGTCGGCTTGACAGTGTGATAAATTATGTCACAAATCCGGAAAAGACAGATGGCAGCAGATATACAGATACGGAGCTTCAAGCCTTAACGGATGTAATAGATTATGCTGAGGACGGAGCAAAAACGCATAATAAGGTTTATGTTTCGGGGATAAATTTATCTCCGAACATTGCCCGTGATCAGATGGTTATGACAAAGTTGCAATTCGGAAAGACAGATAAAATTTTAGCCTATCACGGCTATCAGAGCTTTTTGCCGGGCGAGGTTACACCTGATATGGCACATGAAATCGGCATCAAGCTTGCAGAGCGTTTGTGGGGCGATAGATTCCAAGTGCTTGTTACAACACACCTTGACCACGAACATATTCACAATCATTTTTGCCTGAACTCCGTTTCATTTGTTGATGGAAAGAAATTCAGAGGCGGCAGAAAGGCATATTGGATTATGCGAGCAGAGTCAGACAAAATTTGTGCGGAATACGGCTTGTCTGTAATTGAAAATCCCGGTAAGGGTAAAAACTATGCAGAATGGAAAGCCGAACAGGAAGGCAGACCAACCATAAGGGGACATATAAAAGACGAGCTTGACGAAATTATCAAGTGCTCATATACCTATGATCAATTTTGGAGAATACTAAAACAACGAGGGTATGAGGTTAAGGCTACGGGCAAATACACAGCGTTGAAACCGGCATTTTCCCAAAGATATATTCGTCTTAAATTACTGGCAAACATTATCCGCAAGCAGGAAGAAAAGGCAATTTCGCTGCAAAATCAAATTGAAATCAGAAAACTGCCGGCCTTGTTGCAATTGTGGCTCGCGGAAGCGCGTCTGGCATACCTCGGCGCGTATGCGGAAAAAGAACTTCGCCTGGTTGAAACCTGCAAAAAAGCGTTTGCCTTGTACAGGTATTTTCAAAATCTAAATAAAACATCGTTTTCGCGCGAAGATGACGACTTTATCAATCTAATCAGAACGCCCAACAACGAAATTTGGCCGAATCCGGGCAATGAGAGTTATCCTCTGGTCTGCGAAGCCGCAGACTTGGCAAACAGGCTGCTGGCTGACGTTTTTGACAACGGAATCGATATTTTCGACCGGAACGATTGTCTGCGACGGAAACAACATTCTGCCACTCTCGGTTACCGGACCGAAGAGATGAAAAAACATCTTGCGACGAAGGAAATTCAGACAGCCGAACGACTTTAATCCGACGTTTGAAATCCGGTTATCGAAAAATGTGAAAGAGCCGTTTCAAAACGGCTCTTTTTTTATTGCTTTTAGCCGAGGATATGATGTAATTGTAATAAATTCACATATTATAAATTCACTATTATATTAAAATCTTATGATAACATCCAAAATTACATCCGTTATTAAAAAGGCGGAACGACTTAACACCTCGTTTAACCTTTTGCTGACTTGCGGTATCAGCCTCGAGTTAAGCTTTTTAGATGCAAAAGACTTTCAACCGAAAGCGGGAATGCGTGCAGAAGCGACATTTTTAAATTACATTCCGATGATGCTGACGATAGACGGAAACGTTATGTTCTCGCGCAGCAAAATCGACGTTTTTTATGAGATGAGGCATTTGCTTTCTGCTCTGGAAACAGAAATTCAAGCCGAAAAAATAGAACAAGGGCGACTGGAATTTCAGGAGAGGAAGTCTCATCTGCCGGCCATTTTTCAGCACCGGATACTGCTGTTGCAATCTGCAATCGGCAGCCGGTATACCCAAGAGGAATGGAAAGACGAGCTTTGCGGAATGGAGCTGGCACAGAAAATTCATACCGACACCGTGTTTCAATCTAAACGGGCACCTTTGAGCTTTTATGCAAAAAGCGCCATAATCCGCAGATATCCGGAAGCGGCGGCTTATCACAGCGGCGTGGTGGAATATGCCATCCAGTTGTCCAACACGCTTTCCGAAGACGAAGCATCGGGAATTAAAACAGATGATTTTGAGCAGATAAAAGAGAAGACTTCTTTCAGCAGAACCTTGCGACAGGAAACGCTGAAGGGAGACGTTCCTTCAATCTCAGACATTATCCGTTATCACCAATCTCTGATTTATCCGAACAAATCGTAATCTGCCGTATGGAAACAAACATCTCCTGCGGATTCAACAAGATTATCCGCGAAAAAATAGCGGCCTACCGGCGGGAGGAACACCAACTGAAACAGCGTTTGTCCGCCCTTCCCGCCATTTTCAGGCACAGATTTAAATCTTGCGAAATGCACATCAAGGGATTTAACTATTTTTTTGCAGCGACGGAAATCGCCTGTTGCGAGTTGGCTCTGGCATTGTACAAAACGGTGCCGGCAGAAGCATATTCCCGGATAGGGGACAAAGAGCTGCAAAAATTCGGCGGTTGTCTGAATACGGAACAGCGTTGGTATGCCCTGAGCCTGGCCAATGCCCTGTCTGCCGACGGAATTACCAAACCGGCGCTGCCGCATTTGGAGAAGTTTCATGTTATGAGGCTTCACCCTTTGGGAACGTACGAGAGTTATGCTGACATGATTGTGCGTATTTTCCGTTATCGGAAAAGTTCTGCCTTTGCGGCGTAAAAACAATCTTATTAATCAACAGTCCGGAACCTTTTATTCCGGGCTGTTTTTTTACGGACAATATTTCACGCTTGATATTTAGATAAGGAAAGCCTAAATTTATAGGAAGATATTGTGAATCAAAGTAAAGCAAAGGCATGACAGGTTATGAATGAAAACTTACCGGAATTGCGGGATATTCATCTGCCGGACGGCGTTTCGGCCTGGCCGCCGGCTTATGGCTGGTGGGTCATTCTGCTGGGTATTGTCGCCGTCGTCATCCTTGTGGAGCTGGTGACGGTTATCCGCCGAAAGTCTAAGAAGCTCTATGCTCTGCATCTGCTCAAAGGCATTCACTGCAACAACTCTATCCGCTCTGCCGCTGACATGTCCGCCATTTTGCGCAGGATATGCGTGTATAAATACAAAGAAGCGGCCGTCCTGATGGGAAAAGAATGGCTGAGCTTTCTTAACGAACACAGCAAACACAAGCTGGAGGGCAAAGCGGCACAGCTGCTTTTGGATGCGCCGTACATCCAGCCGGGCGCAAAAGGGTATCGAACCGAAGACGTTGCCGCTTTGAGGCTGTTCTGCCAACAGTGGATTGGAGAAAACCTATGAATCAGTTTGCTTACCCGTGGGCTTTCGTATTGTTGCTGCTGCCTTTTGCCGTCCGCTTTGCATTGCCGGCGGTCAAGGGGCTTCACGGCGATGCGCTGAAAATCCCCTTTTTGAAAGATTTGGAAAAAATATCCATTAAATCCGGCAGCTTATGGCAGATGGGAAGCGCCTCCGACGAGAAACATTTTTCCAAATTCTTCTGGATGCTCATGATTGTCTGGGCCTTGCTGGTGACGGCCGCAGCCCGGCCGCAATGGGTCGGCGAGCCAATCAGAATCAAAAACGAGAGCAGAGACATTTTAATGGTTTTGGACATTTCAACCTCGATGTTGGAAAGGGATTTTGCATTTCAGGGACAGGCCATTGACCGTTTGACGGCGGTAAAACTGGTGGCCGGCGATTTTATAAAAAAACGTGCCAATGACAGAATCGGGCTGATATTGTTCGGAACCCGGGCTTATTTGCAGGCTCCGCTGACTTTTGACCATCAATCGGTCAACAAAATCTTGTGGGAAATGGATGCCGGAATGGCGGGAAACTCTACTGCAATCGGCGACGCTTTGGGACTGGCTCTGAAAAACCTGAAAGACGTGCCGAATCCGGACAATAAAGTTATTATCCTGCTCACCGACGGAGAAAACAACGACGGAAGCATGTCGCTGGCGCAGGCCGTCAAACTGGCCCGTGACGCAGGGATTAAGGCTTATACCATCGGGGTTGGCAGTCCGAACAACTTTTTTGCCTCTTTTATGGGGATGAAAATGTCCGGTTTTCAGCAGGGGTTGGATGAAAAAGGCCTTAAAGAACTTGCCGACGCCACCAAAGGGGCGTACTTTAAAGCGGAAGATACCGCCGGTTTGCTTAAAATTTACCAGACGATTGACAGTTTGGAACCCAGTCAAAACGACGCCAAATTTGTGAGAGAAACCAAAGAACTTTACTACATTCCCCTGTTGGCGGCGATTTTGACGGGTTTTGCCCTGGTTGTCGCTTTGCGGAGGATCAGCTGATGCAAGAGTTTATCAACGCTTTTCATTTTTTGCGTCCGTGGTGGCTGTTGCTTTTGGTCATTCCGCTGTTTTTTTACGGAAGGTACCTGCGCGGTGCCAGCAACCAATCCTCCTGGGAAAAAGTTTGCGACAAAAGGCTGCTTGATTATCTTTTAATCAGGGGTTCTTCGACACAGCGCAAAGTTATGGCCTGGACGGCCTTAATCGGCCTGGTAACCGGCATTGTCGCCGCCGCGGGACCGAGTTGGAAAAAGATTGAAATTCCCTCTCTGGCTCCGGAGAATCCTCTGATGATTGTTCTTAACCTTTCGACGGACATGAAGGGAAAAGACCTGACGCCCAGCCGTCTGGAACGAGCCAAATTTAAAATCCAGGATTTGTTAAAGCTTATTCCCGACAGTCAGAGCGGTTTGATTGTTTACACCAATGAACCATTTTTAATTTCTCCGCTGACCAGCGACGGCGAAATTCTGACCAACCTGCTGCCGGCCGTCAGCTATGACATTATGCCGGCTAACGGCGACCGGCCGGACAGGGCTATCGCCCTTGCCGTAGAGAAAATGAAAGCGGCCGGTTTTAACCACGGCGAAATTTTGCTGTTGGCTCCCGAAGCCGGGCAGAAATTCAACCTGACGCTGGATGAAGCCAGAAAAGCCCTGAGCGCCGGTTTTAACGTTAACATTTTAGCGGTTCGCGCCGCAAAAGACGAACGGCTGCAAATGATTGCCGAAGCGGGCGGCGGCAGCTATTGGAATCTGGCTCCCGGAGACGAAAAATTAAAAACGTTTGCCGAAAAGATAAGCTCAAATCAGGATGAACTGACGGAAAGCAAAAACTGGCAATCCGTATGGTTGGATTACGGATATTATCTGTTAATCATCCCCTTGGCGTGTTGTTTATATTTCTTTCGGCGGGGAATTTTGGCGGTTGCGTTTCTCTGGGCGGCACAACCGGCGGAAGCGGCTTTTTTCTTAAACAGCAATCAAGAGGCGCTGCGTGATTTTAATCAGGAAGACTATCAACGCGCCGGAGAAAAGTTTACTGACAGCAATTGGAAAGCAGCGGCCTATTATCGTATGGGCGATTATGACAAAGCCTTGGAAGAATATAGCAAAGGGCAAGGAGAAACAGCGCTTTACAATCAGGGAAACGCTTTGGCCAAAAGCGGAAAAATTGAGGAAGCCATTGCGAAATACGAAGAAGTTTTAGAACAAAACCCCAATCACGAAGATGCCAAATTTAACCTGGAATACCTTAAACAACAGCAGCAACAAAGCCAACAGCAAAATCAGCAGCAACAACAAAATCAGGACGAGCGGCAAAAGGAATCTCAACAAGACCAAAGCAACGGCGGTGACAACGAACAAAAAGAGCAGCCGCAGGACAACTCCGAATCCAATCAACCTCAGAACCAAAATCAAAAGGAGGAAGGAGCCGAACAGAATAATCCTGACCAAAACGACAATTCAAAAGCTGATGCAAACGGTCAGCAGGAACAGGAACGACAGCAAGACTCTCAGGACAACGACCAAAATTCAGCCCCTGATTCCGAACTGAAGCAAGGAGAACAGAACGAGGAACGGCCGCAACAGCAGGGAGAAAGCGGAGCCTTGCAAAAAGAAGGGAAAACTCCTAAATATGATGAAGAAGTGCAGGCTCGCGCCCAGCAATACCGGGAAATTCCCGAAGACCCGGGAGGGCTGCTGAAAGCCTTTATCCGCAAAGAATATAACCGCAACCGTTATAACGAAAAATAAGGCAGAGAAGAAATGTTGAAAAAACTGACAATATTTTTGATATGTGCACTGACAATCGCGTTTAACGTTCAGGCTCAGACTTTTGAGGCCAAGGTCAACCGAACGGAAATTCCCGAGGGCGAAACATTTTTGCTGACCTTGGATTTGAGCGGCGCGCAAACGAATAAAACTCCGGACTTGGGCGTTTTAGACAAGGATTTTATCATTTACTCCGTATCAAATGCATATACGACAAAGGTCATAAACAACGACATTTCACAGACCCGCCAGTGGAATTTGGTTTTGATGCCGAAAAACACCGGCGCTTTACAGATTCCGTCGATTAAGCTGGACCAATATCAAACCGAACCGATTACGGTTACGGTTCGCAAAGCAGGAGAGACGCTTAGTCCGCAACAACAAGGACAACAGGGACAGCCCCGTTTCAAAATCGACGGTAAAATAGACAATGACAATCCGTATGTCCAACAGCAAATAAACTATACGCTGACCATTTACGACACCGGCGGCCTGCAAGGAGAAGAACCGGTATTTTTAGCCGGCGGCAACGACGAGTGGATTATAAAGAATCTGGGCGAACCACAAGTTAAAACCAAAGTCATTAACGGCAGAAACATCCGCGAGATTAAATTTTTCTATGCCCTTTTCCCGCAGAAAAGCGGCGAGCTGACGGTTCCCGAAGTACGCTTTAACGGTTTTTATCTGACCAGGGACAGCCGCAGGGATCCTTTCGGCGGATTGTTCGGCGACGATATGTTCATTGCCGGTTTTGGAATGACGGACATGTTTGCAACCCGCAATCCGGTCGTTCTAAACGCCAAGCCGATAAAAGTGACCGTTCTTCCGGCACCGGCGCAAAACGGCGGGAAGTGGTGGCTGCCGGCTACGGATGTCGAATTGTATGCCCAATTTGAACCGGCCAATCCGCAGTTTAAGACCGGCGAAGCGGTCAGCAGAACCATTTATCTGAAAGCGGTCGGCGTTATCGACACGCAGCTGCCGGAAATCAACTTCGGAGAAGTTCCCGGGTTAAAACAATATCCGGAAAAACCGGAAACGCAAATGAAAGTAGAAAACGGACAAGTCGTTTCTTTGGAGAAAATATCCAACGTTTACATTCCCAGCAGCGAAGGCGACATGACCCTGCCGGAAATCAGCGTCGACTGGTTTAACGTTAAAACCAACAAAATGGAGACGGCCGTTCTTCCGCCGTTAAACATCAAAGTCCGGGCCGGACAGAGCCTGCCGGAAGAAAAACGCCAGACGCAACAGACGGCAGCTCCGGACAGCAGCACGCTGCCGATTGCGGTTGACGTCCGGACAGAAGAGACAAACAGCCTGCCGCAACAGAACATCTATCTGCTGCTGGGCGGTGCATTTATTTTAGGCATTGCGGTCAGTTATGCTCTGATGCGGTTGTTTTCCAACAAAAAAGACGGGAAAATAAGAAATTACAAAAAATATATTATAGAAAAGGCCAGAGAAAAGGATTTGAGAGCGTTGCGTGATGCCGTTTTGGCCTGGGCCGCAGAAAAATATCAGCGCCCGGACATCAACAGCCTGAAAGAAGTAGAAGAGCTTGCCAATGTTCCCGAGTTTGAATGTGAACTCGAAAAATTGACGGAAGCCTTATATGCACGCGACAACAAAGATTGGAAATCAGGCAGTTTTATCAAAGTTTTTGAGAAAGTATACGCGAAAAAATACAAAAGAAAGGACTTTTTGTCAGCGGAGAAAATAGACAGATTTCTTATGCAAGTCAGGTCTGGCTGATTCTTGGCGGTGTAGTCGATTCCGAAGAAGGTCTTCGGATTTTACATAATGTTGCAGCAGATAGGGAGGCTCTTGAGATGGTGACTCCGTATATGTATCACTACTATATTGAAGCATTGTTAAAATGCAACGCGGATGAGGAAGCACTTGCTGTTTTGACAGAGTATTGGGGTGGTATGGCGCGGCTTGGTGCAGATACATTCTGGGAGCTGTATAATCCGAAGAATCCGGATGAATCCCCGTACGGCGGAACTATTGTCAATAGTTATTGTCATGCATGGAGCTGTGCACCGGCCTATTTCTTGCGTAAATATTTTGGAGAAAATTAAATAGGAGGAACTATTTATGAAAAAAATTGGGAGCAAAGTGCTTTTAATGATGGTTCTGTTTGTTGTTATATTTGGACTAAATACGATAACTTCTGTAAGATCACAAAATCGTGTAAAACGGTCTGGATTAGAAATCACGGAGCAGTATATTCCAATTCAGACAGAAATATTTACGATTCAAAAAAGTATGGAACGAGGTCAGAAATACCTTAATATTATTAGTTTGTATGATAATGCAGAACTTCGTCAACAGCTTGAAGGTTCATTGGCAGAGGAAGTGTCAACTATTACTGAGAGCGAGAAGAAGATAGATGTGTATCTAAAAGATAATAACAAATAATATTTTCGTCACTTGAATATTCATATCAACTGCCTGATTATACAACTTTGACTGTTCAGAAATTCCACCTTCCAGATTTTCCGTGAGATTCGTTTCCGTTTTCTCTCCCATATCTCTAACAAGATTTTGGAAATC
>ENA-UEPL01002487-UEPL01002487.1-human-gut-metagenome-genome-assembly--contig:-NODE-2487-length-12126-cov-4.997427_pt1 | contig 12126 bp, 9 predicted proteins | sample MGYA00242896_ERZ507908 | MGnify/ENA primary metagenome ERZ507908 (study PRJEB26167, sample SAMN06115518) | human gut metagenome | host: Homo sapiens | place: China:Chongqing | collected 2015-08-20...
GCCTCGGATGTCCTCACCGTGTAAAATTTAGAGGACGAAAACTTAATATGCGGGTATGGCGGAATAGGCAGACGCGTATGATTCAGGTTCATATTTTCGAAAGGAAGTGCAGGTTCAATTCCTGTTACCCGCACCACGCTCAAAGCCTTTATTGATGCGGCTTTGAGCGTTTTTCTTTGCCTAAAAATTTACCTGAAATTACTTGTCACAAGCCAAAAAACGGGCGCACAACATAAAGCTGCACGCCTGCCGAGTCTGTTATATTTACAGCACAGAAGAATATTGATATATGATATGGCGGAGGGTTAACCCTCCGCCATCAGTCTGTCGAAAAAGTCACCCGAAGGGGTGGCTTTTTCGGGTTAACAGTGGTAAAATAGAAGTATAAAACGGATAGGCGGTAGAGCGATGCTGAAGAAGTGGCAAAATGAGCGGGATCAAGTAGAGATGGTATGGCTTGAGGATTTAGTACCTAAAGAACATCTGCTGAGACAGATTGATGCTGCGGTGGATTTCGGGAAGATATACGGGATAGTAGATGAGCTGTACAGCGAGGATACGGGAAGACCGAGCGTAGATCCGGTCGTACTGGTAAAAATGGTACTGCTGCAGCATCTTTACGGTTTGCCGTCGCTCAGGCGGACAGCCGCCGAGGTTGAGGTGAATGTTGCATACCGTTGGTTTCTCGGATACGGTCTGCGTGAAGAGACGCCGCATTTTTCAACGCTGAGCTACAACTTCAGGCACAGATTCAGCAGCAAGACGGTAGACGGGATATTTGCATGGATATTGGACGAGATAGCCGATGCGGGGTACCTGTCTCCGAACGCTGTATTTATTGACGGCACACATATAAAAGCAAATGCAAATAACAAAAAGAAGATAAAGGAAGAGATACCCGCAGCGTCAAAGAGATACGCCAAGGAACTTATGAAGGAGGTCAACGCCGACCGGGAGAAGCACGAGAAGAAGCCCTTTGACGATGACGACGGCACCCCGAGAGCATCAAAGCCTGACAAAAACACGTCAAAGAAGAAGCTTGCTCGCCGAAAGAAGATGAAAACGGTAACACGAAGCACAACCGACCCTGAGAGCGGTCTTTTTGTAAAGGGAGACCACAAGCGTCAGTTCGCGTACGAAGCACACACCGCCTGTGATAAAAACGGATATATCCTTGAAACCGTAGTAACCCCCGGGAATGTGCATGACAGCGTAGCTTTTGACGATGTTTACGATAAGGTAACCGAAAAATTCCCGGGTGTAAAGACCGTTGTGGCGGACAGCGCCTACAAAACGCCCCATATTTGCAAAAAAGTATTTGATGACAACAGAATTCTCAGCACGGCATATAAACGTCCGATGACGATGAAAAGCGGTCATGAGTGGTGGAAATACGTTTATGACGAATATTATGATTGCATTATCTGCCCGGAATATCAAGTGCTTAGATACAGCACTACGAACAGAGACGGATATAGAGAATACAAAAGCGATCCGAGAATTTGCAGAAACTGTCCTACAAAGGAGCTTTGCACCCATTCGAAGGATGCTGTAAAGATCGTCCAAAGGCATATATGGAAGGACTATGAGGAACTTGCCGACGACGCTCGCTATACTCCGGAATATGCCGAACTGTATAGGCGGCGCAAAGAGACTATTGAACGTGTCTTTGCCGACGCAAAAGAAAAACACGCCATGCGTTATACACCCTATCGCGGCCTCGCTCAAGTTTCAAATTGGGTAAGGCTTAAGTTTGCTGCCATGAATCTTAAAAAATTCGCTAAAAGAAAATGGAGATATTCTAACCATTTCACTTTATCTGCTGTTTTTGCCTATGATTTTTTTCTGAGTCTTGATAATACGAAAACACCGATCTGCGCTCTTGCTTGACCGGCGTTTTTCGACAGACTGATGGCGGAGGGTTAACCCTCCGCCATACTTTCCCAATTCGGGAAATACCATATTTCGGCGTGCCTGTCGGTTATATCTCCGCTTTCATCGTAATAATCGATATGCGTGCGGAATTCTCCGTTAAGCGTTATTTGAATTTCAAGCTTTCCGTTCTTTTCGTATATAACAATCTCATCCACCAACATCCTGAGATGCGTATCACTTATCGCACCGTCGGCTATAATACCGTCAAGCAGCTCTACGCTTTTCTTCATTTGCTTTTTGCGTTCCTTTACGGTATTTTCAATATCCTTCATTTCCCGAATTCTGTTTTCAATTGTTTTAATATCCGTTTCGCAGGAAACAAGCATTTGAGTATAAACTTCGGCGTGTTCTCTGTCCCGTATTCTTTCAAGCAGTATTTGCTGTTGGTCGGTTTTCCGCTGCGTAAGCTTTTCTTTAAGCACTCTCATCTGCTTTTCGGCGGATGGACGGTCGGCAAGCCACTTTTTCAGTTCTCTGTCAACCCTTTTAAAGTTTTCGTGAGCCATTATTTTAAGTTCCTCAAGCTCTTTAAGTATCAGCCTGTCGAGAATTTCCTCACCGATCTTATGCGGTGAACAGTTTTCCTTTCCGTAACGGTGGTAGCCGTTGCAAACATATTCCATTCTCGGCGGATTATTACGCCAATATCTTGTTTTACAGCTGAATGAGGAACCGCAATCGCCGCATTTTATAAGTCCTGTGTATCGGTGATGCGTATTTCCGCTCGAAGCCCTTACATTTCTTTTCGGCTTTTGCTCAAGTAAAAACTGTGCCTGCTCCCATATCTCTTTCGGTATGATTGCAGGCACGGCGTTTTCATGTTTGAAATGTTCTTCGGCAGGCAGTTCCTTTCGTATATGATTTATTTTGCTTGTATAGGATTTGTGGCAGATAAGATTCCCGATATAAAACTCATTTTGCAATATTCTTTTTACGCCTGTATTTTCCCATAAAAATCTGTGAGCAATTTCGGGTTTGTTATATCCGAGATTTTTACCGAGAAGTTTTTTCTGATAATATCCCGGCGATTTAATGCCTTCCTCATTCAAAATTTTAGATATGGCTTTAAGCCCGTATCCAGATACATACAGATTGAATATCTTACGGACTATTTCGGCGTGTTCCTCAACTACCGTAACCTTGCCCGTGTTTTTATCCTTGAAGTATCCGAGCGGCGGTATCATCACGATACCGCTTTTTTGTTTCTGCTTATATCCCGCGCGGATTTTCTTGGATATATCTCTGGCGTACATATCGTTGAATATCCCTTTAAAGCCAACCATCAGATCGTCGTCCTCGTTGCTTGTGTCTATGTTTTCGGTTACCGAAAGAACACGCACATCATTTTCACGAAGATAGTCTATAAACATTGCGGTCTGCGTTCTGTGCCGTCCGAGTCGGGACAGGTCTTTAACGATTACAGCGTCAATGCTTTTATCCTCAACAGCAGCGTATATTTTATTTATCCCCTCACGGTTAAAATGCATTCCGCTGATGTTGTCATCGGCTGACTCACCGATAACGGTGCAGTTATTGTTTGCCGCATATTCCCGCAATATGTTTTGCTGATTGGTAAGTGAATTTAACTCGCTGTCCTCGTCACGGGAGAGCCTTGAATACAGCCATACTCTCATAGCAATCACCTTTCCTTTTTCTCGGCAGGCGTGTGATATCCTGTCCACGCAACAACATACCACAACACCTGCCGTAAGTCCAGATAAATTACGCCGATTTACTGTTTTCACAATCGGCCGCCGTTTTATCCGTACTGATATATTCTTTTATCGCTGAGCTTAAAAAGCGGTCAAACTTTTCTTCGTCGCCGTTATAGTAAAACTCAACCCGTTCAATGTTGTAATCGTTTTTCTCCATAGATTCCTTTCCGCCGTAAGGCTGTTTGACATTTTACATTCCGCCCATAACAGGACCGGAATTTTTCTTTTTATGCTCTGAGGGGAAATGCCTTGTGGTGCAATCCTCAACGGGAGCGTCATCGTCAATGATGCCTGTTATATCAGCCGCAAGATAAGCAGCGTCAGATAATACAGTGCCGTTATCGCCGAAGGAATAACCGTGATCCAAAATATCCGGCTCAAATACTTCTCCGCCGTATCCGTCAGCATGGAGAGATTGTTCGAATAATAATCGCTGATCCTCCCAACCCGTTTCTCGGTATCCGACACGACCGTTTTCATCGAGTCGGTAAATTCCGTTGCCGATTTCCTCATTTTGTTCTGAAATTCCGTCACCGCCGCTTGGCACTGTGCGTTGTTCTCGGTCAGAATATTCAGCTGCTCGTTCATATACTCCGTCAGTTCCTCTTTGGTTGTCAGCGTTTCGGTTGCGCTCATAAGCCGTGAGAGAAGTTCTATCTGCGCCTTCTGCGTATCGAGCATTCCTTTCCAGTTCGGCTCGGTCACCGTTACGCAGGGCTTCGCTTCGGCGGCTCTCTGCATACTCTGCCGCGCTCTCGCTTTCAGTTCCTCCGAGGATAATCTCCCGTATTCCGAATTCATATTCCATATTCTCCTTAAGATATTTTTCTTCATGCAGGCTGCGGTCGCGGCACCGCTTTCCGTCCTGCGTGATATAGGTGATATATTTTCTTTCGTCCGTCCATACCACACCGTAGCCCTCGGCTTCCATCAGCTGAATAAAATCCTGCTTTGACCGAGCAGTCGCCATTGCGTCGTCTATTGCCGCCGCAAGCTGCATTTTATAACTCTCGCCCCGCACTGCCGAACGGTATTCTTTTGAGGACATTTGCTGTACCTTTTCCTGTTTTCTGTTCGGTCTTAAAACCGACAGCCCGTACTCCGTACACAGCTTGTCCGAGGCATTCCGCATCTGCTCTATAAAATCTTTAGGCGGACGGAGCTTATATCCGTTCTCACAGCTTACGCTATTGATAATAAAATGCGAATGAATATGCGCCTTGTCGGTATGGGTAGCAACCAAGACTTCATATTCGGGGAATTCCTGTTCCGCAAACTTCAAAGCAATTTCGTGCGCGGTTTCGGGAGTAATGTTTTCCTCCGGCGAGAAGGACTGCACCAGATGATAAAACATTCTGCCGTCCGTTTTCCCGTACCGCATTTTGGTTGACAGCATTTCGTGGTATGCGCTTTCGGCAACGCAGTTCACACCGCCAATCAGTTTTTTATCTCCGCACACGGTTTTGCTGTCGCGCTTACAGTAGGAAAGAATAGATTTAAGTCCGGCTTTCGATTGGGAACGCTTACTCTGTATTAAATTTACCGTTGCCATTACTGCCACCACCTTCTGTCAAGCAGAGAACAAAGAAATTCGTTAAGCCTTGCGTATTCGTTTTTTACTTCGGACAGATCGGCAACCGACACTCTGCCCATATTGCAAAGCAGTGTGAGTCGGTTTAGGTTTTTGCCGATTGCCTTTTGCTCTCGGATAATATTTTCAAGCCCATCCACCACAACGATTTGTTTGTTGAGGCAGGAGCGTGTAACATAGTCCGTTACGGACAGATTTGCCGTGTTCGCTTTTCGGTGGATGGCGGCGAGGTCTTGTTCGCTGATGCGGATGCTCATTTTTTTGTTTTTCATATCGTACTCCGTTTCTAAAAGTGGGTGCAGGGCTTCTGCCCGCCGAGCAGCAGTGGCAGGGGGCGGCTTTGGCGGCGACCAGCCGTCTGCGATGCTCGCACTCTCCCCACAGGGAGAGTACAAAGGTGCAACCCTGCGATATTCAGCCTGTTATTACGGCAGAGAGAAAAAAGGCGCATATGCTGCCTATAACGCCGTATTTCGCCTGTATGCGTAACAGGCGAGGGTTTATCTGTTTCTGCGTTTTAATCGGCACACAGGGCGTTTTCTGCGGCTGTTTCGGCAGAGGGAAGAGTTCGCCGCCTTATTTCTTTCTTCTGCTGTAATATATACTCAGTGGGTTTAGTTCTATGGGTATAGTTCTGCGATACCGTTTCTTACACCACCCTGTACGAAAAAATTACACTACCGAAATAACTTGACCGTGTAGGCATTGCTTGTGTTCGATCCGTCCTGTCTGCGGCGTTTTTTCTTTTTTACAAGCCCTGCTTTTTCAAGACTTCGGATCGCTGCGTCTACCGTCTTTTTGTCAACACAGCATTCCTCGGCGATCAGCCGCCGCGACGGAAAGCAGACACTGTTTTTATCGCTGTGCTTTACAAGGCAGCAGTAAACCATAAATTCCCTCGGTTTAAGACCCTGCTTAAATATGCTGTTTGACAGCATAAAAAAATTACCGTTTTTATTTTGCGGCACAATCATTCGGCATCAGCTCCCTTTATATAAAAAATAAGAGAGATAAATCTCGGTACGCATCAGACACATTCAATGGGTGCTATCTATGCTCCGAAATTTATCCCTCTACTTATTAGGACAGTTAAAAGCAGTTTGTAAACCAAAATTTAAAAAACTGCAAAAAAATACGGAAACCTATGTTTCCATAAGTTCCCGTATCCGGCTAAGGAGTTTTTTCAGTTGCTTTGATATTGCCATCTTACTTACTCCGAGCTTATCCGCTATTTGTTGCATAGTGCGTTCTTCAAAAAAGTAGCACCAAATCAAAAAGCGTTCGTTGGGTTCAAGATCGGCAATAATTTTTTGCAGTTTTTCTAAGCAGAGGTTTTTAAATGCCGATTCAAAAGTCGGGTCGCTGAAAGCCGTAATCTGAGCAGTTGACAGCACTGTTTCGGAATCACTCTTACTAATGTGCCGTCGATCGCTCCGACCTTCAGCCGCCTGCCTTTTTCTGTCGGCTTCTAAAAAATCCGCAACCTCTTTTGAAACCGAAATCTCACATTCGCCGTACTTAACAATGGTATTTCCCAAATAAATTCCTTTCCGCCGTGGGAAAGGTCACGGGTCTGCCGAAACAGCACCATTAAACTGTTGACTTCAAGGTTTATCCTAACTACAGCTAATCGCCTTAGGAGCTTCGGTGAAATCTGAGGCCACACAGTTGTGACCTCATCGGCACATAAATTTTATTTATCACACGGCTGCTGCCGTTGTGATCGGAAAGGATATTTTAATTATATCAATGTGGCAAATTGTTTTCAACTAAAATAAAAAATAACTTGCAAAATCGTTCTTTCCAAGGTAACATACCACAACCCTTTTTGGACGACAATTTTTGTTTTCATGCTTTTCGGGTAAAATATTAGAAAAATACTCGGAGGTAAATTAAGATGAAAGGACAAATTCTTACAGCAAGAATGATTGCCGAACTTAAGGAACATCTAATCTTAGAGGAAAGGAGTGCGGCAACAGTTGAGAAGTATATCCGTGATGTAAAAGCGTTTTCAGCGTATACACAGAACACTTCCGTAACAAAAGAAACCGTAATTGCATACAAAAAACACTTGCAAGAAAATTATGCTGTGCGTAGCGTTAATTCAATGCTTGCAAGTATCAACAGTTTGTTTGCGTTTTTAGGTTGGCACGATTTAAAGGTGAAATCATTAAAATTGCAACAACAGGTATTCTGTCCTGAAGAAAAAGAACTGTCAAAAGCGGAATACACACGGCTTTGCCGAACTGCCGAACGCAAGCACAATGAAAGACTTAATCTTATTTTGCAGACAATTTGCGGTACAGGTATCCGTGTCAGCGAACTGCAATATATAACGGTGGAGGCGGTAAAACATGGCGAGGCGGTTGTAAACTGTAAAGCAAAAACACGGTCGGTGTTTATCGTAAAGGAATTAAAACAAAAATTGCTCCGCTATGCAGCAGAGCAAAATATTAAAAGCGGTATGATTTTTGTAACGAGGACGGGCAAACCGATAAGCCGCACAAACATCTGGCGGGAAATGAAAGCCTTGTGTGAAGAAGCAAATGTCAATCCGCAAAAGGTATTTCCGCATAATCTGCGCCACCTGTTCGCAAGGGTGTTTTACGGAATTGAAAAAGATATTGCCAAGCTTGCGGATATTCTCGGTCACTCAAGTATAAACACCACAAGAATTTATATTATTTCAACAGGTACGGAACACCGTAGAAGAATGGAAAATATGCGGCTTATAATATAAAAAACCACCGAAATCGGCTGCAGAAACATAATCCTCATTATGTTGCGTTTAAATGGTTTGTAAATTCAACAAACACATTTTTACATAGTGTATTTTACCATATGCACACTTAAATGTAAAGTATATTTGATCAAGAAATGTGTGAAAACAAAAAATTAATTAAAAAAGAGCATAATAATAAAGCCTTTTTTCTTTCGGATTTTTTAAAAATGAAAAAAGGCTAGGATTTTCATACTCAATTCAAATCCTTGAAATTTTCAAAGTAATATTCAGTACTTAGATTGCAACATAATGAGGATTATGTTGCAATCTATAATTTTGGAGGATGTTTTATGAAAAAACGAGTAACAGCAGTTGTGATTACCGCTATGATGCTGTTCGGCACGGTATTTCTCACATCTTGCGGAGAGAAAGATGTTAAGCCGACTTCCGCATCGGCAAACGGCAAATCAGCTTATGACCTTGCAGTAGAAAACGGTTATAAGGGAACAGTACAGGAATGGCTTGCGTCTCTTGTTGGGGAAGCCGGAGAAAACGGCAAGTCTGCTTATGACTTGGCGGTTGATAACGGATATAAAGGAGATACGGCCGAATGGTTAAAAACTCTTATCGGTGCTAATGGTACAAACGGCACTAACGGTAAATCAGCCTACGAACTTGCTGTCCTTAACGGATACAAGGGGACCGAAAAAGAATGGGTTGATAATCTCATGAACAAATCAGGTGTAACCGCAAAAGATGGGAAAGACGGTACTAATGGGAAAGACGGAAAAGACGGTGTGAACGGCTTAAATGGTCAATCCGCCTATGAACTTGCTGTTGCTAACGGATATGAAGGTTCTCTTACCGATTGGCTGCTTTCGCTTTCCGGTGCAAAAGGAACAGATGGTAAGGACGGAAAATCCGCTTATCAAATCGCTGTAGACAATGGCTATACGGGAACTGAAGCAGAATGGATAACATCCATAGTTGGCAAAACCGGCAAAGATGGCAAAGATGGCAGGAATGGTGAATCCGCTTATGAAGTTGCCGTGAGAAACGGTTATAAAGGAACTGAAGCTCAATGGTTGGCTTCTCTTGTGGGTGAGGCAGGAAAAGCCGGGCAGAACGGCAGTAACGGTAAATCAGCCTATGAACTTGCTGTGCAAAACGGCTTTAACGGGTCACTTCAAGATTGGCTACAATCACTTGTAGGTGCTAAGGGTGCAGACGGTGCTAAGGGCGAGAATGGCAAAGACGGCGTTAACGGTACAAACGGTGTTGACGGCAAAGATGGTAAAGACGGAGTTGACGGCATAAACGGTAGGGATGGCACAAATGGTAAATCGGCATACGAAATCGCTGTCGACAATGGATATATTGGGACTATCGAAGAATGGCTTGGCTCTTTAGTCGGTGCTAAGGGCGAAAACGGTGCAAAAGGTGCTGATGGCGATAAAGGTGCTGACGGTACTAATGGCAAATCTGCTTACGAGCTTGCGGTAGATAAAGGATTTACAGGAACAGAATCAGAGTGGCTCGCGTCTCTTGTCGGTAAGAACGGCGTTGACGGTTCTAATGGTAAATCAGCCTATGAACTCGCAAAAGATCACGGATATACCGGTACTGAAGAAGAATGGTTAGAATCTCTTAAAAGCACCGGAAACAGCACAGGAACTAACGGCAAAGACGGTAAAGATGGCAAATCGGCCTATCAAATTGCTGTCGACAACGGATATCAAGGTACGGCTTCGGAGTGGCTTGAATCTTTGAAAGGTACAGCAGGAAAAAACGGTAAATCTGCTTACGAAATCGCTGTTGATGACGGTTTTACAGGAACAGAGACCGAATGGCTCGCTTCGCTTGCCGGCAAAACCGGAGCTTATGGCAAAGATGGCAAATCCGCTTATGAACTTGCAAAAGATAACGGATTTATCGGTTCGCTTTCAGAGTGGCTTGATTCATTAGTCGGTCAAAACGGTAAAGACGGAGTTAACGGCAAAGACGGAAAGAACGGACTTTCGGCATATGAACTTGCTGTGCAAAACGGCTACGAGGGTTCTTTAACCGAATGGCTCGCCTCTCTTATCGGCAAAGATGGCAAAGACGGCAATGATGGCAAATCGGCGTATCGGTTAGCGGTTGACAATGGTTATGTAGGCACGCTTCAGGAGTGGCTTGCTACATTAGTAGGTGCTGTCGGGGCGACCGGTCAATCGGCATATGAAATTGCCGTGGAGCACGGATATCAAGGCACAGAGACCGAATGGGTAAAATCGCTTTCCGGTAAGGACGGTCAATCTGCCTATCAGATTGCCGTTAAATACGGTTATACAGGTACTGAAGAGGAATGGCTTGCTTCTCTTCGCGGTAAAGACGGTAAAAACGGCACTGACGGTGTAGGTGTAAAGAATGCATATGTTAATTCCGAAAAACATCTTATCCTTGTTTTGGATAATAACAATGAAATTGATGCCGGATGTGTCGGCGTTACGGACTCTTCAAACCCTTCAACTACATATACGGTAGTGTTCAAAGATTATGACGGCTCTGTTCTTAAAACAGAAACAGTTGCTGCCGGTAAATCCGCAACCGCCCCTGCTACTCCCGACAGAGAGGGTTATGTATTCTCTAAATGGGATAAGATATTTACAAATGTCACAAGTAATATGATTGTTACCGCACAATACACTAAAATCACAAACCCGACATTTGTTGTCGGCAATGTTTCGACAAGTGCGGGGCAGACGATTACTGTACCGGTTTCTATTGTTAACAATCCGGGACTGTTAGGCATTGCTTTAAAAGTCACTTATGACGATAGTGCGTTAACTCTGAAAGGCGGCACTTCGGGTTCAGCTGTAAGTGATGTTTTAACATTCACCCCACCTAAAAATCTTGTAAGCGGATGCAAATTCGGTTGGGACGGTCTTGAAATTTCTCAAGATCAGGTTAAAGACGGTCAAATACTGTTACTTACATTTGAGGTTAACTCAAGTGCTTCGGCAAAAACATATCCCATTTCTATTACTTACAACTCAAATGATGTGTTTGATAATGATATTAACTCGGTTTCGGTTGATGTAAAAAATGGTGGAATCACTGTTAAATAATATTTGTGAAAGGATGCATGATTATGACAAGAAACAAAAAACTGTTGTCGGTATTTTTAGCACTGCTAATAATATTAACGATATTTCCGATGTCAATTATTGCAGATGCCTTAAATTCCGCGATTATTACCGTTGAAAGTGTTAATGCAGTTCCGGGTTCAAACGTTGAAGTCGATATCAATGTAAAGAATAATCCCGGTATTATGGCTGCAAACTTCACTGTGACCTATGATGAAGGGTTAACTTTGGTTGACTCGAAATCCGGTGAGGCATTCAGTGCTCTTTCAATGACTGCTCCTGAAAATTACAATTCTCCTTGTAAATTTGCTTGGGACGCTCTCGATCTTGCAGACGATGATATCAAAGACGGCACTATTTTGACTTTGACATTTTCAGTAGATAAGAGCGTAAGTGCAAATTCAAAGTTGAATGTAAAACTTTCTTATCAAAACGGCAACATCATCGATTCGGATTTAAACGATATTCCTGTTACAATCAACAATGGCAGCGTTACCATTATCGATTACATTCCCGGTGATATTAACGGTGACGGAACCGTTGATCTTAAAGATGTTACTTTTGTCAGAAGGTTAGTTACAGGTTACAGCGTTACTGCTAATAAAATTGCCGCCGATGTTAACGGCGATGGCGAGGTTACAATGAAAGATGTCGTTTTAATAAGACGATATGTTGTAGATGCCGAAGGTTACGGTGTAACATTAGTTCCGGGCGGGAGCAATGTTCACACCCACATAATGACAGCAACGGCAGCAAAATCGGCTACTTGTACTGAAGACGGTAACATTGCGTATTGGTATTGCTCTGCTTGTGAAAAGTATTTTACCGATAAAGACGGCAATAATTTTGTGTCGCAGGCAGACACTATCCTGAAAGCGCCGGGGCATACTGTGGTTATTGATGCTGCCGTAGAGCCTACTTATGATAGCACTGGCTTGACTGAAGGCTCTCATTGTTCGGTTTGTAAAACTATTCTTAAAAAACAGGATGTTATCCCTAAACTTAAAAAGACTGAGTACGCCATTACATATTACA
>ENA-UEPL01002491-UEPL01002491.1-human-gut-metagenome-genome-assembly--contig:-NODE-2491-length-12102-cov-50.185031_pt1 | contig 12102 bp, 6 predicted proteins | sample MGYA00242896_ERZ507908 | MGnify/ENA primary metagenome ERZ507908 (study PRJEB26167, sample SAMN06115518) | human gut metagenome | host: Homo sapiens | place: China:Chongqing | collected 2015-08-20...
GCAACTCTTACATCTACAATGGGACCTGGCGTTAAGTTAAACGTGGTTAAGATTACACAGTAAGATAGTTAAACAGTTACAGTAAAACAATTTACAAGACCTATCAAACGCCAAGCAAAAGTTTTGCGGAAAGTAATTGACATCCGTAATATAGTTTGATATAATTGCAATGCATATTGCCGAAGACAGTAGGTGCCGCAAGGCGTAAACGTAGAACCTACCGAGGGAATTTTCGAGATTTATCTTGAATTTTGACTTGTACCCTTCTGTCGACAGGCAGGAGGGTTTCTTTGATTAATAAATCAAATACCTCATGTCTTTTATGCGAAAATCTAAAAGGAGGTAAATGAATCGTGGCAAAGGTAGAACTTAAACAGCCAATCGTAGATGAGATTTCCGGTGTTATCAATGGTGCACAGTCAGTAGTAGTCGTTGATTACTTAGGACTCACAGTAGCAGAGGATACTCAGTTACGTAAACAGTTAAGAGAAGCCGGTGTAACTTACAAGGTATACAAGAATACTTTAGTAAACCGTGCAATCCAGGGAACAGAGTTCGAGGGATTAAAGGATGTCCTTGAAGGACCAAGCGCATTCGCTGTATCAGCAGAGGATGCAACAGCACCAGCCAGAATCTTAGCTAAGTTCGCTAAAACAGCTCCGGCTTTAGAGATTAAAGCAGGTGTAGTTGAGGGAACATTTTATGATGCTGAGGGTATGAAGGCAATCGCCGCTGTACCTAGCAGAGATGAGCTTCTTGGAAAATTACTTGGAAGCATTCAGTCACCTATCACAAATCTTGCTCGTGTACTCAATCAGATCGCAGAGCAGGGTGGCGCTGCAGATGTAGCCGTAGAGGCAGCACCAGCAGAGGAAGCTGCAGAGGAAGCTCCAGCAGCAGAATAATTCAAATATTATATTTGAACCTTATTATCATAATTAAATTTTTAAATGGAGGAAATTATAATGGCAAAGTTAACAACAGCAGAGTTTATTGATGCTATCAAAGAGTTAAGCGTTTTAGAGTTAAATGATTTAGTAAAAGCTTGTGAAGAAGAGTTCGGTGTTTCTGCAGCAGCAGGTGTTGTAGTTGCAGCAGCAGGAGCTGACGGAGCAGCAGCTGAGGAGAAGACAGAGTTCGACGTAGAGCTTACAGAAGTTGGACCAAACAAGGTTAAGGTTATCAAGGTTGTTCGTGAGATCACAGGTCTTGGACTTAAAGAGGCTAAGGACGCTGTTGATGGCGCACCAAAGGTTATCAAAGAGCAGCTTGACAAGGCTTCAGCAGAGGATGCTAAGGCTAAACTTGAGGCAGAGGGCGCTAAGGTTACACTTAAGTAGTCTGATAGGTTACGATCTAATTAAAAATATAAAAAGAGTCGAGGACAAATTTTATTTGCGCCTTGGCTCTTTTTTGCTTTTATTGCGCAAATACTTTGGATATTTTACAAAAAATAAAAAAACACTTGCATTCGTGTCGGATTTGTTGTATAGTATACGTTGCACTATTGTGGTGCAGTGGCATTTTTATGCAATTTTTTAAATGATGCAAATTTGTCAATAGGTAAATTACACTAAAATGCATTCGCAAATATGTGCACAAGAGAAAAACCACAAGATATAGTAACTGGGGTGGTTTTTGAATCATTATCTAGATACTTGCTAGATTAAAATAAAAACGAGAGGTGAAACGTCAATGGAGAAAAACAGAATACGTCCGGTCACATCCGGAAAAAGCATGCGTATGAGTTACTCAAGACAAAAAGAGGTTCTGCAGATGCCAAATCTGATTGAGGTCCAGAAGGATTCTTATCAGTGGTTCTTAGACGAAGGTCTCAAGGAAGCTTTTGCGGATATCTCTCCAATCACAGATTACAGCGGAAAGCTTAGTCTTGATTTTGTAGATTTTACATTATGCGAAGATGATGTAAAGTATACAATTCCTGAGTGCAAGGAAAGAGATGCAACATACGCAGCTCCTTTAAAGGTTAAAGTCAGACTTCACAACAAAGAGACAGATGAGATTAATGAGCATGAAATTTTCATGGGTGATCTGCCTTTAATGACAGAGACCGGTACATTCGTAATCAACGGTGCAGAGCGAGTTATTGTCAGTCAGTTAGTTCGTTCTCCTGGTATTTATTACGGAATTGCTCATGATAAGCTCGGAAAGACCCTGTATTCTTGTACTGTTATTCCAAACCGTGGTGCATGGCTTGAGTATGAGACAGACTCTAACGACGTTTTTTATGTAAGAGTAGACAGAACACGTAAGGTACCTATCACAGTACTTTTACGTGCACTTGGAGTAGGTACGAACCAGGCTATTCTCGATATGTTCGGAGATGAGCCAAAGATCCAGGCATCATTCAGCAAGGACCCTGCAATCACAGAGCGTGAGCCACAGGGAAGCTATGAGGCTGGTTTATTAGAGTTATATAAGAAGATTCGTCCGGGCGAGCCACTTTCAGTTGAGAGTGCAGAGAGCCTTATCACAGCAATGTTCTTCGATCCTAGAAGATATGACCTTGCCAAGGTAGGACGTTATAAGTTTAATAAGAAGCTTGCTTTAAAGAACCGTATCAGTGGACAGGTTTTAGCTGAGGACGTAGTGGATCCTTCTACAGGTGAGGTTATCGCAGAGGCAGGTACTGTTGTTGACCGTGCGCTTGCTACACAGATCCAGAACGCTGCCGTTCCTGCTTTATGGATTCAGACAGAGACAAGAAATGTCAAGATTCTTTCTTCTATGATGGTTGACATCAGAAGCTGGATTCCTGAGCTTGAGGATCCTAAGTCTATCGGTGTTACTGAGCTTGTTTACTATCCGGTACTCGCTCAGATTCTCGAGGAGTATGATTCTCTTGAGGATAGAATCGAGGCTATAAAGAGAGATATATCTGACCTTATTCCAAAGCATATTACTAAAGAGGATATCTTCGCAACTATCAACTACAATATGCACTTAGAGTGGGGCGCAGGAACAGATGACGATATCGATCATCTTGGAAACAGACGTATCCGTGCGGTTGGAGAGCTGTTACAGAACCAGTACCGTATCGGTCTCTCAAGACTGGAGCGTGTTGTTCGTGAAAGAATGACTACACAGGACTTAGAGGGAATTTCACCTCAGTCACTTATCAATATAAAGCCTGTAACTGCCGCTGTTAAAGAATTCTTCGGTTCTTCACAGCTTTCACAGTTCATGGATCAGAACAATCCTCTTGGAGAGCTTACTCACAAGAGACGTTTATCAGCACTTGGACCTGGTGGTCTTTCAAGAGACCGTGCCGGATTCGAGGTTCGAGATGTACATTACACTCACTACGGCCGTATGTGTCCTGTAGAGACTCCTGAGGGACCAAACATCGGTCTTATCAACTCACTTGCATGCTATGCGAGAATCAATGAGTATGGCTTCGTAGAGGCTCCATACCGTAAGATTGACAAGACTGATCCTAAGAACCCGGTAGTCACAGAAGAGGTTGTATACATGACAGCCGACGAGGAGGATAACTACCACGTAGCACAGGCTAATGAGAAGCTTGATGCCGAAGGACATTTCGTACGTAATTCAGTTTCAGGTCGTTACAGAGAGGAAACTCAGGAGTACGATAAGTCAGCATTTGATTATATGGATGTGTCTCCAAAGATGGTATTCTCAGTAGCTACAGCGCTGATTCCATTCTTGCAGAACGATGACCCTACACGTGCCCTCATGGGATCAAACATGCAGCGTCAGGCCGTTCCGCTTCTGACCACAGAGGCTCCTGTAGTTGGTACAGGTATTGAGACAAAGGCCGCAGTTGACTCAGGTGTCTGCGTAGTTGCAAAGGCAGACGGAGAGGTATTATCTTCAGAGTCAAACCGCATTATCATAAAAGAGACTGACGGAAACAAGAGAGAGTATATCCTTACAAAGTTCTCTCGTTCTAACCAGTCAAACTGCTACAACCAGAGACCTATCGTATTTAAGGGTGACAAGGTTAAGGCAGGCGATGTTATCGCAGACGGTCCTTCAACAAGTCAGGGAGAGCTTGCTCTTGGAAAGAACCCGCTTATCGGATTCATGACATGGGAAGGATACAACTACGAGGATGCCGTTCTTCTTTCAGAGCGTCTCGTAGAGTATGATGTGTATACATCAGTTCATATCGAGGAATATGAAGTAGAGTCACGTGATACAAAGCTCGGACCTGAGGAGATTACACGTGATGTCCCTGGTGTCGGCGACGACGCACTCAAGGACCTTGATGAGAGAGGTATCATCCGTGTAGGTGCAGAGGTTCGTGCCGGTGATATCCTTGTAGGAAAGGTTACACCAAAGGGTGAGACAGAGCTTACAGCAGAGGAGAGACTTCTTCGTGCCATCTTCGGTGAGAAGGCAAGAGAGGTTCGTGATACATCACTTAAGGTACCTCATGGTGCTTACGGTATCATTGTTGATGCCAAGGTATTTACAAGAGAGAACGGCGATGAGCTTTCTCCGGGAGTAAACCAGTCAGTACGTATCTACATTGCACAGAAGAGAAAGATTTCTGTCGGTGATAAGATGGCCGGACGTCACGGTAACAAGGGTGTCGTTTCCCGTGTGCTTCCTGTTGAGGATATGCCATTCCTTCCAAACGGACGTCCACTGGATATCGTACTTAACCCACTCGGTGTTCCTTCACGAATGAATATCGGTCAGGTCCTTGAGATTCACCTGAGTCTCGCTGCAAAGGCACTTGGCTTCAATATCTCAACTCCTGTATTTGACGGAGCTAACGAGGTAGATATCGAGGATACACTTGAGCTTGCAAATGATTACGTAAATCTTCCATTCGATAAGGAAGAGCTTGAGAAGGATTTACAGGCTGAGCATCCATACTGGAGCGCAGATGCTGAAATCTTCTATGATAAATATGTTGATACACTCCGTGAGGACGTTATGGAATACCTTTCAACAAACAGAGCTCACAGAAGCTTATGGAAGGGCGTTCCGATTTCCAAGGATGGAAAGGTACAGCTTCGTGATGGTAGAACAGGTGAGTGCTTCGATGGAAAGACGACTATCGGACACATGCATTACCTTAAGCTGCATCACCTTGTTGATGATAAGATCCATGCACGTTCAACAGGTCCTTACTCATTAGTAACACAGCAGCCACTCGGTGGTAAGGCACAGTTCGGTGGACAGCGTTTCGGAGAGATGGAGGTTTGGGCTCTTGAGGCATATGGTGCTGCATATACACTCCAGGAGATCCTTACAATGAAGTCCGATGATGTTGTTGGCCGTGTCAAGACCTACGAGGCTATCATCAAGGGTGAGAATATCCCTGAGCCTGGTATTCCAGAGTCATTCAAGGTACTTCTCAAAGAGCTTCAGGCACTTGGTCTGGATGTCAAGGTACTTGATGAGAACAGAGAAGAGGTTGAGCTTATCGAGACAAGTGAGTACGGTAATACAGATATCAACTCAATTATCGGAAACGATAAGGACTATGCATTCGAGGACAGTGAGTCATTCGCAGAGCATGGTTTTTCAAAGAAAGAATTTGATGACAACGAAGAGCTTGTTGACATAGAAGAGGAAGAGTCTCCTGAGACAGCGGATGACGATATTTTTGCTGATGAAGTTCTTGATGACGAAGAATAATTAGAAGGGAGTGCCAAAATGCCAGAAACAAATAATATAGAAAATAATCAGGCAATGCAGTTTGATGCGATTCAGATTGGATTAGCATCTCCTGAAAAGATCAGAGAGTGGTCACATGGCGAGGTTAAAAAGCCTGAGACTATTAACTATAGAACATTAAAGCCTGAAAAAGACGGTCTTTTCTGCGAGAAGATTTTCGGACCAACGAAGGACTGGGAGTGTCATTGTGGTAAATACAAGAAGATACGTTATAAGGGTGTTGTCTGCGACCGATGTGGCGTAGAAATCACAAAGTCAAGCGTTCGTAGAGAGCGTATGGGACACATCGAGCTTGCTGCTCCTGTATCTCATATCTGGTATTTCAAGGGTATCCCATCACGTATGGGACTCATCCTTGACTTATCTCCACGTGTACTTGAGAGAGTACTGTACTTTGCTTCATATATTGTGCTTGACCCGGGAGAGACAAAGCTTGCATACAAGCAGATTCTCAACGAGTCAGAGTATCAGGAGGCATGCGATACTTATGGCCGCTCAGCATTCCGTGTAGGAATGGGTGCTGAGTCTATCCATGAGCTTTTAGCAGCAATCGATCTTGAGAAGGATTCGGCAGAGCTTAAGGCAGAGCTTGAGAATGCTACAGGTCAGAAGCGTGCACGTATCATCAAGAGGCTTGAGGTTGTAGAGGCTTTCCGTGAGTCAGGAAACAAGCCTGAGTGGATGATTATGACAGTTATTCCTGTTATTCCACCGGATCTTCGTCCAATGGTTCAGCTCGATGGAGGACGTTTTGCAACAAGTGATCTTAACGACCTTTACAGACGAATCATCAACCGTAACAACCGTCTTAGAAGACTTCTTGATCTTGGAGCGCCGGATATCATCGTTCGTAACGAGAAACGTATGCTTCAGGAGGCTGTCGATGCACTTATCGACAACGGCCGTCGTGGCCGTCCTGTTACCGGTCCTGGAAACAGAGCTCTTAAGTCTCTTTCAGACATGCTCAAGGGAAAGGGAGGACGTTTCCGTCAGAACCTTCTCGGAAAGCGAGTTGACTACTCAGGACGTTCGGTTATCTGTGTAGAGCCAAAGCTTAAGATTTATCAGTGTGGTCTTCCAAAGGAGATGGCTATCGAGCTTTTCAAACCATTCGTTATGAAGGAGCTTGCCGCTAACGGAACCGCACACAACATAAAGAGTGCAAAGAAGATGGTTGAGAGACTTCAGCCGGAGGTATGGGATGTCCTTGAGGACGTCATCAAAGAGCATCCGGTTATGCTTAACCGAGCTCCTACACTCCACAGACTTGGAATCCAGGCCTTCGAGCCAATCCTTGTAGAGGGTAAGGCAATCAAGCTTCATCCACTCGTATGTACAGCGTTCAACGCCGACTTCGATGGAGACCAGATGGCTGTACATCTTCCACTGACTGCTGAGGCACAGGCTGAGTGCAGATTCATGCTTCTGTCACCTAACAACCTGCTTAAGCCTTCCGATGGTGGACTTGTAGCCGTTCCTTCACAGGATATGATCCTTGGAGTTTACTACCTCACAATGAGAAAGCTCGCTGATTACAAGGATGATCCAAAGATGGTTGCACAGGTGTCATCAGACACTGTATACAATGATATTGATGAGCTTAGAAAGCTCACAACTCCTGATGAAAATACAGGAAAGGCTGAGCTTGGCTTATATGACCTCATCTGGTTTGAGGATGTCACAGACGGAAATCGTCGTGTGCTTTGCAGACCGATAGATCTTCTCGGCCGTTACTATGGAAGTGTTAATCTTGCAATGCTCGCTTATGAGAACAAGGAGATTACTCTTCACCAGAATATCTTTGTACACCGTACAGTAAAGCTTGCTGACGGCACAGAGGTTTCAGGTTTTACAGAGACAACAGTAGGACTTTTGATATTCAATGAGAACATTCCACAGGATCTTGGTTTTATAGACAGATCAAAGGCTGAGAATGCACTCAAGTTTGAGGTTGAGTTCCACGTTGGTAAGAAACAGATCAAGCAGATCCTTGAGAAGGTTATCAACACACACGGAGCTACAACAACAGCAGAGGTTCTTGATAATGTCAAGGCTATGGGATACAAGTATTCAACCCAGGCTGCCATGACAGTTTCAATTTCAGATATGACAGTGCCACCACAGAAGCCACAGATGATCGCTGATGCACAGGACACTGTAGATAAGATTACAAGACAGTACAAGCGTGGACTTATCACTGATGAGGAGCGTTACAAAGAGGTTATCGAGACATGGAAGGATACAGATGATGCCCTTACAAAGGCACTTCTTACAGGTCTTGATAAGTACAACAACATCTTCATGATGGCAGATTCCGGAGCCCGTGGATCTGATAAGCAGATCAAACAGCTTGCAGGTATGCGAGGACTCATGGCTGATACAACAGGTCGTACAATCGAGCTTCCTATCAAGTCATGCTTCCGTGAGGGTCTTGACGTACTCGAGTACTTCATGTCAGCACATGGAGCTCGTAAGGGACTTTCAGATACAGCGCTTCGTACAGCTGATTCAGGATACCTTACAAGACGTCTCGTAGATGTTTCACAGCATATGATCGTTCGTGAGACAGACTGCTGTGCAGGCACAGGACGTGAGATTCCGGGAATGGTTGTAAAGGCATTCATGGAGGGTCGAGAGGAAATCGAGAGCCTTCAGGAGAGAATTACAGGTCGTTTCTCTTGCAATACAATCTGCGATAAGGATGGCAATGTAATCGTTAAGGCCAACCATATGATTACACCAAAGCGTGCAGCAAAGGTTATGGCAGAGGGTGTTGACGAGAACGGTAATCCAATCACACAGGTTAAGATCCGTACAGTGCTTACCTGCCGTTCACACATGGGAGTATGTGCTAAGTGTTACGGTTCAAACCTTGCAACAGGTCAGGCAGTACAGGTTGGTGAAGCAATCGGTATCATCGCAGCACAGTCAATCGGTGAGCCTGGTACACAGCTTACCATGAGAACCTTCCATACAGGTGGTGTTGCCGGTGGAGATATCACACAGGGTCTTCCTCGAGTAGAGGAGATTTTCGAGGCACGTAAGCCTAAGGGACTCGCTATTATCACAGAGTTCGGCGGAATTGCCACAATCAAGGATACAAAGAAGAAGCGTGAGGTTATCGTTACAAACAACGAGACAGGCGAGACAAAGGCTTACCTCATTCCTTACGGCTCACGTATCAAGGTTGTAGACGGACAGGAGCTTGAGGCCGGCGACGAGCTTACAGAGGGTTCTGTAAATCCACACGATATCCTCAAGATTAAGGGCGTTCGTGCGGTTCAGGATTACATGCTCCGCGAGGTACAGCGTGTTTACCGTTTACAGGGTGTTGAGATTAACGATAAGCATGTCGAGGTTATAGTTCGTCAGTGCTTACAGAAGATCCGAGTAGAGGAGCCGGGAGATTCAGATTTACTTCCGGGCAGCATGGTTGATGCCCTTGACTTCTTAGAGCTCAACGAGAAGCTTGAGGAAGAGGGCAAGGAGCTTGCAGTTGGCTCACAGGTATTACTTGGAATCACAAAGGCATCTCTTGCAACCAACTCATTCCTGTCAGCAGCTTCATTCCAGGAGACCACAAAGGTTCTTACTGAGGCAGCAATCAAGGGCAAGGTTGATCCACTTATCGGTATGAAGGAGAACGTAATCATCGGTAAGCTCATCCCGGCAGGAACAGGTATGAAGATTTATCGTAATATCAAGCTTGACAGCGATGTAGACGATGACGATACACTTGATTTTGATGATGATGATTTTGCGGATTTCGCAGAGGAAGAGGCAGTCGGAGTCATGGATACAGATGCTGAATCAGTTGATGAAAAATAATTACTGATGTTTGTACTTAAGCTACAGAAGCTGTTACAAACCAAAAACAAAGAAGTCCGGGAAACCGGACTTCTTTTTTGTATTATATTGAAAACAAAATTGGTCTTGACAAAACAGACAAGGATTTGTATAATATTTTAGCGTGCATAAGATTGCACTGCTTAAAATAAAACAGGAGGTGAAAATAATGCCAACATTTAACCAGTTAGTAAGAAAAGGACGTCAGACATCTGTAAAGAAGTCTACAGCACCAGCTCTTCAGAGAAGCTTTAACTCTCTCCAGAAGAAGCCAATCAACACTTCTTCTCCACAGAAGCGTGGTGTATGTACAGCTGTTAAGACAGCTACTCCTAAGAAGCCTAACTCAGCTCTTAGAAAGATCGCCAGAGTTCGTCTTTCAAACGGAATCGAAGTAACTTCATACATTCCTGGTGAGGGACACAACTTACAGGAGCATAGCGTTGTTCTGATTCGTGGTGGCCGTGTTAAGGATTTACCAGGTACACGTTACCATATCATCCGTGGTACATTAGATACTGCAGGTGTTGCAAACAGAAAACAGGCCCGCTCTAAGTACGGCGCAAAGAGACCAAAAGCTGCTAAATAATTTAGCAACATTGTGTATCACAAACAGAACTAAAGTAGGTTAGTGTTGGGATTAGACCTGCAGATGCAGGATTTCACTTTATGAATACAATTCCGCACGAACACATTAGAGAGACACATGTGAGTACCGATGAATTAATCCACAAATATCATGATTAAGGAGGGAAGTAACGTGCCACGTAAAGGACATACTCAGAAAAGAGACGTATTAGCAGATCCAATGTACAACAGCAAAGTAGTTACAAAGCTTGTTAACAGCATTATGTTAGACGGTAAGAAAGGCGTAGCTCAGAAGATTGTATACGGAGCATTTGCTACAGTAGAAGAGAAGACAGGAAGACCAGCTCTTGAAGTATTCGAAGAGGCTATGAACAATGTAATGCCAGCTCTCGAAGTAAAAGCAAGACGTATCGGTGGTGCCACATATCAGGTACCAATCGAGGTTCGCCCTGATCGTCGTCAGGCTTTAGGCCTTCGTTGGTTAACAGCATTCTCACGTGCCAGAGGAGAGAAAACTCAGGCTGAGAGATTAGCTAACGAGATCATGGATGCAGCTAACAACACAGGCGCATCTGTTAAGAGAAAAGAAGATATGCACAAGATGGCAGAGGCAAACAAGGCATTCGCACATTACAGATTCTAGTTTCTGTAAGAAGCTTACAGCTTTGCTTTTGATTCATGCAGCGGACCGGATTTGTAACAGAGTCCGGTTGTGCATAGGACACTAAATATAGGAGGAAAAAACCTTGGCTGGAAGAGAATATCCACTTGAGAGAACCAGAAATATTGGAATCATGGCTCATATCGATGCTGGTAAAACAACACTGACAGAGCGTATTCTTTATTATACTGGTATTAATTATAAAATCGGTGATACTCATGAAGGTACTGCTACCATGGACTGGATGGAGCAGGAGCAGGAAAGAGGTATTACAATTACTTCTGCCGCTACAACATGTCATTGGACACTTGAAGAGTTCACTAAACCAAAGCCAGGAGCACTTGAGCATCGTATCAATATCATCGATACACCGGGCCACGTTGACTTCACAGTAGAAGTTGAGCGTTCACTCCGTGTACTTGATGGCGCAGTTGGTGTGTTCTGTGCAAAGGGTGGTGTTGAGCCTCAGTCAGAGAACGTTTGGCGTCAGGCTGACACATACAATGTACCTCGTATGGCATTCATCAATAAGATGGATATCTTAGGTGCAAACTTCTACGGAGCTGTTGACCAGATCCGTACAAGATTAGGAAAAAATGCTATCGTACTTCAGTTACCAATCGGTAAAGAGGACGATTTCAAAGGAATTATCGACCTTTTCGAGATGAAGGCATATATCTACAATGATGAGAAGGGTGACGATATCACAGTTACTGATGATCTTGGAGATATGGCTGATCAGGCTGCAGAGTACCGTACAGAGCTCATTGAGAAAATCTGTGAGTTAGATGACGATCTCATGATGCAGTATCTTGAGGGTGAGGAGCCATCTGTAGAGGATATGAAGAAGGTTCTTCGTAAAGCAACATGTGAGTGTACAGCAGTACCTGTATGTTGTGGTTCTGCATACCGTAACAAGGGTGTACAGAAGTTACTTGACGCTATTGTTGAGTACATGCCGGCTCCTACAGATATCCCTTCAATCAAGGGAACAGATCTTGAGGGAAATGAGATTGAGAGACATTCATCAGATGAGGAGCCATTCTCAGCACTTGCATTCAAGATCATGGCAGATCCATTCGTAGGAAAGCTTGCATTCTTCCGTGTTTACTCAGGAAAATGTAAGGCAGGTTCTTATGTATTAAATGCAACAAAGGATAAGAAAGAGCGTATCGGACGTATTCTTCAGATGCATGCAAATAAGAGACAGGAATTGGATGAGGTTTACTCAGGTGATATCGCTGCTGCTGTTGGATTTAAATTCACAACAACAGGTGATACAATCTGTGATGAGCAGCATCCGGTTATCCTTGAGTCTATGGAGTTCCCAG
>ENA-UEPL01002492-UEPL01002492.1-human-gut-metagenome-genome-assembly--contig:-NODE-2492-length-12092-cov-13.691386_pt1 | contig 12092 bp, 8 predicted proteins | sample MGYA00242896_ERZ507908 | MGnify/ENA primary metagenome ERZ507908 (study PRJEB26167, sample SAMN06115518) | human gut metagenome | host: Homo sapiens | place: China:Chongqing | collected 2015-08-20...
AAACCCCCTCGGAGTCGCTACCTCCAAGGGGGCTTTTCATTTAGTTGGGCTTACGGTCATCGTCGTACCGGTCAAGCCACTTGCAACGGCGACGACCGCCGCCAGTGGCGGAAACAGGGAGGAGCTGTTGGGGCCGCGGCCAGCGGGATGCGAGCGGCAGCGAAGCAGACGCTGGGAGCCGCAACCCGGCCTTGGCGCGAAAGCGCCTGAGAGGGCTACACCACCAAACACCACAGCGGCGTCGTGATGAGCCGATTTCAACACCCGCGCCCCGCCGGGCGGCATGATTTTTCTGAATGGCGGCGATGCAGTCGGAGACATAAAAGCAAAAGCCCTACGACACACGCCGCTTTTCAGCGGTATATCGTAGGACTTTTTGGAGCTGGTGACAGGAGTTGAACCTGCAACCCACTGATTACAAATCAGTTGCGCTGCCATTGCGCCACACCAGCGAGTATCATTTGCACAGGGTACTTTAGTAGAATACCAGAAACCTCCCCGCTTGTCAATATCTTTGTCTGCCCCCGGCCCCGACGCCGGCAATACCATCCGAAGCCGCGATGGCAAAAAGCTGCTGGACGAGGTCATCCACCTCATGGATAAAAACAACAAGCTGGGCCTCGTGAAGCTCATAGAGAACGGCGAGAACGTCAAAACGCTGCACTTCCACCCTCTCCCTCTCCGATGTTGCAGCCCTCGGTGCGGGCGATACGCCTTTCACCCTCCGCCACAGCGGCTCCACCGCCACCTTCACCGTGGGCGGCGCAGACCACAGCGCACTGCTGAGGTAAGCAGATCGCCATCCTCCATTCCTTCCACATAACGACCAAGGCCCCCGCAGTTCTGTTCCGGACTGCGGGGGCCTTGGCGTTTTATTCTGATAAAATCTTACTTCAGCTCCCGCTGTACGGCAGCAAAGTCCTCGAGGGTCAGGGCCTCGGGGCGGATGCGGGCGTCGAAGCCCGCCGCCTCGATGGCCGCGATGACCTTATCTTTCGGCAGACCGAGGCCGCTGGCGATGGCGTTGGCGGCGGTCTTACGGCGCTGGCCGAAAGCGGCACGGATGAGGGCGAAGTAGCCGTCCTCGTCCTCCACCTGTACGGCGGGAGTGGTGCGGATGTCCATCCGCACAACGGCGCTGGTGACCTTCGGGGCCGGGTAGAAGCTGCCCGGCGCGGCGGTGAACATCAGCTTCGAGGTGGCGTAGTAGCTCACGGCGCAGCTGATGGCGCTGGACGCCCGGGTGCCGGGGGCGGCGGCCAGACGGTCGGCGGCCTCCTTCTGCACCATGACGGTGAGGTTCCGGATGGGCAGGCGGTCGCCCAGCAGCTTCATGACGATGGGGCTGGTGATGTAGTAGGGCAGGTTGGCGCAGACAGCCACCGGCATCCCGGGGAATTCCTCCTCGATGAGGGCGCGGAGGTCTACCTTCAGAACGTCCTGCAATACCAGCTTGAAGTTCTCCACGCCCGCCATGGTCTCGGCCAGCAGGGGCGGAAGGCGCTCGTCCACCTCGATGGACACCACCTTGGCGGCGCGCTGGGCCAGCTCTTTGGTCAGCACGCCGATGCCGGGGCCGATCTCCAGCACGCCCCAGCTCTTATCGACGCCGCTGGCGTCCACGATCTTGGGCGGCAGGCCGGGATTGATGATGAAGTTCTGTCCAAAGCCCTTGGAGAGCGCGAAATCGTATTTTTCGCACAGGGTGCGGATAACGGAGAGGTCGGTCAGCTCCGGCATAGTGGTTTTCCTTTCTGTTTTTCGGTTGTCATTTGGTAACGTACATGCCAAAGCCTCTCCCTTTGGGAGAGGTGGCATCGCTTGCGATGACGGAGAGGGCAGAAAAATGGCCGCTGCACAGCGATAGGCAGCGGCCTTTGTCAGAGCAAGACCATCATAGCCTTGCCCTGTTCCATTTCAGCATCCTTGCCCTCTCAGGCGCTCACGCGCCAGCTCTCCCAAAGGGAGAGCCTTTTTTAAGATGCGCTTTCCGTGCTGGAAGCCTCCTGCTCCCCTTCTGCGCCGGCCTCGGAGGAAGTCTCTGCCTCCCCTGCGGCCTCGCTGGAAGTGGTGCTCTCGGCTGCGGCCTCCGAAGAGGCTGCGGCGGAGTCGGCGGCGATGTCAGCGTCGTTCACGCCGCCCACGGTGGTGACGCCGGTGAGCTGCTGTGCGCAGCTGACGGCGCGCTGTATCTGCGGGTCCGTGTCGAGGGTGTAGTCATAGTAGCTGGCCTGCTCGTCGGCAGTCAGCGGGCGCTCCACGTCCACGGTCAGGCCGGTGCCGTCGAAGCAGGAGCCGTCGCCGCAGATGAGCTTTGCCACCGTGACCACGACGGCACTGCCGTCCGAGAGGCGCTGGGGGCTGCTCTGGATGGTGCCTTTGCCCATCGTGGTGCTGCCCACGAGGCGGGTGCCGCACAGGGTGCGCAGGCTGGACGCAAAGAGTTCTGCCGCACTGGCGGTGTTCTCGTTCACGAGGCAGACGGTGGGCTGGCTGATGACCGAGTCGCCGGTGCTGCTGCCCAGCAGGGTGCGGTCGCCTGCCTTATCCTCCGCGTAGGCCAGCACACCTTCCGGCGCGACGAGCTCGATGCAGCTGATGGCGTCGTCAAGGATGCCGCCGCCGTTGTCGCGCAGGTCGAAGATGAAGCTCTGGGCGCCGCTGGCGGTCAGGCTGCGGAGCGCAAAGTCCAGCTCACTGGGGGTGGAGTTGTCGAACTGCCAGATCTTGATATAGCCCACATTGCCCTGCACCAGCACGGAATCGACGCTGTTGGCCGTAAAGCCGGAGTGGGTCAGATCGGCGGTGTGCTGGGCGTTCTCGCTGTCCAGCCAGCCTACATTGACGCTCGTGCCGCTCTCGCCCCGGAGTTTGTTCTGGACAGCCTCCACGCTGCCCAGACTTTTGATGTCTGCGCCATCGATGGTGGTGATGTAATCGCCCCGCTGGAGGCCGGCCTCCTTGGCAGGAGACTCGTCATACACTTTGATGACCTTGGCGTAGCCGGACTGGTCGATGGCCAGCTCTACGCCGATGCCCATCAGCTTGCCGCTCTGGGCGTTGAGCAGGTCGGTATAGGCCGAGGCGGTGTAGTAGCGGGCGTACTTGTCGCCGGTACCCAGCAGATAACCGGCAGTCAGACGGTCGTACAGCACGGTCTCGTCGATGTCGTAGTAGTCGTTGGCGCGCACATAGCGGTCTACCTCGGCCACCTTGTTGTACATGCTCTCCTTTTCCTTCACGCTGGTGACGGTGTGGTCAAACAGCCGCATCGCCATCAGCATCGTGATGGAAAAAGTGACCGTCATTGCCAGAATGACGATGGTCACGGTCATCCCTACGGAAATTTTGCGGTTCATTCAATGTCCTCCCCCAGTTCAGACCAAAAGCATCAGGATGACACTGCCCAGTACCGACAGCAGGAACACTCCTGCCAGAATCAGACAGCCCACCCGAAGGATGCGCTTGCGTTTTTGCTCGTTCATTTCGCCTTGTGGCCTCCTTTGACCCCTCGACTTCAATTACAGTTGTATTATCTTATCGGAATATAACCGCGGGGGTTGACCGCATTGGCCTTGGAGCCGCCCTTCCACACCTCGAGATGGAGGTGGTTGCCGGTAGAGTTGCCGGTGGAGCCCACATAGCCGATGAGGTCGCCCTGGTTGACATACTTGCCCGCCGACGTTGCCACCGAGCGCATATGGCCGTAGAGGGTGGAGTAGGCGTTGCCGTCTGTCATTTTGCCGTGATAGATGATGACATAGTTGCCGTAGCCGCCGCTGGACCAGCCGGCCACCTGCACATAGCCGCTGGCGGCTGCGTAGATGGGCGTGCCTGCGGGGGCGGCAAAGTCGATGCCGGCGTGGAGCTTGTTGACGCCGGAGACCGGGTTTTTGCGCCAGCCGTACTCGCTGGAGATGCGGGTATAGCTCTTGAGCGGGCAGATAAAGCCGCTGAAGCTCAGCTGGGGCTTGCTGGCCGCTGCCGCTGCGATGAGCTTCTGGATCTCCTTCTTGACAGCCTCGTAGTTCATCTCGTCCGACTCGATGGCCGCCTGGGCGTTCTTCTGGGCCTGCTGGGCCTCAGCGGCGCTCAGACGGGCCTCCTTGACGCTGTTGTTGAGCTCGCTCTGCTTGGACTGCATCTGCTTGTTCTGGGCGTCCAGCTCAGCCTTTTTGTTCTGCAGCTGGGTGCGCTCCTCCACGAGCTGGGTGCGGTCGGCCACAAGGGCTTCCTTCGCAGCCTTCATGTTGTCGAGTATCTCGGTGTCCTTCACCGAGATGTCCTGCATGACCTCATTGAAGGTCAGAAGCTCGTACAGATCGTTCACAGACTGGAGCATGGCGACGCTGCCGCCGTCCCGCAGCTCCTGCATGGCGGCCATGTGGCTCTTGAAATCGTCCCACTGGTCGGCGATCTCCTGCTCTTTCCGGGCGATCTCATTCTGCTTGGCGGTGATCTCCTGCTCTTTGACGCCGATGCTGTTCTGCACCTCGGAGATCTGGCTCTTGAGGACGCCGATCTGGCTCTGGAGCACCGAGACTTTTTCCTTCAGCTCAGACTCGAGGGCCTTGGCAGCAGCTTCCTTCTTTTTGGCGTCGTTCAGCTCCGTCTTATGCTGCTTGATGGACGCAGAGATCTTGTCCAGCTTGTTCTGCAGCGAGCTCATGCTGGTGGCCGCACTGGCCGGGTAGACCGTCACACTCAGCACGAGGCAGGCGGCGGCCACAAAGACGCAGGCGGCGCGCATCATGGCCGAATGGCCCGACGGCTTTGCGTGGCGGGGCGGATGGTGCAGGACAAAGCCTGCGGAATGCTTGTCGTGGTACACAGTAGGCCCTCCTTACACGTTCAGGTGCTTTCGGATGGAGAACATACTGCCCAGACCGCCCACCAGAGCGCCGCCCGCGAGGCTGTAGGTCAGGATGGTGGGCCAGACATTTTCCAGCGGCACCAGAGCCGTACCCATGAGCATCTGCCACAGGCCGCCCAGCGTGGGCGACAGCTGAACGATGTAGGCATAGCCGCCGATGGTGGCAGCTGCCGTCAGGATGCCGGAGAGCAGGCCCATAGTCAGGCCCTCGATGACGAAAGGCAGGGTGACGAGGGCGTTGGTAGCGCCGACATACTTCATGATCTCGATCTCACGGCGGCGGGCAAAGACGCTCAGCCGGATGGTGGTACCCACCGTGATGATGCTGACAGCCATCAGCACCAGCACCAGACCGCGCCCGACCTTGGTGACAGCCTGCTGGACCTCCACAAAGGTGTTGGTCATCTCGATGGGAGCCGTAACGCTGTAGACGCCGCTGATGTTCTCGAACTGCTTGCTGATGGTCTCCATCTGGCTCAGATCAGACAGGGAGACGCGGTAATTGGCCTTAAAGGGGTTGTCGTTTTCGAACTCGTTCAGCAGGGCGGCATAGTCGGACATATAGCCCTTGTACTGGTTGAGGACGTCTTCTTTGGACATATACTGCACCCGGCTCACACCTGCGGTGCCGCTGAGGGCATTGCCCACAGACTGGATGGTGGCGTCATCGGCCTCGGGGTCCACGTAGACCACCATCTCGTTCTGGCTGCCCAGATAACTCACCATGCTGTCCACATTGACTTCAATGAGGCTGGCGAAGATGTTCAGGGTCATGCAGACGCTGAGGGAGGCGATGCAGGCGATGGTCATGGCCCAGTGCTTGCCGAGGTTGCGCACGCCGCGCCGGGTGAGGAACCCAAACGTAGAGATCTTCATACGTGTACCTCCTCGCCGAAACTGGCCGGAACATCGGAGATGATGCGGCCCTGCTTCAGGGTGATGGTGCGGCGGTTGAAGCGGCGCACCAGTTCATGCTCGTGGGTGACGACAAGCACCGTGATGCCCATCTCGCTGACACGTTCCAGCAGTTCCATCATCTCAAGGCTCATCTCGGGGTCGATGTTGCCGGTGGGCTCGTCCGCAATGACGAGGCGGGGGCTGTGGGCCAGAGCGCGGGCCACGGCCACGCGCTGCTGCTCACCGCCGGAGAGGAACTCGGGGTAGACCTTTGCCTTATCTTCCAGATGCACCAGCTCCAGCATGTAGTTGACGCGCTCTTTGATGTCTTTTTTGCCGATGTTGGTGACATGCATGGCAAACGCCACATTCTCGTAGACCGTCATGGTGGGGATGAGGCGGAAATCCTGGAAGATGATGCCCATCTGGCGGCGGAGGAAAGGCACTTTGCCCCGGCGCAGCCGGGCGACATCCTTGCCGTCCACCATGACGCGGCCCTCGGTGGGCAGCTCTTCGCGGAGGATGAGCTTGAGCAGAGTGGACTTGCCGGCGCCGGAGTGGCCCACCAGAAAGACGAACTCGCCGTCGTCCACATGGAAGTCGATGTCCTCCAGAGCGGGAGTATCACTCCGTTTGTATATCTTGGTGACATGTTCAAAATCTATCATGAGTATCTTGCTCCTGAAAAATTTATTTGGCACAGAAGTTCCAGACCATTACAAAAGAAACCGGCCAGCATCGGGGTCGAGCGGCCGGTTTCGGCGTCCGCAGCCGGAGCGGCTGAGACGAAATATCAATATTTGGCCGGGTTGTTGGACAGGTACTTCTTGACCATGAGCGCTACCTTGAACACGATAGCGTCGTCGAACTCACGCAGATCCAGACCGGTCAGCTTTTTGATCTTTTCCAGACGATACACCAGCGTGTTGCGGTGGACGAACAGGCCGCGGCTGGTCTCGGAGACGTTCAGGTTGTTCTCGAAGAAGCGCTGGATGGTGAACAGGGTCTCCTGGTCCAGGCTCTCGATGCTGCCCTGCTTGAACACTTCGCGCAGGAACATCTCGCAGACCGTGGTGGGCAGCTGGTAGATCAGACGTGCGATGCCCAGATTGTCGTAGCGGATGATCTGCTTCTCGGTGTCGAACACCTTGCTGACCTCCATGGCGATCTGTGCTTCCTTAAAGGAAGTAGCCAGGTCCTTCACGTTGGCGATGGGGGTGCCGATGCCCACGACAGCCTTGATGTAATGCTCGCCGGACAGGGTGTCCACGATGCTGGCGGCCAGCTTCTCCATATCGGTGCGGTCGATGCCCTTGCGGATCTCCTTGACCAGAACGGTGTCCGTCTCGCTGATGTTGAAGACGAAGTCCTTCTGCTTGTCGGGGAACAGGCTGCTCACCACGTCGTAAGCGGAGATGTCGCCGCCGCTGGTGACGCGGACGATGAACACCACGCGGGAGACGTCGGTGGCAAAGTGGAGCTCACGGGCCTTGGCGTAGATGTCGCCGGGCAGGATGTTGTCCAGCACCACGTTCTTGATAAAGTTGGCTTTGTCGAACTTCTCGTCGTGATACTGCTTGATGCTCTGCAGGCTGATGGACAGCACAGCGGCAAACTGGCCCGCAGTCTCGTCCGCACCTTCCACAAAAACGGCATAATCGTTATGCTTTGCGCTGGAGAACTGCTGGTAGGTGTAGCCATCCCGCACGAAGCGGTCACCGGCCGTCAGACGCTCTGCCATAAAGCCCTCGCGCACCTCGCCGATCAGATTCAGCTCCGAGCAGGAGATGACAGCGCCGGTCTCATCCACCACGCCGACCACGCGGTCGATCGCGTCCTTCATCTGGTAGATCACGCTCTGAAATACTCTATTGGCCATAAATGGATACCCCTTTTCCTCTCTTGTGCAAACCGCAGGTGGGCGGGATTGTGATTTTTAACAATTTCGCCGCATTACATTTTATATTTTACACAAAAGAATTTACTTTTGCAACATATTTCACCAAAAAAAATTCTTCTTTCTTGGTGAAATTATCTTTCGGGGTCATTTTCGGGCCAAAAAGGGCCTTTCTGCGTGGTTCTGAGGGCTATTTTACCGGTAAAATGTGATACTTTTTTGAAAACCGGGTGAAAAGCAGTCCTTTACCCCGTGGTAATTTTCGCCACCTCGTCAGCTGTCAGCTCCCGCCACTGGCCCGCAGCAAGGCTCTCGTCCAGCGCAAGCCCGCCGATGGCGTCCCGGTGCAGGGCGTTGACGCCCGCACCGTAGACGCCGAACATCCGCTTGATCTGATGATACACGCCCTGCCTGAGCAGGACGCGGACCGTCAGCCCGTCGGGGGTGAGGGCGGACACTTCCGCCGGCGAAAGGGCCGTGCCGTCGGCAAGGGTGACGCCTGCGGCAAAGCCGGCCTTCATCTCTTCCGTCAGCGGGGTGTCGATGACGACGGTGTAGGTCTTGGAGACATGGCGTTTAGGCGCGAGGATGTCGTGTGCAAAGCCGCCGTCGTCCGTCAGCAGGACGAAACCGGTGCTGGTCTTGTCCAGCCGCCCGGCCGGGAACAGCTCCCGCCGGGGATAGGCATCCCCCACCAGATCCACGACTGTCGTGTCCCGCTTGTCGGTGGAGGCGCTGACGACGCCCTCGGGCTTGTTGAGCATGAGGTAGACGAACTGCCGGTAGGCCAGCGCTTTGCCGTCCACAGCCACGGCGTCAGCCTCTTTCAGCTGGGTGTCCCCTTTCCTGCAGACCGCGCCGTTGACCGTGACGCGGCCTTTCGCCAGCAGTGCCTTCGCCTCGCTCCGGGTGCATTGGGCCGTCTCGGCTAAATATTTATCGAGTCGCATGAAAACTCCTTCTGTGTGCAGAAAAGAGGCCGTTGCCTGCGGCAACAGCCTCTTTTCCTGTAAAATCACGTTTAGACGCTCAGATTTGCGTGCTGTTCCACAGCATCCGGGTTGGCGTCAAAGATGGGCTTGAGGATGTGAGCGATGAATTCCTCCACCTGCTGGGGAGCACGGCCCACAAAGTTCTCCGGCACAAGGCCCGCCACGATCTCTTCCTTGGTCAGACCAAAGGCCGGGTCGGCGGCGATGCGGTCCACCATGTCGTTGGGCAGACCCTCTTCCTTGACCTGCTTGCCGGCGGCGATGGCGTGCTGGCGCAGACGCTCGTGGAGCTCCTGACGGTTGCCGCCCTTCTCCACGGCCTGCATCATGATGTTCTCGCTGGCCATGAAGGGCAGCTCGGCCATCAGGCGGCTGCGCACGACCTTCGGGTAGACCACGAGGCCGTCGGTGACGTTGAGCATGATGTTCAGGATGGCGTCGGTGGCGAGGAAGCCCTCAGCCATGGCAACGCGCTTGTTGGCGCTGTCGTCCAGTGTGCGCTCGAACCACTGGGTGCCGGTAGTGAAGCTGGGGTTGAGCACATCCACCATCAGGTAGCGGCTCAAAGCGCAGATGCGCTCGCAGCGCATGGGATTGCGCTTGTAAGGCATGGCGGAGGAACCGATCTGGTTCTTCTCAAACGGCTCTTCCATCTCCTTGAAGTTGGCCAGCAGGCGCAGGTCGGTGGCGAACTTCATGCAGCTCTGGCCGATGCCGGCCAGGGCGTTGAGGATGAAGGCGTCCACCTTGCGGCTGTAGGTCTGGCCGGACACCGGGATGACGGCCTCGCTGTCGAAGCCCATCTCCTCAGCGATGGAAGCATCCACGGCGCGGATCTTATCGGCGTCGCCCTTGAACAGCTCCATAAAGGAAGCCTGGGTGCCGGTGGTACCCTTGACGCCGCGCAGCTGCAGAGTTGCCAGACGGTGGTCGATCTCGCTGAGGTCCATCACCAGCTCGTTGGCCCACAGGGTAGCGCGCTTGCCCACGGTGGTGGGCTGGGCAGGCTGGCAGTGGGTGTAGGCCATGCAGGGCATATCCTTGTATTCCTCGGCGAACTTTGCCAGCTTTGCCAGCACGCCGATGAGCTTCTTGCTCACCAGCTCGAGGCCCTGACGCATCACGATGATGTCGGTGTTGTCGCCGACATAGCAGCTGGTGGCACCCAGATGGATGATGCCTGCCGCCTTGGGGCACTGCTGGCCGTAAGCGTAGACATGGCTCATGACGTCGTGGCGCACCAGCTTCTCCCGCTCGATGGCGACGTCATAGTTGATGTCGTCCACATGAGCTTCCAGCTCGGCCACCATCTCGGGGGTGATATTGGTCAGGCCCTGCTTCATCTCGGCCCGGGCCAGGGCCACCCACAGGCGGCGCCAGGTGCGGAACTTGTTGTCGTCCGAGAAGATGTACTGCATCTCATCGGAGGCATAACGGGTGGAAAAGGGGCTGATATAACGGTCATGCTGAGACATTGGTTGTTTCCTCCTGAAAATGACTCCCCCAGTCGCCTTCCGGCGACAGCCCCCTCGGTGAGGGGGCTTTTCAGCCTCCCTCTCTGAGGGAGGTGGCATCGCGTCAGCGATGCCGGAAGGAGTTTTTTCCTATTTTACCATCAAATCTTGAAATAGTCCACGCCGCCCTCGAAAATAGGCTGGTACTTGTCGCCGGTGACGTTCTTGTACAGGTACTCGCCGCTGCGCTCCGAATGGCCCATCTTTCCGAAGACACGGCCATCCGGGCTGGTGATGCCCTCGATGGCGAGGACGGAGCCGTTGGGGTTGTACTTCATGTCCATGCTGGGGCTGCCGTCCTGATCGACGTACTGGGTCGCGATCTGGCCGTTGGCGATGAGGGTGTCCAGCACGCTCTGAGGTGCCACGAAGCGGCCCTCACCGTGGCTGATGGCCACGGTGTGCTGGTCGCCCACGCTGCACTTGGACAGCCAGGGGCTGCCGGTGGAGGCGATGCGGGTGCGCACCAGCATACTCTGGTGGCGGCCGATGGTGTTGAAGGTCAGGGTCGGGTCGCAGGCCGTGATGGGGCGGATGTCGCCGTAAGCGGCCAGACCCAGCTTGATGAGGGCCTGGAAGCCGTTGCAGATGCCCAGCATCAGACCATCCCGGTGCTGCAGCAGGTCGCGGACTGCCTCAGTGACCGCAGGATTGCGGAAGAAGGAGGCGATGAACTTTGCGCTGCCGTCCGGCTCGTCGCCGCCGGAGAAGCCGCCGGGCAGCATGACGATCTGGCTCTCGTTGATGGCCTTGACCAGTGCCTCACAGCTGGCGGTGACGTCAGCGGGGGTCAGGTTGCGGATGACCAGCACCTCGGGGTCTGCACCGGCGCGGGCAAAGGCATGGGCGGTGTCGTACTCGCAGTTGGTACCCGGGAAGACCGGGATGATGACCTTCGGCTTTGCCACGCCGATCTTGGGCGCAGCGGGGGCGGTCAGGCTGCCGTTGATCTTCTCGACGGCGGGGCCGGCCTTGCGGTAGGGATAGACGGGCTCGAGCTTGCTCTCCCAGATCTCCTGCAGCTGAGCCATATCCAGCTTGTCGCCGCAGCACTCGAAGGTGTAGTCTGCGGTGGTCTCGCCCAGCAGCTCACCAGCCGGGGCGTCAGAGACCATCTCCAGCACGATGGAGCCGTACATGGGCTTAAACATATCGTGGGTGGTCATGTTGTTCATCATCTTGAAGCCGATGCGGTTGCCCAGACCCATCTTGAAGAGAGCCTCGGCCAGACCGCCATAGCCCACAGAGGAAGCAGCGGCCACCATGCCATCTTCCATCATCTGCTCAACTTTCTTGTAGTTGGCCTTCAGGGAGAAGAAGTTGGGACAGCCGGTCTCGGGGTCCAGGATGGGCCGGATGAGGACGACGGTGCTCTCAGGCTTCTTGAACTCGGTGGAGACGACGCGGCCGGCCTTGCCGATGGCGGTGGCGAAGGACACCAGCGTGGGAGGCACATTCAGCTGCTCGAAGGAGCCGGACATGCTGTCCTTACCGCCGATGGAGGCGATGCCGAGGCCGATCTGCGCGTCCAGTGCGCCCAGCAGAGCGGCCAGCGGCTTGCCCCAGCGCTCCGGGGAAGTGCCAAGGCGCTCGAAGTACTCCTGGAAGGTCAGGTAGGCGTCCTCATAGCGGAAGCCGGAGGCCACCAGCTTGGTCACACTCTCGACGACGGCCATCCGTGCGCCCACATACTGGTTGGCGCTCATGAGGTAGGGGTTGTAGCCCCATGCCATGCCGGAGCAGGTGTTGGTCTCGCCGTCCACGGGCAGCTTTGCGACCATGGCGTTCTGGGGGGTCAGCTGGCATGCGCCGCCGAAGGGCATCAGCACGGTGGCCGCGCCGATGGTGGAGTCGAACCGCTCAGAAAGGCCCTTCTTGCTGCAGACGTTCAAATCGCCCACCATGTTCTTCATCTTCTG
>ENA-UEPL01002516-UEPL01002516.1-human-gut-metagenome-genome-assembly--contig:-NODE-2516-length-12000-cov-3.286086_pt1 | contig 12000 bp, 7 predicted proteins | sample MGYA00242896_ERZ507908 | MGnify/ENA primary metagenome ERZ507908 (study PRJEB26167, sample SAMN06115518) | human gut metagenome | host: Homo sapiens | place: China:Chongqing | collected 2015-08-20...
GCAGGAATATGTTATACTAAAGGCAGACAAAGCTGGAGGATATATGGATGAGCACCTGCAAGGCACTGTTATCTAAAATTACAAATAAAAATGCTTTTTACGAGCAGAAGGATGTGACACAGAATATTTTTGCGTTCCGTGTGGTGGGAATCTGCATTTTATTCTATTCGTTTGTGATGATTCTGAACAGCCTGCATATTTTTATCGTGGATCAGGCGATTTTTATCAGAGGCTATGTGGTGGCATGTGTGCTGGCGTTGATTTATGGATTGCTGCTTGTGAAGGTGGGGCTTGAGCACCCATTTACCAAGTATCTCAGCGTTACGGCCATCGGGCTGATTGTCATGGTCGCGAGTGCATCCCTTACCTACCATATGATCATTATTATGATGATTCCGATTATCATTTCAAGTATGTATACTTCAAAGAGACTGTCGGTTTATGCCTTTATATTTACAGTGGTTGTGATTACGATCAGTACTTATGTGGGCTATTATTTTGGGGTATGTGATGCAAACATGGCACTGCTGACGGTGACATCACTGGATCATCTGCAGAAGGATGGTGTGTTTTTGCTCAACAAAGTAAACGAAAATCCTATGGTTACGCTGGCACTTTATTATGTGATGCCGCGATCACTGATGGCGGTTGCATTTTATTATGTAAGTAACAGTGTAAACAGTATTGTGCGCAAGTCCATGGAAAATGCAATGCGTATGGTACAGGCGGCTTCCATGGATGATATGACGAGACTTTACAGCAAAAATAAACTGCTTGAAACAGTGGAACATATGGAGCCAAAAGAACGCCCGGTTGCGGTTATTTATTGTGATGTCAACCAGTTGAAATATGTAAACGATACGTTTGGCCATTTGTACGGAGACCAGCTGATTGCCAAAATTGCGGGATCCATTCGGGCAGCAGTGACGAGTGAGGAAACCAATGCTTACCGTTACGGTGGGGATGAATTTCTTATGATTATTCCGGATGGGACACAGGAGATTGCAGAAGATGTCATTGAAAAGTGGAGGCAGGTGATGAAGCCGATTCAGAAAAACAGTGAGATTCCGGTATCTGCCTCCGTGGGATATGCCGTGGGAAAATATGAAAATATAATGGAACTGATCGAGATCGCAGATCAGAGAATGTATAAGGACAAACAAATACGCCGCCAGTAGCGGCGTATTTTATGGCTCAGAGGGATAACAGAACCGAAAAGGGGGTAGAGAAAATTTGAAAACAAACAAATATGAAATAGATATGTGCAATGGTTCGATCATGGATAAACTGATCTCGTTTGCACTCCCACTCATGCTGTCTGGAATTTTACAGCTGATGTTCAATGCGGTTGATATCATTGTTGTGGGGCATTTTACGGGAAAACAGGCACTGGCGGCAGTGGGATCGACCACGGCACTCATCAACGTGTTCACCAATCTGTTTATCGGAATTTCGCTGGGGGCTAACGTGCTTGCGGCACGTTTTTTTGCGTCCGGCAGGGAAAAAGAAATGTCAGACACGGTACATACCGCCATTTTGCTGGCACTGATCAGCGGAATTCTCATGGCTGGAATCGGGGTAATCAGTGCAAAAGGTGCGCTGCTTCTTATGGGAACGCCGGACAATGTCATTGCACAGTCAACCCTTTACATGCGGATTTATTTTCTGGGGATGCCGTTTTTTATGCTCTATAATTATGGGGCAGCGATTCTGCGTGCGGTGGGAGATACCAAGCGGCCGTTGTTGTTTCTGGTGATTTCCGGATGTGCCAATGCACTGCTGGATCTGATTCTTGTGATCGGTTTTCATCTGGGGGTGGCAGGCGTAGCTACTGCGACGATTACGGCACAGATGATCTCCTGCATTCTGGTTTTGTTATGCCTGTACCGCACCGACAGCTGCTATCAGCTGCGCTTTTCGAAGCTGAAAATAAAAAAGGTTTATCTGCTGCAGATTTTTCAGGTGGGAATTCCTGCCGGGATTCAAAGTACGGTTATTAACTTTTCAAACGCGCTGCTGCAGTCTTCCGTGAATTCCTTCGGAGATACGGCGATGGCGGGGTATACAGCGGCAAATAATATTTTGGGATTTTTGTATATGTCGGTAAATTCCATTACACAGGCATGTATGAGTTTTACGAGTCAGAATTATGGTGTGGGAAAATATAAACGTATGGATCGTGTGCTGATCGACTGTCTGATTCTTACGGTCAGTGTTTCCCTGCTGCTGGGATGTGGCGCATGGTTTTTCGGACCGCAGGTACTTAGTATATATACGAGAGAAAAGGATGTGATCGAGAGCGGCATGGAGATTCTTGCCATTACAACAGTGCCGTATTTTCTGTGTGGCATTATGGATTTGTTTCCCGGAGCACTGCGGGGGATGGGACATTCGGCAGTGCCGATGATCCTGTCGGTGATCGGTACGGTCGGAACGAGAATTCTCTGGATTTTTGGATTTTTCCCACATCACAGATCGTTGTACTTCCTGTTTATTTCTTATCCGGCATCCTGGATCATCACGATTGTGATGCAGGTCATCTGTTTTTATTTTGTGAGAAAAACGGTGCGCAGGGAATTGATGCGGGGATAAAACGCAGCGTAAAAAATGTGCCCAAAAATCGGAAACGATTTTTGGGGATTTAGTTTCTTGAAGGAATAGAGAGAACATGCTACTATAATGGAAACTGAAATGAAGAAAATAGTTTCCTTCCGGCAGAAAGGATGAAAAGAATGAATAAAGAACTGAAAGAGAACATTATGCAGGGAACTTTGCAGGCATTCAATCAAAAGGGTTTGAAATTTACGATGGATGATATTGCAAAGATTTTAGGGATCAGTAAAAAAACGATTTATCAGGTGTTTCGTGATAAGGAGGCTTTGTTTCTGGAAACGGTGGACTATTTGTTTGACCGGATCAAGGACAGTGAGCAGAAGATCGTAGAGAATCCGGAGATGGACACCCTGCAAAAGATTCACACAATCCTTGGTGTGATGCCGGAATGTTATCAGGATGTGGATTTTCGACAGTTATATCAGTTAAAAGAAAAATATCCGGAGATTTATCATCAGGTGGAAGTACGGCTCGAAACAGGCTGGGAAACGACCATTGCCCTGTTGGAACAGGGCATGCAGGAAGGTGTGATCCGTCCGGTCCGGATTCCGATTTTAAAGATGATGCTGGAAGCATCGTTAGAGCAGTTTTTCCAGCGCGATATCCTGCTGCAGAATGAAATTACTTATGCGCAGGCATTGCAGGAGGTTGTCGGGATTCTGATGTATGGAATTGCTTCGGAGAGGTAAAACGAAAGGGGAGCATAAAGAAGCATGGAGAGGTTGTATTGGAACAATGACTGGAAATTTGCCGAAACATGGGAAGAAGCCATGAAAGAGGCAGTATATCCGGAAAATGAGATGGAGGATGTGCGGCTGCCGCATACCTGCAAAGAGCTTCCGTATCATTACTTTGATGAGCATGCGTATCAGATGCTGTGTGGATATCGCAGACATTTTATGGCGCCGGAAGCGTGGCAGGGGAAAAGTGTGGAACTGACCTTTGAGGGAGTGGCGCATGATGCGGTTGTTTATGTCAATGGGACAGAAGTGAAAGCGCACCATTGCGGTTATACGGCATTTTTTGTGGAAATTGCAAAATACCTGAAATATGGGGAGGACAATGTACTTGCGGTGCGTGTCGACAGCCGGGAAAATTTGAATATTCCGCCGTTCGGATATGCCATAGATTACATGACTTTTGGCGGGATGTATCGTGAGGTTTATGTGCAGGTGAGAAATAAGACACATCTCGCAGATGTATTTATCAAGCCACAGATACATCCTCTGCAGGTGACTACAGAGATTACGGTACAGAATATTTCGGATGGGATAACGTTGCAGCAGGAAATCCGCAAAAAAGGCGAGGGTGCATATAGTCCCCTGGGACAGAAGCCGGTAAAACAGACAAATGTGCAAACCGTTTTTCCGGTGCAGGAGATCCGTTTGTGGGAACCGGAAAATCCATATTTGTATGAAATTCGTACGAGTTTGTGGAAAAATGGGGAAATGATAGATGCGCGTGTGGATATCACAGGGTTTCGGGAGGCCGGATTCCGAAAAGATGGTTTTTATCTGAACGGAAAGAAACTGCGGCTTCGAGGGTTAAACCGTCATCAGAGTTATCCGTATGTGGGATATGCAGCGCCGGCATCCATGCAGATTTTCGATGCCGATATTCTCAAAAAAGAACTTGGCGTGAATGCTGTGCGCACTTCCCATTATCCGCAGTCGCAGGATTTTATCCGTCGTTGTGATGAAATCGGTCTGCTTGTGTTTACCGAGTTTCCGGGGTGGCAGCACATCGGGGATGAAGAATGGAAGCGGCAGGCGGTGCAGAATTTAAAGGAAATGATCGTGCAGTACCGCAATCATCCTTCCATTATTCTCTGGGGGGTGCGGATTAATGAGTCGCAGGATGACGATGTTTTTTACAGGGAAACAAACCGGGTGGCACATGAACTGGACGATACGCGGGCAACCGGCGGAGTGCGGATGCTAAAGAAAAGCCATCTTCTGGAGGATGTTTATACGTACAACGATTTTCTTCACGATGGCAGACATCCGGGGTGTAATCCGAAACGAAAAGTTACACCGGATATGAAAAAACCGTATCTGATCAGTGAGTATAACGGGCATATGTTTCCGACCAAGCCGTTTGACGATGAGGAACACCGGACGGAGCATGCAATCCGTCATGCAAATGTATTAAATGCGGTGGCACAGGAGCCGGATATTGCAGGAAGTTTTGGCTGGTGTATGTTTGACTATAATACGCACAAGGATTTTGGCAGTGGTGACCGGATCTGTTACCATGGCGTGATGGATATGTTCCGCAACCCGAAACTTGCGGCGGCGGTGTATAGCAGTCAGCAGGAAGATACACCGGTTTTAGAACTGAGTTCTTCGATGGATATCGGAGAGCATCCGGGCGGAAACCGCAGCGGAAACTGGATGATTACAAATGCGGATGCCGTGCGGATGTACAAAAACTCTAAATTAATCAAAGAGTATCATCGGGAGGACTCCCCATATCGTGCACTGGCGCATGGACCGATTCCTGTGAATGACTTTATCGGAAATGCGATTGTCGAAAATGAGCCAATGAAACCGAAACAGGCCAGACTGATGGGGCAGCTGCTTAACATGACGGCGTATTACGGGCTGAACAATCTTCCGGCAAAGTTCTACCTTCTGGCATTGCGGCTGATGGTCTGCTATCACATGAAACCAAAGGATGCGGTTGCGCTTTACACACGTTATGTCGGGGACTGGGGGACGACTTCCACGGTCTATAAGTTTGAGGCTGTCAGGGACGGAAAAGTGGTAAAGACCGTGATCAAGGAGCCGATGCAGCAGGCACATCTGGAGGTGAAGGTAAGTGCACATAACCTGACCGAAGGCAGAACCTATGATATGGCGGCGGTTCGTATCCGGGCACTGGATGAAAATGGAAATGTGCTGGGATTTTTCAATGAACCGGTGCAGTTTGAAGTGAAAGGTGTTCTGGAACTGATCGGCCCAAAGACCATATGTTTACAGGGAGGTATGGGCGGTACTTATGTAAAGACGACCGGACAGGCCGGAGAAGGAATTTTGACAATTGAAAATGCGCAGACGGGGAAAATCTGTGAACATTTTCAGGTGGCACGGGAAGAGTAAGGGGGAAATACAATGAAATTATCAGCAAAAGAAAAAACGGCATTCGGCCTGGGGGCGGTCGGAAAAGATATGGTATATATGCTTTCGGCGAGCTATATTCTGTATTATTACCAGGATGTTCTCGGAGTAAGTGCGATGGCAATGGGAATTATTCTCATGGCAGCGCGGGTGTTTGATGCATTTAACGATCCGATTATGGGAGTGATTGTTGCAAAAACCAGAACACGCTGGGGAAAATTCCGTCCATGGCTTCTGGTTGGAACCCTGTGCAATGCGATCGTGCTGTATCTGATGTTTGCCGCACCGCCGGCATGGAATGGAAGTGGGATTGTGGCATATGCAGCCATTACCTATATTGTGTGGGGAGTCACCTATACCATGATGGACATTCCTTTCTGGTCGATGATTCCGGCATTTACAGAAGGCGGAAAAGAGCGCGAAAATTTAACAACTATGGCGCGTTCCTGTTCGGGTGTCGGTTCCGCTCTCGTTACGATTATTACGATGAAATGTGTGTATATGCTGGGACAGGGAAATGAGCGCACGGGTTTCCGCTGGTTTGCACTTATTGTTGCGGTATTGTTTGTGCTGTTTATTACGATCACCTGTCTGACGATCCGGGAAAAATCCACGGTTCATATGGAAACACCGACCGTACGGCAGATGTTTTCGGCGCTGATTCACAACGATCAGGCAATGACGGTTGTCATCACCATTGTACTGATTAACTGCTCTTTGTATATTACGTCCAATCTGCTGTTGTATTTTTTCAAGTATGATGTGAGTGGGGAGAGCTGGTATAACAGCTATACACTTTTTAGTACATTTGGCGGAGCGGTACAGATTTTGTCCATGATGGTATTGTTTCCGCTGCTGCGGAAGTTTATGAGCAGTATCCGTGTGTTCTACCTGAGTTTTGGAATGGCAATCGCAGGGTATGCGATTCTGCTTGTGCTGATGATTGGCGGTCATACTGCGCTTGGAGCCCTGGTGGTGCCGGGATTTTTGATCTTTGCGGCATTTGGCATGCTGACCGTGCTTACCACAGTATTTCTGGCAAATACGGTAGATTATGGGGAAATGAAAAATCACCGCCGTGATGAAAGTGTGATTTTTTCCATGCAGACGTTTGTTGTGAAACTGGCTTCGGGAGTTGCCGTGCTGATCGCAGCGATCTGTCTGTCTCTCTGTAACCTCAAGCAGGATACAAGTGCGGCGGTTGTTGCGCGTGCAGCGGATTCTTCGGTGCTGGGACTGCGGCTGACGATGGCGGGAATTCCGATGATCGGTCTTTTCATCGCGGTATTGGTATTTCGGAAAAAATATATTTTGACAGAGAAAAAGCTGCAGGAGATTAATGCAGCAATTAAAAATCAGGAGAACTGCTAAAAGAAAGGATGACAGCTATGATTCGTAAAATTGGACAGGCATTCGTACTGGATACGGCACATACAACATATGCATTTTCCATTCTGCCGGGGGGACATCCGGAGCATCTGTATTACGGGAGAACTATTCATATCGAGCATCCGGATGATCTTGAAATTCTTGTGGAAAAGCATGTGTTTGCACCGGGAAATGTGAATATCTGTGAAAAAGAGCATGCCGGTTTTTCGCTGGAGGATGTGCGGCTGGAAATGTCTTCGTACGGAAAGGGTGATATCCGTGAGCCGTTTGTTGAGGCCATTCTTTATGATGGGGCAAAGACTCTGGATTTCCGCTATGAAGATGCCGTTATTACAGGGAAAAAAGATGCGCTGGATGGACTTCCGGGTTCCTATGGAAGTGTGGGAGAAGTGCAGCAGCTGTGTGTGACAATGGTGGACCGGCAGTATGATCTGAAGCTGCTGCTCTACTACTATGTCTACGAGGCAGCAGATGTGATCGGACGGAGTGCGAAGATCGTCAATGCCAGCAGTCAGGATGTACAGCTTACCCGTCTGATGAGTCTGCAGCTGGATTTTGATGACAGTGATTATATTTTTACGACATTTCGCGGCGCATGGGCGCGGGAGATGCACCGCTGTGACCAGACGCTGACCGGTGGCAGAATTGTCAATGATTCTTTTACCGGAACCACGTCGAGCCGGGCAAATTCGTTTGTGATGCTGAGCCGCCCGAAAACGGGAGAAGATCAGGGAGACTGTTACGGATTTCATCTGATCTACAGTGGAAATCACTGTGAGACTGCGGAGGTCAGCAGTTTTGGAAAACTCCGGCTTCTTACGGGGATCAATCCACGGGAATTTTCGTGGAAACTGGAGCCGGGAGCACAGTTTCAGGCACCGGAGGCCTTTATGACCTATGCACCGGATGGATGGGGAGGCATGAGCCGGCGGATGCATGCGTTTATCCGGGAGCATATCGTGCGCGGATATTGGAAAAACAGGCCGCGCCCGGTACTTTTAAACAGCTGGGAGGCCTGCTATTTTGATATCAGTGAGAGCAGGCTCTTAAAGCTGGCAAAGGCGGGAAAAGATGCCGGAATCGAATTGTTTGTGGTGGATGACGGCTGGTTTGGCAGACGAAACGATGACACTTCTTCATTGGGAGACTGGGTGCCGAATACAAAAAAACTGCCCGGCGGCTTATCGCGCCTTGCCAAAAAAATTACAGATCTGGGGCTTTCTTTTGGAATCTGGGTAGAGCCGGAGATGGTCAGTGTGGACAGTGACCTTTACCGGAAGCATCCGGACTGGACCATTGAAATTCCCGGAAAACCGCATGCAGAAGGACGAAACCAGAGAATTCTGGATCTTGGCAGGAGAGAGGTACAGGAGTATATCATTGCCAGTATGACAAAGGTCTTTTCTTCGGCACCGGTTTCTTATGTGAAGTGGGATATGAACCGGACGTTTTCCGATTATTATTCACAGAGCCTGCCGGCCGCACAGCAGGGAGAGGTGGCACATCGTTATGTGCTGGGACTGTACCGGTGCATGGAGGAACTGACCCGTCGTTTTCCGGAAATTTTATTTGAAGGGTGTGCAGCAGGCGGAAACCGTTTTGATCCCGGCATTTTGTGCTATTTTCCGCAGATCTGGGGAAGCGATGACACAGATGCCTGTTGCAGGGCGGACATACAGACAAATTACAGTTACGGGTATCCGCTCTCGACGGTGAGTGCACATGTATCTGCGTGTCCGAACCATCAGACGCTGCGCCGGACACCGCTTACGACCCGCTTTGCAGTTGCCGCATTCGCAGTGCTGGGGTATGAATGTAATTTCTGTGACTGTACCAGAGAGGAACTTGAGGAGATCAGGGCTCAGATTGCACTGTACAGGAAGTGGCGTAGTGTATTGCAGCAGGGCACATTTTATCGTGGGCGGACATTTGCTGACGGAAATCTCACAGAATGGACCTGTGTTTCAGAAGATCAGACACAGGCAGTCGGCATGCTGATGCAGAAACTTGCGGAACCGAATACACAGTTTCATGCGTATTATCCCAAAGGACTTGCAAAAGAGAAACGGTACCATTTTACCAACCGCGCGTTAACGTACAGTATTCTGGAGTTTGGGGATCTGGTCAACACGGTTGCTCCGGTACATATCCGCCCGGATTCTGTGACACATCATCTGCTGGCAAAATTTGTAAAGATGGATGGGGAAAAGGAGGATTTCTGTGCATACGGGGATGCCCTGATGTATGGAGGTGTACATTTGCACCCGGCATTCGGAGGCACCGGGTATAATGAGAACGTACGGTATTTTCCGGATTTTGCGTCTCGTTTGTATCTGATGGATTGCAATTTATAGCCGAAAAGTGCTATGATACAAAAGAGCAATTCAGGCAGGACAGGAGATAAGAAAATGCAGAAACGAAAAAACAGATGGTACATAGCCGTTGCAGCAGTTGTAATTTTAGCAGTTGTTCTGGTATTGGCAGTTGTGCTGGGGAAAAAGGGAAAGAACAAAAAAGATCCAAAGATGATTGAGCCGACGCAGCAGGAGCAGGCATCGGAAATACCGACGGAAACAGAGGAAGTATTTGATTATTCCGCTACGGAGACCGCAGAGACAAAATCGCTTCCGAAGTCCGTTGTCAGCAAACAGGGAATTCTCATTGATGTGGATGCTGGAACGATTCTGGCTGGAAAAGATGCATTAAAACGTATGATTCCAGCATCTATGACCAAAATCTTTACCGTGCTGGTAGCAGCGGAAAATATTAAGCCAGAGCAGCTGGACGAGCTGGTTACCATCAGTATTGATGCGACAGATTTCAGTTATAGTAATGACTGCAGCAATACCGGATACGAAGTGGATGAGCAGGTAACGGTAAGGGATCTGTTTTATGGAACCATTTTGCCGTCAGGGGCAGATTCTGCGGTTTCTCTGGCAACTTATGTGGCCGGTTCACAGGAAGCATTTGTGGATATGATGAATCAGGAACTGGAAAAAATGGGATTGTCGGAGAACACACATTTTACCAACTGTGTCGGCATATACAATGATGACCATTACAGTACGCCGTATGATATGGCAATGATTTTAAAAGCCGCAATGGACAATGATCTGTGCAGGGAAGTTCTTGGAACGCGAACCTATACGACATCAAAATCCAAACCACATCCGGATGGGATTACAATATCCAACTGGTTTTTGCGGAGAATTGAAGATAAGGATACACACAGTGAAATTATCGGGGCAAAGACAGGTTTTGTGAATCAGTCCGGAAGCTGTGCGGCAAGTATGGCACAGACACCGGATGGAAAAGAGTATATCTGTGTGACTGCAGGGTCCACCAGCAGCTGGCGCTGTATCTATGATCATGTGGATATTTACGATGCGTTTCTGCCAGAGACGGCACAGCCTTTTGAAAGTGAAGAGGTAACACAATAAAAAAGGAACAGCGAAAGCTGTTCCCTGTTGTTTAAAGAATGATGATATTGGCACAATTGATATCTTCTCCAAGGTTGTAAACATTACCGCTGGTAAGCCCGACAACCACAGGACGGAGAATATAGTGCGGAATATTTTTGACCACACGCGCCTGTTCGCCGTTACTCAGTTCCACGATGCTGTCTACCGGATATAGAATCATGCTTTCAAGGAAGCTCTTCATGGCAGTTATGTCGAGTTCCATGGTCATGGACATAATCATTTCCACGGCATCTCTCTGGGAATAGGCTTTTTTATAGGGGCGTTCGGTAACCAGGGCATCATAGATATCCGCTACGGACAGAATCTTGGCATAGGGGCAGATTTTCTCCGCAGACACACCCATCGGGTATCCGCTTCCATTGATCTTTTCATGGTGCTGCAAAACACCAAGGCAGACAGCTGGAGAAAATTCCGCACGATCCTTGATCATGTTGTAACTGTATGTCGAGTGCTGCCGCATAATGGCAAATTCGTCATCATTGAGTTTGCCCGGTTTGTTTAAGATAGCATTTGGAATTTTGGTTTTTCCAATGTCGTGCAGCAAACCACAGACACCGATTTCCCGTACTTCTTCGGGAGAGAGTCCCTGCTGCTTGGCAACGATCATGGAAATGGTTGCTACATCCACGCTGTGTTTGAATGTATATTCGTCACTGGTTTTGAGTGTGGAGATATCAATTGCGATGGCATCATTGCTTTTAATGGAACGCATCAGGTCATCGGCAATGCTCTCTGTGGTGGCAACCATTTCCTCGGAGGTTGTATTGTTGTAGATAAACTGGATACCGGTAGAGACACGTTCACGGATACTGGCAGAAAGAGTAACTTTTGCGCGGTCTTCGGTACGGAGCCGTTCGATATTTTTTTCTGCTTTTGGAGAAGCAGGAACCTGTTCTGGGTTTTCCTCTTCTTCCCCCTCCTGGATGTAAACAGACATAATACCCAGTTTCAACAGGGAATCAATCATATAATCATCCAGTTCGGCACCTCTGGCAACGAGATTACGTCCCAGACGGTCAACGACCGGATGATCGAGCTTCATGCCCGGTTTTAATTGTCTTGTTCTCATGTACTTTCGTTTTATCATATTTATATTTTACTATTTGTTGGATATTTTTCCAAGTTTTTTTGGAAAACTTTAGGAGAAATTTAGGAGAAATGATATGCTTCCACAACTTTTTTTAGATCGAATGAAACAAATGCTGGAGGAAGAATACCCGGCATTTCTAAACAGTTACGAAGATGCGCGTTATCAGGCACTGCGGATCAATCCGTCAAAAACCGACACAGACCGGTTTACAGAGGAGACTTCCTTTCATCTGCAGCCTGTGTGGCAACAACCGAAAACAGTAATAGAACACTGAATAAAATTTGTTTTCTTTTCATGTCTTTCATTC
>ENA-UEPL01002517-UEPL01002517.1-human-gut-metagenome-genome-assembly--contig:-NODE-2517-length-11998-cov-3.624276_pt1 | contig 11998 bp, 10 predicted proteins | sample MGYA00242896_ERZ507908 | MGnify/ENA primary metagenome ERZ507908 (study PRJEB26167, sample SAMN06115518) | human gut metagenome | host: Homo sapiens | place: China:Chongqing | collected 2015-08-20...
GCGGTAAAGCTGAGCGCCATTACCGAAACCAAAGCTGCGGCAATAATTCTTTTTAAATTTTTCATTTTTCTATTCCTCCATAAAGAGTAAAAATACATATTAAACTAATTATATACCAAACGGGCTTAAATGTCTACAAAAAATTGTAAACATTTGCATTAAAGTGCTTTTCCAAGCTCTGCGGCAAGGTCTGCCATCTTCTGCCCTGCCTGCATCCGCACCGTATAAACGGGTGTAGACGCGGCGTTAAGCGAAAATCTTGAGCCGAAATGCTCCGAAAGCTTTGCCACCGCCTCGGGCTTTATTGAGTTTATGTGCAGTATTGCGGTGTTGGCGTTGCCCGTAATTTCGCAAATATCGGCAGCACTCGCTTTGCTGCGCAGTATTGCCACGTCTATAAGCCCCATAACCGCCTGCGGCGGCTCGCCAAAACGGTCGCACAGCTCGTCTATAACGTCGCTTACGTCCTCGTCTGTTCTTATAGCCGCTATGCGCTTGTAAATTCCGAGCCTTGCGGGTAACGATTCAATGTAGCTTTCGGGTATATGCGCCGAAATGTTAAGGTCCACCGTGCAGGGCATATCCTCTGTTTCGGGCTGACCGTTTTCTTCGTTCACCGCCTGGGATAAAAGCTTTAGGTACATATCGTACCCCACCGCCTCCATATTGCCGTGCTGCTCGCCGCCCAAAATACTGCCCGCGCCCCGTATTTCAAGGTCGCGCATTGCAATTTTAAAGCCCGAGCCGAACTCGGTAAACTCGCGTATCGCCTCAAGCCGCTTTGACGCTACGTCCGATAACTGAACATTCCGCCTGAAACAGAAATACGCATACGCCCGCCGCGGCGAGCGCCCCACGCGCCCGCGCAGCTGGTGCAGCTGCGCCAAGCCCATTTTGTCAGCCTCTTCTATTATAAGGGTATTCGCATTAGGCACGTCAACGCCCGTTTCTATAATAGTTGTGCAAACAAGCAGGTCAATTTCGTGCTCCACAAGCCGCCGCCACACGTCGGTCAGCTCGTCCTCGCTCATCTGCCCGTGTGCTATGCCTATATTTATATCGGGCAGCTTTGCTTTCAGCACCCCCGCGCAGCGCTCAATGCTTTCAACTCGGTTATGCAGGTAATAAACCTGCCCGCCGCGGCGGATTTCCTTATTTATCGCGTCGTTTATAACGCCTAAATTGTATTCAAGCACATAGGTCTGCACGGGGTGCCTGTCCCCCGGCGCTTCATCTATTGAGGACATATCCCTAAGCCCCGAAAGCGCCATATTAAGCGTTCGCGGTATCGGGGTGGCGCTTAAAGTAAGAATATCCACAAACGGGTACTGCTCTTTCAGCTTTTCCTTTTGCGCCACGCCGAAGCGCTGTTCCTCGTCTATTATTACAAGCCCTATGTTTTTAAAGCTCACATCTTTTGAAATAAGCCTGTGCGTGCCTACCACCATATCGAGCCTGCCGCATTTAAGGTCGGCTATTACCCTTGCCTGCTCTTTAGGCGAGACAAAGCGGTTAAGCAGCCCTACCGATACGGGCATTTCCCCGAAACGGCGGATTATTGTGTTATAGTGCTGCATTGCAAGTATGGTTGTGGGAACAAGCAGCGCACACTGCTTGCCCTCGCTTATGCACTTGAAAGCCGCGCGCAGCGCAACCTCTGTTTTGCCGAACCCCACGTCGCCGCAAAGCAGCCTGTCCATAGGCGTTTCGCGCTCCATATCGCGCTTTATTTCGTTAATGCAGCGCAGCTGGTCGTCGGTCTCTTCATATTCAAAGCGGCGTTCAAAGTCATTCTGCAAATCGGTATCGGGGCTGAAAGCATAGCCCTTTACCGCCATACGCTTTGCGTAAAGTGCCGTTAATTGCTTTGCCATATCCTTAACCGCTGCCTTAACGCGCTTGCGGGTCTTCTGCCACTCGCTGCCGCCTAAGCGATTCAGCCTTACCCCGCCGTTTTCAGCCGCACCAATGTATTTTGAAACTAAATCAAGCTGCGTTACAGGCACATATAAAACGTCGCTTTTAGCGTATTTTATCTTTATATAATCCTTTGTAACCCCGCCTTGGGTTATGCGGTTAATGCCGTCAAAAACGCCTATTCCGTGCGCCTCGTGCACAACGTAATCGCCCTTTTTAAGCTCATCAAGCGAGCCTATCTCCTGCCCCGCCTTGTGCTTGCGTTTGTGCTTTTTACCCTCGGGGGCTATAAACCTGTGGGTTATAAGCATAAACTTTTGCGAGGGTATTTCAAACCCTGCCGAAAGCCCGCCCGGTATTACCGTAACGCCCGCGGGCGCGGTATCGGCACTCATAGTATAAACGCTTTGCACCCCGCGCTCGCAAAGCTCGGCGTTTAAAACCTGCGCCGCCCTTTGCTCGCCTGCCAAAATAACCACGTTGCCGCGAATATCCCGCATATATGAAATATCCTCAAGCAGCACCTCAATATCCCCGCCCCAGGCGGTTGAGCGCTTGTAATTGAAGTTTATAACCGATTTCGGCTTTATCTCATACGATCCGCGCGGGAAGTTTTCGGCAATAATGCCGTTACCTGCGAAACCGAAAAATTCGGTTTTATCAAGCTGCAGCTTTGCGGTTTTTGAAAACAAATACCCCTCTTCAAGGTAGTTTTCGGTATCGGCTGAAAGCTGAATTTCCATTGATTTAAAGCGTTCCGCCATATTTCCGCTTTCGCTGAGCATTAAAAGCGAATCGCCGAAATATTCAAACACCGTGCCCATGGTATCAAGCAGCGGAATGTACCTATCAGGCGGAATTTTAACGCCGTTTTCAAGCAGCTCCGCGTCCTTTGCCAAAATATCGCGTTGTTTAAGCGTTAAAGCGGGGTTCGGTATTTCCGTTTTTAATTTCGCGACTAATTTCGGCGGGTCGAACATTACTTCCGCCGCGGGGGATATTTCAATTTCGTCCGCGTTTTCTTCGCGCCGCTGCGTTTCGGGGTCGAAATATGAAATACTGTCAATTTCATCGCCCCAGAATTCAATGCGGCAGGGCTTTTCGGAATTTACTGGGAATAAATCGAAAATTCCGCCGCGCACCGAAAACTGTCCCGAGCCCTCGCAAAGCTGACTCCTTGTGTACCCCGCGTTTATAAGGCGTTCCGCCAATTCCGAGGTGTCGGCGCTGTCGCCCGTTTTTAAAGTAAAACGCGAGCTTTTCAGCACTTCGGGCTTTACGGTGTACTGCACCGCCGCGTCAAGCGAAATTGTAAGCAGGTCAAAAGCCCCGTCCGCCACGGCAGACAGGGTGTCTATTCTTTTATGCTCATATTCCTTTGAGTAGCCGCTCAAATCGCCTATACATAAATCCCGCGCGGGAAAATTAAGGCATTTAAGCCCCAAAGCGTTTATATCGCCGCAAAGCTCGGCGGCAGTCGCTTCATCGTGGGTGATTAAAACCACCCGTTTCCCCGTGTGCCCGCGAAGTGATGCCGCGATTATCGCCTTGTGTATGAGCGATAACCCCGTGCAGACTATCGGCAGCCTGCCGCGCTCAACCTCATTTAAGAGTGAGGCGTAATCGGGGTCTTTTTTCAGTACTTCGTTTATTAGTTTCATATTAACCGTTGTATTTGTTCATAGCGCTGTCAATTCCGTGCAGTATTGTTTCTTCTGCCGCGTTTGCCGCCTTTTCAAGCGCCTTTTCAAGGTCTGCGCGCTGCTCTTTCGGAATTTTGCCGAGAACCCAGTCCTTCAAATCGTAATTGCGGTCGGGACGCTCGGAAACGCCTATTTTTATCCGCTTAATATCGTCCGTTCCCATAAGCTCTATAATATCGCGTATTCCGTTGTGACCGCCGTGTGTGCCGCCGCGGCGAATACGAATTTTCCCCACCGCCTGTGTAATATCGTCAAACATTATTATAATGTTCTCGGTGGGAATTTTGTAAAACCGCGCAATAGCGGCTACCGCCCTGCCTGAGTCGTTCATATATGTTTGCGGCTTTGCCAGAATAACGCGGCAGCCACCCAAATTTATTTCGCCGTATTCCGCGTCAAACTTGCGCTTGTTAAAGGTCATATTGTGCTTTTCCGCAAGCCTGTCCGCCGCCATAAAGCCCGCGTTGTGGCGCGTTTCGGCATATTGCAGCCCGGGGTTTCCGAGCCCCGCAATAAGCCATATTTCATTTGTCTTTTTGCCGAACATTTTTATTCCTTAACCAATACCTTTTCAATTTTTCCTATTACTATATTGTGCAAATCGTTATCATACCAGCGCAGCGGCTCTTTATCGGTAAAGCACTCCTCTTTCATCTGCTGAACATACAGCTTTTTGCAGATTATAACGAGCCTTGCCTCATTAAAATACACCGCGCCGCCGTCAAACACGGGGGTCAGCCCTGTTTCGGCGGTCTTATCGGTATCGCGCCCCGATTTTGAACCACACACCTTGTGTATCGCCTTGTTATTGCCGTAAAAGCTTAATGTGAAATAATCGTTTTTATCCACAAGCTCCATTGTGTAGCGCTGCGGGCGGATAACCGCGGCGATGCAGTCGTACCCCCACATTTCACCCATAAAGCCCCAGGAGGCGGTCATCATATTGTATTTATCTTTCGTACCGGCAGATATTAGCGCCCATTCGTCGGCAATGGTTTTAATAAAGTTATCCTTAATATCTTTTGCATTTATTTCTTTAAACAAAATTGTCACCTCAAAATTAGATATTAGATGTTAGACATTAGACCGTAGACATATTCCGCATTATGTATTATATGCTTTTTATTCCGTTTGCGCCGTAACGCTTGCAAAATAATCCTCCGCCGCGGCGAATTGTTCGTCTATCAGCCGCCGTTTTTCCTCATCCGCCGTATCAGCCGTTACAATATTAAGTATTTCCGCCTTTGTAACCTCGGTTCTGCCCAAAATAAGGTTTATAAGCTCTTTTGCGTTATCGCGGGTTTTAAGCCGCTCGCAGCATTTTGCCGCAGCAACCACCGTTTTGCCTATAACCTCCGCGCCGTACTCGGTATCGGGCGTTATTCCCGCCTGCTTTATTACCTTTGCTTCAAGTATTTTAAGGGGCGCGGTGGCAGCGCCCTTATTTTCACTAAGGCGCGCATTTTCCTCTTTAAGCGCCGCAGCCCTGCGTTTTTCTTCTTCAAGCTCGTTTTTCAGCCTTTTAATTTCGCCCTCGGCAGCGGTAAGCCTGTCAAAAAGCTGAATATTCTGTTCAAGCAAAAGCTTTTTTCTCATTAAAACTCACTCTCCAATTATTAGGTGTCTTCTTCCTCAAGTGGAATCTGCTCGCGTAAATCGGCAATTTCGGGTTTTAACTTTTCTACTACCTTTGCGTCGTAAAACTCGTTTTCAAGCGGCAGGTTCTTTTTCTTTACTCGGTAATTAACAAAGTTTTCGATAAGGTAATAAATAACCGCGAACGCCGGCACGCCTATCACCATTCCCGGCACGCCGAACATTCCGCCGCCCACAACAATGGCGAAAACCACCCAAAAGGCTGAAAGCCCGGTTGAGTTGCCCAAAATTTTCGGTCCTAAAAAATTACCGTCAAACGCTTGCAGGCAAATTATGAATATTATAAAATAAACGCCTTTCATGGTGTCGGTTAAAAGTATCAGCGCAGCGCAGGGTATACCGCCGAGGTACGGCCCGAAAACGGGTATAACATTGGTAACCCCCACCGTAACCGCCACAAGCATTGGATATGGCATTTTGAAAACCGTAACGCCTATAAAGCACAGTACGCCTATAATGGCGGAATCGAGCAGCTTGCCGTAAATAAAGCCGCTGAAAATGCTGTGAACCCTTTTGCCCGTGCGCAAAATGCGCTCAACCACGCTGTTTTTAATGCAGGCGAACATTATTTTTCTGAACTGCCGCATTAAAAGCGCCTTATTATAAAGTATGTAAAGCGCGAAAATATATCCCACCGCAAAGTTTTTAATAAAGTTTACAACGCTCCAAACTCCGCTTGCGAAATACGCCGCCATGGAGTTTACATAAGCGGTAAAATCATTTTGCAGCCACTTTTTCTCGTACTCATAAACCGACATTAAAACCTTTTGCAAATCGCTGTTTTTCTCAAATTCGGTGCTGACCTTTTGGGCAAAGTCTTCAAGCTGACCCGGCAAAACCTTTACCATGCTTGAAATACTGTCAATAAACTGCGGCACTATCATATAGAATATCAAAATCAATACGGCGGTAAATGCCGCCAATGCGCCGAAAACGCTGACGCCGCGCGCAACCCTCTTGTAAATATTGTTTTGCAGCTTAATATTTTTCTTTGATAGCTTTAAAAGCCCGCCGTTAATAGCGTTTGCAATGGGGTTTACCAGGTAAGCGATTATAAACCCGATTATAACCGGCTCTATTACTCCCAGCAGCTTTTTAAGAAAAGCGAAAATACCGGGCAAACGGTACATAAGAAAGAAAAACACAACGCAGGCGGCAATTACCAAAAACGCCGTAAGACCCGTGTAGAAATATTTAATTCCGAATTTTTCGTTCTTCATTTTTTTCAGTCCTTTTCTTTTTTATCCTGCAAATCAAAAGGAAAACAAGCATTGATAAGGCAATTCCCAGCGCCGCGCCCGAAAAATCTATCATAACGTCGCGCACTTCGCCGCTTCTGCCGGGTATGAAAAGCTGATGAATTTCATCGCTTGCGGCGTATAAAAGACAAATACCGCCGCTCAAAGTAAGCCGCAAAGCGAAAAGCAATTTTTCATAGCTGATGAATGTAAGAAAACTTAAAACGCCTAAAATCATATATATGCTGAGATGCGCCGATTTTCTGGCTAAAAACTGCAAAGAAGCGACAATTTCCGTCTGTTCAGCCGCCGGCAGATTATCAAAGCCCGGGTAGAAAATACCGACAATAAGCCTTATAACATTTCCGCTTGTTCCCGATGAGACCGCGGCGTTTTGAGAAGACAGCGAGAATATAAGCGCCATCCATAAAACCAGCGCCGCCGCCGTGATTATTCTAAACGCTGTTTTATTCGCCTTGATAATTGCCCGCCTCCCGAAAACTTAAAAGCCGCCACCTACCGGAAAACCGATAAGCCGGTGACGGCTGAAAAAATTTATTTTACTTTTGTGTAAAATTTCATAGGATTAACAAACGCGCCGTTAACCATAATGCCAAAATGCAGGTGAGGTCCTGTTGAAAAACCGGTACAGCCGACATACCCTATTATCTGCCCGCGCTTTACATGGGCGCCAAGCGAAACCGCAAGGCTTGACATATGCGCATAGTAAGCCGCATACTTTTTACCGTCTGCTCCCTTGCCGTGATATATGGCAACATGATTTCCGTATCCGCCTCCGCAGCCGCAGCTTGAGTTTTTAGGATAATTGTGCGGGCACCCCGATACAGCCTTGTAAACGGTGCCGTCGGCTATTGCATAAATCGGAAGACCGTATCTGCCGTTTGAAATATCAACGCCCTGGTGCATCCTGCCCCAACGTTCGCCCCAAGGTGAAGAAATTCTGGTGGTGGTTGTAGGCCACAGGAAAGGTCCGCCGTCATACACGACGTTACCGCCTCCACTGCCGCCTGTACTGCCTCTTAAAATTTCATTGAGTGTTTTTTGCTTATCTTTTAAAGCAGCGTCGGTTGCATTTTTATCGGCTTGCGCGCTTTTTGTATCGCTGTTTATTTTAGAAATAACCGCTTGAATTTCGTCACTTTGCGTTTTTAATTCCTGCTGCTTTTGAGTAATTGTTTTTTTAACAGCCATTTGATTTTCAAGCAGCTTGTTATTTTCCTTTTGCTTTTCTTCAAGCACCTTTACCGCCGCTACAATTTGCTCAATCATTTTTTTATCCTTAGCGGAAACACTGGCGGTAAGCTGCGAAAGCTCTAAAAACTGCGAAAAATCGTCCGCGCCCAAAAGCACCTGAACCTGACTGCCCGTATTGCTCATATAAATAGCGCGCAAACGCTTTTTAAAGGCAGTTTTGTTATTTTCAATTTCGTTGTTTTTCTTTTCAATTTCCGCCTTATTAGCGGCAATTTTAGAGTTAATTGAGGTTATTTGCCTGTTGCAGGCGTCAATTTCCTGCTGAACAAGCGCCATTTTTTGCTCGATTGCGACTTTAAGCTCTTTTTGCTTGCTTGCGTCCTTTTTCAGCGCATTAATTTTTTGCTGCTGTTCGCTTTGCTTTTCCTGCAATCTTTTTATTTCGCTGCGAATCTGAGATTCCGTCGCGGCGGATACCGGAGTAATAGCCACAACGGAAAAAATCATTGCCACAGAAGTAAAAAACGATAAAATTTTAATAAGTTTTGCTTTCATTTTTCCTCCTAAATTGCCGCAAATTCGCTGCCCTCGTGACGGAGATATTTGCTTATCATAATAACGCTGCCGAGAACGCCCGCGAAAATGCCAATGCCTATAAACACAAGTAAAAGCCAGCCTGCCACATCGGAATAATGCACAATATCACTTGTTCCGAGCGTGCTTATAATCGTTTCGGTCGCCACGCGGTAGCAGAAGTACAAAAGCCCCTCCGCTATAAGCGCGGAAACCACGCCTATTAACATACCCTCAACAACAAAGGGTATTCTTACAAACGAATCGGTAGCGCCCACCGCTTTCATAATGCTTATTTCCAGCTTGCGGTTATACATAGTAACCCTTATTGTGTTGGAAACTATAACAAGCGCTATAACCATAAGTATTGCGATTATCCAAAAGCCCGCAATGCCTATTCCCTTTTTTATGGCAGTAATTTTTTCCGCTAAGTCGCTCTGCGACTGAATATCGCTTATACCGTCAAATTTCTTTATCTGCTCAACCGTTTCGTCAAAGCGGGACATATCTTTCATTTGAATTTTTGCCGCGCCCGACATAGGGTTGCCGTTTTTTTCATCAAGGAATGAAAAATAGCTTTCCTGCCCTTCAAGCATTGACTTTTTAACGCTTTCAAGACCTTCTTCGGGTGAAACATAGGTAACGGACGCTACATTATCAAGCTTTGCTATTTCATCGCAAAGCGCTTTCGCCTCTTCTTCGCTGTGAACAACATAGTCGCTCTGCTTTACACCGTTTTCGTCAGCCTTTTCATCACCCGAAGTGCTCTCAGTACCGCTCGTAGCAGACGAAGTGGTGCTGTCCGAAGACGCAGCTGCCGAGGAACTGTTAGAGGATGTATCGGACGAAACATCCTTATCCCCGTAAAGCGCCCAGCTGTAATCCTTCATATACGCCATTACAACGTTTTGCTGCTCCAAATTTCCTACCGCTTTATTCACGTTTTCGGAAATAAGAATTGCAAGCCCTATTATAACCATACAGGCAACCAAAACGCCTACCGACGCTAAGGACATAAGGCGGTTTACCCATGTGTTTTTAACTCCCTCACCGACGAGGTATTTTACACTTCCCATTTTCATCAGAAATTACCTCCGGCATTATCTGCTACAATTCTTCCGCCGTCAAGCATAATAACGCGGTGGTGGAAATCGCGCACAAGGTTGTGGTCATGCGTAACCATAAGCACGGTTGTGCCGCGGTTGTTTATCTCGGTCAGTAACGATACTATTTCATAGGACATATTGGGGTCTACGTTACCCGTAGGCTCGTCCGCAATAATAAGGTCGGGCGAGTTTACAAGTGCGCGCGCCAAGCCCACACGCTGCTGCTCGCCGCCCGAAAGCTGTGCCGGCATTGAGCGGGCTTTATTGCCAAGACCCACCTTTGAAAGCGCCTTTGAAACCTCGCGGCGAACATCTCTGCCCGAGGCGCCCACAACGTGCATTGCAAACGCAACGTTCTGAAAAACGTTCATGGTGGGTATTAAGCGGAAATCCTGAAACACTATGCCCATAGTGCGGCGCAGCATAGGCACCTGCTTGCGCGGCATTTTGGTAAGGTTAAAGCCGTTTACGGTAATAATTCCCGTGTTAGCCTTTTCCTCGCGCATAATAAGCTTCATAAAGGTACTTTTACCCGCGCCCGACGAGCCGACTACGAAAACAAACTCGCCGTTGTTTATTGTAATATTAACATCCTCAAGGGCGTGCGTACCGGTGGGGTAGGTTTTTGAAACGCCGCGGAATTCTATTATCGGCGCAGTATTCGCCGGTTCTTCACGGTTAAGGAGTATTTCTTCCATTTACTGACAGTTCCACACTTTCAATTAGTACTTAATGGGGTTGCTCTTTAAGTATTTATTAACCATAAGGGCAATTTTAAAGATGATTGCGTGGTCAAACTCACGCAGGTCAAGTCCCGTTATCTTCTTTATCTTTTCAAGTCTGTAAACCAGGGTATTGCGGTGAACAAACAGCTTTCTGGAGGTCTCAGAAACATTGAGGTTATTCTCAAAGAAACGCTGAATGGTAAACAGGGTTTCCTGGTCAAGGCTTTCAATTGAGCCGCGCTTGAAAACTTCCTTTAAGAAGGTTTCGCAAAGGGTTGTAGGCAGCTGATAAATAAGTCTTGCAATACCCAAGTTATCGTAAGAAATAATGGTCTTTTCGGTATCGAATACCTTGCCGACCTCAAGCGCCGCCTGAGCCTCCTTAAAGGAGCGAGCAAGGTCTTTAAGTGTATCAACAGTTGTACCTATACCCACTACAACATGAGCGTAGAACTCGCCCGAAATAGTATCGGCAATGGTGGAAGCCAGCTTTTCAATTGTTTTAGAGTCGATTCCCGGCTTTGTTTCCTTAACAAGCGCAATATCGGTTTCGTTAATGTTTATAACAAAATCCTTAGACTTGTCCGGGAAAAGGTTCTGAACCACGTCATAAATAGAAACATCGTGTGTTTCAACCCCGCGAATGAGTATTACCGTGCGCGAAACATCGGAATTAAAGTAAAGCTCGCGCGCCTTTAGGTATATATCTCCCGGCAGAATATTATCAAGTATTATGTTCTTGATAAAGTTGCTGCGGTCGTATTTCTCATCATAATAAAATTTGATGTTTGCAAAGGAAACAGCCAAAACAGCCGCATATTTCGCCGCTATAACATCGTCGCCCTCAACAAAAACTATGTAGTTTGTTCCCTGTGTTGTGCCGAGGCTCTTAAAGGTATAGCCGCCGTTCACATAAACATCCGCCGAGGGAACCGAGAAAGAGTCGATATTCTCCCCTATTCTGCCCAGCTCGCTGCAAGCAATAACGGTGAAATTTTCGTCAATAACGCCGAAGGTGCGGTCTACCGCGTCCTTCATCTGATGGATTACGCCTTGAAAAAGACGGTTTGACATATTATACACATCCCTTAAAATAAATAGAATATTACTAATATCTATATTTTACACAATTACGGGTCATTTTGCAAGTGATAATCGAGAAAATACATAAAAAAGTTACAAAATCATTACAGGTGACGAAAATCTGGGGTATCAAATTGTAGATTATACACCAAAAACCTTCGTTTTTTGCTTGACATTTCCAATTTTTAATGTTAAACTCAACTAAGCTTAGGAGAAAACGGTAGTATGAAGAATAAAAATAAATTCGCCGGAGCTGCTGCGGCGCTGGCGGCAAACACAATTTTCGGTTTCAGCTTTATATTTTCAAAAATGGCGCTCGGTGCTGCGCACCCGCTTATAATTCTGTCGGTGCGCTTTACCGTGGCGTTTATTGTTATGAGTCTTTTGGCACTTACGGGTAAATTCCGCTTATCGCTGAAGGGCAAGCCTAAGAAAAAGCTTTTAATAATGGCGCTGGCGCAGCCGCTTTTTTATTTTATATTTGAGCTTTACGGGCTGAGCCTTGTCTCCTCTGCCCTTTCTGGCGTGATAATCGCGCTTGTTCCCGTGGCGGTCATGCTTTTATCGCTGCTCTTTTTGGGCGAAAAGCCGGGCTTATTGCAGGGCGTATGCACCGCCGTATCGCTTGTAAGCGTTTCGGTTATTAGCATTATTTCAAACGACGGCAAGGAAAACCGAACAACAGGCATATTGCTTTTAGCAGCGGCGGTTTTATGCGCGGCGGTATTCAATATTTTAAGCCGCAGCGAATCAGAGCGCTTTTCACCCTTTGAAAGAACATG
>ENA-UEPL01002532-UEPL01002532.1-human-gut-metagenome-genome-assembly--contig:-NODE-2532-length-11942-cov-2.986936_pt1 | contig 11942 bp, 13 predicted proteins | sample MGYA00242896_ERZ507908 | MGnify/ENA primary metagenome ERZ507908 (study PRJEB26167, sample SAMN06115518) | human gut metagenome | host: Homo sapiens | place: China:Chongqing | collected 2015-08-20...
TTACAGAATCTTCCGTGTCGGATGTGGATAAAAAATATTCGCCGAATGAGGAAATTATAAAAACTATTTCAAACGGTGGAGCGATCAACTATGATAACAGTTCCATTGCCGTGACTGCCACACGCTGGGTTGTTTATGATGAGGACGAATTGAAAGATTCCGGGCAGCTGAAAGGGACAACGTTTGAAAAGTTTAAGAGCGCACACAGTGATCCGGTACAGGTGGATGCAACGCAGGATGAAATTGACCTTATCGCAAAAGCTACCGGAATTCAGTCTAGTGCAATCAAACTGGTGTGCTATGAGAGACCGCAGTTTGTGGAATCCCAGAAGAAGGGATTCGGACTCACCGACATTTTACAGATTCTGCTTGCGGTGCTGATTTTTGCGTTGCTGGGGTATGTTGTATTCCGCAGTACCAGAAAACAGAAAGTGGAAGAGCCGGAGCCGGAACTGTCTGTCGATGCCCTGCTGGCGGCTACTTCAGATAACGACGATGAAAATCTGGAAGATATCGGGTATTCGGAAAAATCAGAAACCCGGAAACTTATTGAAAAATTTGTGGATGAAAATCCGGATGCGGCAGCACTTCTGCTTCGCAACTGGTTAAATGATGATTGGGAGTAATTTATGAACAACGACTCATATACTGGAGTACAGAAAGCAGCGATTCTTTTGATTACGCTGGGACCGGAAAAGGCGGCAACCATTTTCAAACATTTAAAGGAAGATGAGATTGAAGAATTAACGCTGGAAATAGCGAATACAAGAAGCGTATCGCCACAGACCAAGGAGGAAGTGCTGGAAGAGACGGAGCGCGGTGCCGGAGGTTTCGGGCATACCAAGGAGGAAGTGCTGGAAGAGTTTTATCAGGTATGCCTCGCACAGCAGTATATTGCGGAAGGCGGTATCGGATACGCAAAAGAACTTCTGGAAAAAGCACTCGGAAACGACAAGGCACAGGGAGTTATTGCAAAACTTACAGCATCTCTCCAGGTTCGTCCGTTCGAATTTATCCGAAAGACAGATCCGGCACAGCTGCTGAATTTTATACAGGATGAACATCCGCAGACGATTGCGATGATCCTTTCGTATCTGGCTCCGGCACAGGCGTCCCAGGTACTGGGAGCTCTGCCACCGGAAAAACAGGCTGATGTTGCAAAACGTATTGCAACTATGGATCGTACTTCTCCGGATGTGATCAAGGAGGTAGAACGCGTACTGGAGCGGAAACTTGCATCTCTTGTAAATCAGGATTACACCATCGTCGGTGGTATTGATGCAATTGTTGGCATTTTGAACAGTGTCGACCGTGGAACAGAGAAACATATTATGGAATCTCTGGAAATCGAAGAGCCGGAACTTGCAGACGAGATCCGCAAAAAGATGTTCGTGTTCGAGGATATTCTTCTGCTCGACGACCGTGCGATCCAGCGTGTGCTGCGTGATGTGGAAAATGCAGATCTGGAGCTTGCGCTTAAGAATACAACGGAAGAAGTACAGAATGTGATCTACAAGAACCTGTCAAAACGTCTGGCTGCAATGATCAAGGAGGATATGGACTTTATGGGTCCTGTTCGTATGAAGGATGTTGAGGAGGCACAGCAGAAGATTGTTGCTGTGATCCGTAAGCTCGAAGATGCCGGAGAGATTGTGATTTCACGTGGCGGAGGTGACGATATCGTTGTCTAATTTACTGAAACAATGTTATGTCGTCAGTTCGGGAACTGGTACAAGAATTATCAATTCCAATGACGGGGTACGCCAGAAATTAAAAGAACTGCAACAGGAACAGGCTCCGGAACAGGTAGATGTATCAGCAGAGGACGGACAGGAGAATGCACCGGCTGGTTTCTCACAGGGGATTCAGGCAAAAACCGTGCAGATTGATGTGGAAGCCCTGCGCAGGGAAGCACTTGAAAAGGCAGCTGTGGAGGCAGATGAGATTACTTCCACGGCAAAAGAAGATGCAGAACGTATCCGTGGGGAAGCGGAAGAAAAAGCCCGTACCCTGTATGAAGAACAAAAGAAACTCGGATACGAAGAGGGTGCCAGATGCCGGGAAGAAGAATTAAACAGGGAACATGAGAAGGCGATGGAGTCTCTTCATGCACAGAAAAAACAACTGGAAGAACAGTATCATGAAAAAATGTCGGTGATGGAAAAAGACATTGTGGACGCTGTGATTCAGGTATTTGATAAAGTGTTTAAGATTCAGTTTGAAGAGAAACGTGAACTTTTACTTCAGCTGGTAAATGGAGCATTACTTGACATTGACCCGGGAGATAAAATACGGATTCACACGAACCGGAGCGATGAGGAAATCCTCAAAGAACATCTTGCACAGATGCAGGATATTGTAGGAAAAGATGTTGCCATTGAATTTGTAAAGGATAATAAATTATCGGATGGACAGTGCAAAATAGAAACACCGTATGGCGTGGTTGACTGTGGGGTGGACACACAGTTGTCTGCACTGCTGAAGGATATACGTTCACTGGTATAAACGGGAGACGAATTTGGTTAAAGAAGCGGAAAAGTATTTACAGCTGATGGACCGCCAGTATTATAAGAGTTATGGAAAAGTAGTCAAGGTAGTAGGTCTTACCATTGAATCTGTCGGACCAAAGGCACGTATGGGAGATTTGTGTAAAATTTACCCGAACGAGAAGGAAGAGGAATATGTTATCGCGGAAGTGGTCGGTTTTCAGGATTCCAGACTGATCCTGATGCCGGTTGACAGCGTGGAAGGGGTTGGAACCGGATGCATTGTGGAAAATACCGGACATCCCCTGTCAGTTCTGGTTGGAGAAGAACTGCTTGGGCATACGCTGGATGGAATCGGACGCATGACGGATGGAACGGAAGAAATTCACGGTTCGTATTATCCGTTGGAAAATACGCCGCCGGATCCGATGGATCGCCGGATTATCAGCGAGGTACTGCCGCTTGGCGTAAAAGCGGTGGACGGACTGATTACGGTTGGAAAAGGACAGCGTATCGGTGTGTTTGCCGGTTCCGGTGTCGGGAAAAGTACCCTGCTTGGCATGTTTGCAAGAAATACGAAGGCAGACATCAATGTAATCGCACTGATCGGCGAGCGCGGCAGGGAGGTCCGGGAATTTATTGAACGTGACCTTGGTCCGGAGGGAATGGCACGGTCCGTTGTCGTGGTCGCAACGTCAGATAAACCGGCACTGATCCGTAATAAGTGTGCAAAGACTGCAACGGCTGTGGCGGAATATTTCCGTGATCAGGGAAAAGATGTACTGCTTATGATGGATTCCATGACACGATTTTCCCAGGCACAAAGAGAAATCGGACTTGCATCCGGGGAACCACCGGTTACCAGAGGGTATCCGCCGAGTGTGTACGCACAGATGCCAAAACTTCTGGAACGTGCCGGTACAAATGAAAAAGGATCGATCACCGGACTATATACGGTTCTGGTAGATGGAGATGATTTTAATGAGCCAATCACGGATACGGCGCGGGGCATTCTGGATGGACATATTGTTCTCGACCGTAAGCTGGGACATAAAAACCATTATCCGGCAATTGATATTTTACAGAGTATTTCCCGTGTTATGAATTCCATCGTAACAAAGGAACATAAGGCACTTGCCGGAAAATTAAAACAGGTGCTTGCCACATACAGTGAAGCAGAGGATCTGATTAATATCGGAGCCTACAAAAACGGATCGAATCCGGATATCGATTATGCAATCCGAAAGAATAAAGAAGTAAATGAATTTCTGTGTCAGGATACGGAAGAAAAGTTTGCTTTTGATGAAGAAGTGGAACTCTTAAAAAAGGTGTTTGACGACTGATCAATGGACAGAGGTTTTAAATGGCAAAATTTGTTTATCGTATGCAGAACATACTGAACATTAAACAGAAACTGGAGACACAGGCGAAAATGACATACAGCCTGGCAAACCAGAAATATCTGGAGCAGCAGAAGATTCTGCAGGAATATATGGTGCGCAGAGTCGGATATGAGCAGCATTGGAAAAAACTGATGCAGGGAAATTTAAATCTGCAGGAAGTCGAACATGCGCGGGCAGATGTAAATGCCATGAAAACGATTGTCAGACGACAGATGGTAGAAGTCCACAAGGCGGAAAAAGAACTGGAAGATGCCAGAAACCGCTTAAAAACCGTGATGCAGGAACGAAAGGTTCAGGAAAAATTGAGGGAAAAGGCATTTGAAGAATTTAAGCAGGAACTTGCAGAAGCAGAAACGAAAGAAATCGATGAACTTGTAAGTTATACCTATAACAAGGGTGAACAGGGAGAATGATATGGCAGACGAAAGAAACCTTGTCGACGAGGAAGACACGGTAAAGGAAAACAGCGCACAAAATCGAAGAGAAAAGAAAAAACGGGAAAAGAAAGAAAAAAAAGAAAAAAAGAATGCCAAAGGAAACGCACCGGAACCGGAAGAAGATGAGGATGAAAAGGGAGGCGGCAGGCTGATTCTTGTCCTGACAACCATTTTAATCATTGCGATATGGATGGGAATTATAGGAATTCTGATTAAAACCGATGTCGGAGGATTTGGATCAACGGTGTTATATCCGCTTTTGAAAGATGTCCCTTATGTTAATAAAATCCTCCCACAGCCGGAAGAAACGGTGGAGCAGACCGAGGACACAGAGTATCAGTATGGGTCTTTAAGCGAGGCCATCAGCCGGATTAAAGAACTGGAAAAAGAACTCGATGAAGCCAGCAGTACAAATAAAAATGACAAAAAAAAGATCAAGGATCTGAAGGCACAGATCAAGGATCTTTCAAAATACAAAGAGGATGAGGCTGCCTTTGAAAAGGAGAAGGAAAAATACTACGAGGAGGTTGTTTTTTCCGATCAGGCACCCGATATACAACAGTATAAGACATATTATGAGAGCATTGATCCAGAAAATGCCGAAGTCTTATACAAACAAGTGGTTGAACAGATTACCTACGATAGTCAGGTTGAAGATTACGCAAAGACATATTCCAACATGAAGCCTCAGGAGGCGGCCAGCATCTTTGATACGATGACGGACAATCTGGGGCTTGTGGCTGACATTCTCATGAATATGGGAACGCAGCAGAGGGCGGATATTCTTGGCAAGATGGATGCAACGACTGCGGCGAAGCTGACAGAGATCATGGAACCTAGCAAGAAAAAGTAGGAAATCTGTAAATAACAGAAAGGAGGAACGTGTTTGACAAGTGCAAATGTATTTAATTTGAATTCTGTAAAGCAGGGTCAGGTATTAAATGCAAATGCTGCAAAAGGCAGATCAAAAGCTGAAAATCCGGATGCGGCAGGCGTGTTTGCTTCACTGATGGGCAGTAACTACTCTACAAATTTTAATATGCCGTCCGTGGATACAAAAATAAACAACAATGTATTACAGCAGACAAATGCAGCAGATAATTACGACCGGTATCAGTATCAGGATAATACCATCCGTCAGGCAGCCGGAGATGTTGTCACAGACGTGATTGGCAATTCGACAGATACTCTGGATCAGTTCCAGGGCGATGTTGTCAGGACGGTGGCCGAACAATTGGGTGTTTCGGAAGATTCTGTAAAAGATATGATGGAGTCGCTGGGACTTACAGCTTTTGATCTCCTGAATCCGGAAAATCTTGCACAGCTTGCAATGCAGCTGACAGGAGAGACTTCTCCAATGGATTTACTGATGAATGACCAGTTTCAGGGGCTGATGCAGCAAATGGATCAGCTGGGAGGGCAGCTTGCAAATGAACTAAATCTTCAGCCGGCACAGATGGAGGAACTGATTGCGCAGATGGATATTCTGCAGACACCGGAAACTCTGACCGATGAAGAAATGCAGGTATTGACCGATGTGGCAGGACAGCAGACAACAGCCGATACTGTTTCGGCAGATGTGATGCCGGAGCTTGCACAGACCGATGAGGTACAGCCGATGGATAAACAGGCGGATGTATTTCAGAAAGAACCAAAATCGGATGAAGTACGCACACAGCAGCCACAGACAAAGCAGACAGCAGAACAACAGACAATGGAACAGCAGACGGATGCCGGAGATGCAGATGTAGATTCGCAGACAGGAGATCAGGTGAAGTCGGCGCAGCCGGAAAAAATGACGGCAGACCGGAACAACTCTGATGTGGCAAAGACACAGAATGTCGTGCAGATGCAGGATACCGCCGGGGTACAGACGATGGCGCATGCGGCGGATGTAACATCCGAGACATCGTATATTTCTGTGGATACCATGGATTTGCTGGAACAGGTGGCAGAGCAGATCCGTGTGAATGTTTCGCAAGGAACTTCATCGATGGAGATGCAGCTGAATCCGGAAAATCTCGGGAAAGTGTATGTAAATATTTCTTCGAAAGAAGGCATGATCCATGCACAGCTGGCAGCTTCTAATGAAGCAGTCCGCGCAGCCCTTGAAACGCAGGTGGCAGATCTGCGGCAGAATTTAAATCAGGCAGGTGTCAAAGTTGACGCCATAGAAGTAACCGTTGCTTCCCATGAATTCGAAAAGAATCTGGAACAGAACCAGGAGAATGAAAAGCAGCAGGGAGAACGGCAGCAGGAGCAGTCCGGAGGCAGAAGAAGAAATTTAAATCTTTCCTCACTGGATGGAGTGTCAGGATTGATGACAGAAGAAGAAACTCTTGCGGCACAAATGATGCGGGAGAATGGAAACTCCATGGATGTAACCGCATAGAAAGGAGAAAAAATGGCAGATACGACAACTTCCGCACTGAATTGGGCGAGTGTGGAAAACGGAAAAGTAAAAACAACAAAATCGAAAAAAAGCGATGAGTCCAACAACGGAACCATGGGATACGACCAGTTCCTTACATTACTTTGTGCGGAAATGCAGTACCAGGATCCACTTGAACCTACCAGCAATACCGAATATGTGGCACAGCTTGCAACGTTTTCACAGTTAGAAGCAATGCTTGGCATGCAGGATACACAGAAAAATGAGATGGCAAACAATCTGGTTGGAAAGTATGTAATCTTAAAGGTTTCGGATGAAACAACCGGAAAAACTTCTTATGTAGATGGTAAAGTAGATTATGTCATGTATCAGGAAGACGGATCACAGATGCTTAGTGTAAACAATAAACTGTATTCCATTGATACACTCGATACGGTGGCTGACAGTGCATATTACGAAGCAATAGGATATGCAAAAACCATCACAAATATGTTGGATCAGCTTCCGGATATTGAAAATATTACGACCAAGTTTTCCGGTGCCATAGGCGAGATCCGCAAGGTATATGATGGAATGACGGATTATCAGAAGCGCTTTGTGAGCGAGGACGATCTTGCAAAACTTAAAAAGTATGAGCAGAAGATCAAAGATCTGGGTAAAGATGCCGCAGACGATACAAAGACGGATGATACCAAAACAGATACGGATACAAAAACCGATGATACCAAGACGGATACGGATACCAAGACCGATGACACAAAAACGGATGACTCGAAGACAGAGAATGGTTCCGGTCAGAAGAGTGACGAGACAACAGGTGCATAGGAAAGGGGAGAAAAGAGATGAACCCGATCAGCAAACAGTTTTCGTCGATCGAACAGGTAACTGGTCAGTATTTAAAACAGAAAAATGTAACCAGTCCGTCAAAGACGTCGGATGTTTCATTCGAGGATGTCTTACGGCAACAGCAACAGTTAAAGTTTTCAAAGCATGCCTCGCAGCGGTTAGAAAGCAGGAATATCAGCTTATCCGAGGAACAGAATGCCAGACTCGAAGACGGAGTGGAACAGGCATATGCCAAGGGAATTAAGGATTCTCTTGTTTTGGTGGATTCCCTTGCTTTTATTGTGAATGTGCCAAGTAAAACCGTTGTTACCGCAATGGATCAGACGGAAACACAATCAAATACTTTTACAAATATAGATGGCGCAGTTATTATGTAACCGGACCTTATGGAGGTTACAGGAATCCCGACTGACAGAAGGATTTCAAAACCATATTGCCATCTAAGGAGGTTAATGTACTATGATGAGATCATTATTCTCTGCTGTGTCAGGTCTTAAGACACATCAGACGAGAATGGATGTAATTGGTAACAATATTGCCAATGTAAATACCGAAGCGTTCAAAGCTTCCAACGTAAGATTCAGTGAACTGATGTACCAGACCATGTCCACCGCATCCGGTGGGGATGCGTCAACCGGAACGGGTGGTGTCAATGCCAAGCAGGTTGGTCTTGGTGTAAGCACGGCATCTACCATGATTAATATTACCGGGGCAGGTTCTTCCGAGACAACCGGAAACCCGTTTGATTTAAAACTCAGCGACAGCCAGACCACAAACTTCTTTATTGTCAGCGATGGAACAAATACCATGTTTACCCGTGCAGGTTCGTTCTATGTAGATGGAAACGGCTATCTGTGTATGAGTTCTACCGGATATACGGTACAGGGATGGCAGGTAGACAAAACGACAGGTGAGATCCACAAAGATACGGTTTCTCCCTTGCAGGTGATGTCACCGTCCAACACGACATCCGCTCCGGAGGCAACGACAAAGGCTCATGTGCATGGAATTCTGGATAAGCAAGATACCGATGTCACCGGAAAAGACGGCTATGTTATGACTCTTGGATTTTATGATGATCTGGGATATTCTTATACAGCAAAGTTTGCGGTATCGACACCGAAAGCGAACGGGCTTGGTGCTGGAAATAACTATTTTATCAGCCTGACGGATATTCTTGATTCCGATGGTAAGTCCATTATTACGGATGATGCCGGGAAAGCACTGTCAGATGATGCAAAACGAAAAAAGTTAGATGAAATCTGGGGGGCTGACGGAAAGGCAGATGATACGGCGACAAATGCACCAAAGGGCTATTATATGAAATACGATGCCAATAAAGGTACATTTGTAAATATCAGCGCAGACGGAGCAGTGCCAGCAGCTGGTGCGAATGCAGTAACAGCGCAGTCCTTAAAACTTTCTGCTCTTGGAACAAAGTTTACAACAAATAATGCAGATGGTACAAAACAGACATCCAATTTTAAGGACATCAATGTAGATTTTTCTACTTCCACCAATGTAGGCCATGGCGGAAAGTCAACACTGAAAGTAGAAAAAGGAACTTCTGTCGGAAAAGAAACCGGTAAGAAGAATGGTGCAATGATCGGACTTTCCGTAGACCAGAGCGGTAAGATTTATGCAAGCTATGACAATGGTAACACCGAACTTCTCGGACAGATCGCAGTGGCACAGTTTGCCAATGCTTCCGGTCTTGAAAAAATTGGTGATAACTGCTATCAGACAACCTTAAACTCCGGCGAGTTTGATGGTGTGGGTGTAGCTGTGGATGCGGATGGAAGCAAGATCAATTCCGGACAGCTGGAAATGTCAAACGTTGACCTTTCCGGACAGTTTACCGATATGATCATTACGCAGCGTGGATTTCAGGCAAATTCGCGTGTTATCACAGTTTCCGACACATTACTGGAAGAATTAATCAACTTAAAGAGATAGTTTGAAAAATAGTTGGGAAATGGTTTTTTGACTGTTTCCCAACATTTTTTTGTGATTTTACACCCTTTTTAACAAAAAGGAAGTAGACAAGAGAGAGAAAGTTTAGTAAAATCATATAAAAGGGTATTTTGATGGATTTTGTCGGAAGATCCATCGGAATTCCTAATTTTAGAAAATGGAAGGTGTAGTTCATGGATATAGCATCACTGCTTTCAATTATCGGCGGAATTGCCATGGTTATCTTTGGCGTCCTCAGTAGTAACAGTTTTGACATCACTGCGATGCAGATGTACATTGATCCAGCGTCGGTTGTTATCACGTTTGGCGGATCAATCTGCAGTACACTCGGGTGTTTCAAACTTGCAGATGGAATCAACGGATTCAAATCAATTTCACTCCCGTTCAAGGATAAAACATATGATCCGTCACAGACCATCCGGACAATTATTGAGATGTCAAGGTCTGCTTGCACTTGAAGAAGCTGCAAACGGAATTGAAGACGAATTCCTGAAAAAAGGAATCATGCTTGTAGTAGATGGCACCGATCCGGAGCTGGTTCGTGGGATTCTGGAAACGGATATGATGTGTCTGGAAACCCGTCACAAGGATGTGATTAAGTTTTGGGAAAAATGGGGCGAGCAGGGTCCTGCCTGGGGTATGATTGGTACCCTGCTCGGACTGATCGCCATGTTAAATAAACTTTCCGATCCGTCTGCGATCGGACCACAGATGTCTGTAGCACTGGTTACGACACTGTACGGTTCCCTGATTGCAAACTGGTTATGTACCCCGATTGCCGGAAAACTTTCCGTAAACAATGATATGGAAGTGGTAAACCGTCAGATCACCATTGAAGGTTTGTTGTCCATTCAGGCAGGAGAAAATCCACGCGTTATTGAGGAAAAATTAAAGTCATTCCTTTCACCGACTGTAAGAGAGGGTGTTCTTGAAAACGGCGGAGGAGGTGAAGAGTAGTGGCAAAAAAGAAACAGGAAGATCCGCCAAAAGGAGCGCCGGCATGGATGAATACTTTCTCGGATCTGATGAATCTTTTGCTCTGCTTCTTCGTACTATTGTTTTCCATGTCGACAGTAGATACTGACAAGTTAGAGGCGGTTGTTGCATCACTGCAGAACGCCATCAGCATCCTTCCGACCGGCGGCACAAGCATTGGAGAGGGAGAGATGATTTCTGCCGGTGTCCGCCAGCTGGAATTTCTGGATTCCTACTATAATGAGATGGCAAATTCCAAAGCAGAGAATACTGATGAGCAGACAGATGGTAAACTGTCTGCACAGGAACAGTACGAGCAGGAGCAACTTGCGGAATCTGAAAAGATGGCAGATGAAATCCAACAGGAACTTGATAATTCACAGCTGTCCGGAAAGGTGGATGTGGATTTCAATGCAGAGTATGTAAAACTGAATCTGAATGGTTCCATTTTGTTTGCATCCGGTAAGGCTGATCTCGTTAAACAGGCAGTCCCGATTGTAAATAAGCTTGGAAAGATTCTTGAAAAATATAACAAGAATGTGATAGAGGTAGAAGGACATACCGATAATGTTCCGATCCGCTATTCTGCAAAATATGAAAATAACGAGGTTCTTTCGGTGTACCGTGCACTTGCTGTCACGGATCAGCTCAGAAAAAATAAAAACTTAAATCCCAAGTACATTAAGTTTGCGGGAAGAGGAGATTACATACCGGTTGCTGACAACAGTACGGCAGAGGGGCGTGCACAAAACCGACGCGTAGAGATAAAAATTTATAACTCATTCAATTCAGATGTAAAAGAAAATAATTAAGAGGAGTAAACAATGAAGAAGAATTTAATTTCAGTCGTAATTCTGGCACTTGTGTTTGCAAATTTTGTTTTGACAGCACTTTTGATGTTTTCTGTATTACCAGAGACAAAAAAAGCAAATACACTGATCGAAAAAGTGTGTTCCGCAATTGATCTGGATTTAAACAGTGGTGCGGCTACCGGAACCAGCAATGTTTCCATTGATGATCAGGAAATTTATAAAGTCAGCACAGGGGAAGACCTGACAACAAACCTTGCAGAAGGGAAAGACGGAAAGACTCATTATGCAGTACTGAATGTATCACTTGTTCTGAACAAGAAGAGCGATAATTACAAGAAATACACACAGGATTTCCTGACAAATCAGGATGATACAATCAAAAATGATATTATCAAAGTGGTAAGCGGATATACATTTGAGCAGTTTAACCAGAATTCAGATGCAATTAAGGACACGATCCTTGAAGATATGCAGAATTTATTCGGCAAAGATTATGTGATCGGAGTAAACTTCTCCAAACTGACAGCACAATAGGATTTTTACAGGTGGTGATTAACAGATGGGTGATGTTTTATCTCAGAGTGAGATAGACAATCTGCTCAATGCCCTAAGCAGCG
>ENA-UEPL01002533-UEPL01002533.1-human-gut-metagenome-genome-assembly--contig:-NODE-2533-length-11936-cov-5.799646_pt1 | contig 11936 bp, 10 predicted proteins | sample MGYA00242896_ERZ507908 | MGnify/ENA primary metagenome ERZ507908 (study PRJEB26167, sample SAMN06115518) | human gut metagenome | host: Homo sapiens | place: China:Chongqing | collected 2015-08-20...
TCCGTCATATGAAATATTTCTTTTGAAATCACCGCTACCTGCTCTCCTGCTGCCCCGGTAATGGAAAAAAGCTGCTCTGTCCAGGTTTTTACGACGGATTTTCCCATCGTTTTGAAGCTATTTTACCATCTTATAAAATGAAATCCAACGAATTTCTGTCAGATTTGTCTATTTTGTATAATATTAGTAACGATTATCATTATTATTTCTATAGGTAACATGAGCCTTTTCTCTTTTAAAATCTGCCAGACAGGTATATACTAAAGCCATCAGCAGAGGTGCTGAATTTCAACGAAACGGAGGATACACAGATGTCAAAATTATATACCATTACCTTAAACGGAGTAACAGAGGAAGTTTATAACAAAGCAACGGATTACATCGAGAAGCACGCGCTTCGCTTAAACTACAGGCCGGAGGTGTCCACCATCGACGCCGAGTTCCCGGACGATATCGATCCTGCAAAGAGCCCGGAGCTGCAGGAGGCATACATCCGCAACGTACAGCAGAGACTGTAAGGTTCGAATTCTGACCCAGGGCGCTGCAGCCTACAGGTATGAAAGCATACTAAAGCTCTCGAAAAATAAAACCTCTCCCGTCGTTTTCCCGACTACGGAGAGGTTTTTTCTGCTATACAATAGAATGCTCGCTCTGGGAATGTTCTGTTGTCAGGAACAATCCGTCCTGACATCCAAATTTATCAAGACAGCTCCACCTTCTCCGTTGGCCAGGATTTTCTGAGTGCCCCATAGGAAACCAGGAAGTTTGCAAGCCAGCCTGCCGGAACGGCAAGCCAAACGAAATCAATGCCAAAACGCGGTGCACAGATCAAAGCCACGGACAGACGAATCGCAAGGTTTACCATGTTGGCAATGAGGAATGGCCGCATGATCCCGAGTCCGCGAAGAACTCCATCGGTCGCCATTTTGATTCCCATAAAGAGAAAGAAGTAACCAAGCCATCTCATATAATCCCCAGACACCTGATAGGCCAGGGCGGTTCCGTCTTTTCCAAGGAACAGCGAGGAAATCTGTGTGTGCAGCGTTTCTATAATAAGGAAAGCAAGCGCCGCAAAGCACACATCCAATATCAATGCTGCATGGTAGCCTTTTTTGATGCGCCGGGTTTTGTTTGCGCCAAGGTTCTGGGAAACATACGGCGAAACCGCATTCCCGATGGACACGAAAATCAGGGAAAAGACATTCTCCACCCGCATTGTTGCCGCATATCCTGCCAGTGCCTGCGTGCCGAAGGGATTTACCACCGCCTGTACAATCATCATACCGATAGACACGGTAGACTGCTGGAGAACCGATGGAACAGCAATTTGAAGCATGGAACACAGCTCCCGCCCGTCAAACCAGGAAAAGGTACTCTTATACCGCCGCATCCGATGAAAAAAAATCAAAAAGGAAAGCACAGCCGAAATGCCCTGTGCGATCAAAGTTGCAAGGGCGGCACCGAACACGCCGAGCCCCAGACCGGCTACCATCCAAAGATCCATCCCAATATTCAGGATGGAGGAAAAGATCAGCAGCCCCAGCGGAATTTTTGATTCACCGATGGAGGTGAACATGGTAGAGAGAATATTGTACATGAACAAAAACGGAAAGCCCACAAAATAGACCCGCAGGTACAGCACTGCTTCCTTCAGAATATCGGCAGGAGTCTGTAAGCCGCTCATCATCCCATGGGAAAACCAAAAGCCAAAGACACCCAGGAGGATACTCAGAACCAAAAAGCTGATCAGAGATGTGGACACAATGGTTTTCATTTTGCCATACTCCCTGGCACCGAAATAGCGGCTCACAAGCACACCTGCACCAACTCCGGCCCCCAGTGCCACGCAAATGAAAACATTGGTCAGAGCTGCACAGGCACCAACCGCCGCCAGCGCAGAGGAACCCACAAACTGACCGACGATAATGGAGTCTGCCATATTGTATACCTGCTGAAAAAAGCTGCCAAGAATCATCGGCATTGCAAAAACCGTCAGCGCTTTCAGCGGCGTATCGGTAATCAAATACTCCTCTTTTGACATGATCCTATATCCTCCACAATTTCCTGATTTTTATCTGACTGGATACTCTGTGTCAGAAACTGACCGTCCCGAAACAAAGCGCAGGTCGTGTCCGGTTTTGACCGGGTTCTGACCCCTGATTTCTGCGGTCCTCGCCACCGGGATTTTCCCATCGTTTTGAAGCTATTTTACCATCTTATAAAATGAAATCCAACAAATTTCTGTTAGATTTGTCTATTTTGTACAATATTAGTAATAATTATCATTATTATTTCCACAGGTAATATGAGCCTTTTCTCTTTTAAAATCTGCCCGACAGGTATATACGGAAGCCATCAGCAGAGACTGTAAGGTTCGGATTCTGACGCGGGACGCTGCATGCGCCTGCAATGTGTGAAAACATACCGTAAATTTCGAAAAAGAAAACCTCTCCCGCCGGTTCCCCGACTGCGGAGAGGTTTTTTCTGGTATCCAATAGAATGCGCGCTCTGCCATCTTTATCCAACCTTAATGCGACGTCCCCGTCCCTTATCCGATCTTAAAATCTCTGGCCGTATAAAATATAATTATCACAGAAATAAGGAGCTGCCTTTATGCCAAAGAAAATCATCCGTCGAAAGCACCGTCTTTCGTCTTTTCAAACTATCACATTAGGGTTTGCCGGGGTCATTTTACTCGGAGCACTGCTGCTGATGCTTCCGATCTCCACAACAGCCGGGTGTGTAACGCCATTCAATGAAACGCTGTTTACCGCGACCTCTGCCGTCTGCGTCACAGGACTTGTTGTTCAAGATACCGGAAGCTATTGGTCCGGCTTCGGACAGACGATCATTCTGGTACTGATCCAGATCGGAGGACTTGGCGTCATAACCGTAGCAGCATCGTTTGCGCTGTTGTCCGGGCGAAAAATCTCCCTGATGCAGCGCAGCACCATGCAAGATGCAATTTCTGCGCCAAAGGTCGGCGGAATCGTCCGTCTGACACGGTTCATCTTGCGAGGAACGTTTTTGATCGAACTGCTGGGCGCACTGGCCATGCTGCCGGTGTTTTGCCATGACTATGGATGGCGCGGCATCTGGATGGCAGTGTTTCATTCCATATCCGCATTCTGCAACGCCGGATTTGACATTCTTGGAACAGAAAGTAATCTCTATCCATCCCTTACCGGCTATGCCGGCAGTCCGACAATCAATATCACAATCATGCTGCTGATCGTAGTTGGCGGCATTGGTTTTTTGACATGGGACGATGTCTGCGAAAACAAGTGGCGGCTTCATCGCTACCGGATGCAGAGTAAGGTGATCCTTGTCACGACAGGTCTTTTAATTCTTTTGCCCGCCGCGTTTTTCTTTTTCACCGACTTTTCCGCGCTTTCTACCGGAAAGCGGCTGCTGGCATCTTTTTTTCAGTCCGTTACGCCGAGGACCGCTGGCTATAACACAGTAACGCTATCTGCGATGTCCGGTGCGTCGCAGGGCATAATGATCCTTCTGATGCTCATTGGCGGTTCTCCGGGTTCTACGGCAGGCGGAATAAAAACAACGACGCTGGCGGTCTTGCTTGCCAATGCTGCCGCAACCTTTCGTCAGCGGGAGAATGCTCAGTTTTTCGGACGTAGGATTGATTGCAGCGCTGTCAAGACCGCCGCAACCATTCTGACAATGTACCTCACACTGTTCTTTGGCGGCGCTGTTTTTATCAGCGTGTATGAAGATTTGACGCTTTCCGCATGCCTGTATGAAACTGCTTCGGCAGTCGGAACAGTGGGATTGACCCTGGGTATCACGCCGCAGCTGCATCTCCCTTCCCAAATAGTGCTGATCGTGCTCATGTATCTGGGCAGAGTCGGCGGTCTTACGCTCATTTATGCAGCGTTTTCCGGCAAAAAAATAAACGGCGCAAAGCTGCCGCAGGAAAAAATAATGATTGGATAAGGAGTCTTTACACATGAAAAACATTTTATTGATTGGCGCAGGCCGCTTCGGACGGCATATCGCTATGCAGTTATCTCAGCTGGAGCATCAGATCATGGCAGTCGATACAAACGAAGAACGGATCAATGATATACTTCCCTTCGTCACCAACGCACAAATTGGAGACAGTACAAACGCGGAGTTTCTTCGCTCCCTTGGCATCGGAAATTTCGATGTCTGCATCGTGACCATTGGCGGCAGCTTTCAGAATTCTCTGGAAACGACGTCGCTTCTGAAGGAGCTGGGCGCGAAGTGTGTAGTGTCACGTGCCGAGCGGGATGTACATGCAAAGTTTCTGCTTCGCAACGGAGCCGACCATGTGATCTACCCGGAAAAGCAGGTAGCAGAATGGGCAGCAATTCGATATACTGCCGATCATATTTTCGACTACATGGAGATTGACGAGCAGCACGCCATTTTTGAAGTAGAAGTTCCACAAGGGTGGATTGGCAAAAGCGTTGGTGAACTGAATATTCGCAGGAAGTATGGCATTAACATTCTTGGCATCAAACATTCCGGAAAAACCGACGTTTCAATTACGCCTGATACGGTGCTATCAGGAGAAATAACCATTTTAGCGCTGGGTGAATATAAGGCGCTGCAAAAGTGTTTCCGGATATGAACGGACGGTGAAACAATATGAAAGATGTCATTTTGATCGTTGGGATGGCTCTAACGTTCCTGTTCGGATGGTTTCTGATGGAGCAGCTGGATCGCTTTCTGTACGAAAATCAGAAACGAATCCGATTGGACACAATGGAATTCGCCACATTTTGGTGCTATAATACCATCAAGAGGGGTGGTGAAACTGTGCAGAACAATGAAAACAATCTATCAAAAGAGCATATTCTGGTGTGCCTGTCCTCGTCCCCATCCAATGAACGTATTGTACGAATGGCAGGGAAAATGGCGCAGGCATTTTGCGGAAGCCTTACCGCGCTCTATGTGCAGACCCCCGGATACTCTGGCATGAACGCAGAAGATATCGCTCGACTGCAGGCGAATATACGTCTTGCACAGCAGCTTGGTGCAGAGATCATCACAACACATGGAGAAGATGTTCCAACGCAGATTGCGGAATATGCGCGACTCTCCGATGTGACCAAAATCGTAATTGGGCGCAGCGGCGTGCAGCGACGGCATTTCTGGAGCGAACCGACGCTGACAGAACAGCTCATTACGCTTGCGCCGGAAATGGACATTCACATCATTCCGGATGCGGAGGTCTATAAAAGCGATCCCAGGAAACCATTTTCCGCCGTTCGCCCGGCGCTTCCAACCGCCCGGGAACTGCTTCTGACTGTCGGGATTCTGACAGCCGCTACGATCATCGGATGGTTGTTTCTGCGGCTTGGCTTTGCGGATGCCAATATCATCATGGTTTATCTGCTGGGTGTGCTTCTGACCTCCGCTTTTACCAGCGGATATACCTGCGGCGTGCTGTCCGCCTTTTTGAGTGTCATCTTGTTCAATTATTTTCTGACAGAACCCAGGCTGTCTTTGGTCGCCTATGGAAGCAAATATCCCATAACCTTTGCCGTCATGTTCATGGCTGCGCTTTTGACAGGTACACTTGCAGCCAAGCTCAAAGCCCACGCGCAGCTATCCGCACGGGACGCTTATCGCACAAAGCTGCTTTTTGATATGAACAGGCAGCTTCAAAAAGCGGAAACGTCTGAGGAAGTTTACCGGATGACCGCAACGCAGATACAAAAGCTCATGCAGCGGAACATCCTGATTTATCCGGCACAGGAAGGCGCGCTGTCCAAAGGGATCCTTTACCCGGCTGACGCAAGCAGCCCATATAGTGCCCCGGACACAGACCAGGAACAGGATGTGATCGACTGGGTCTGGCAAAACCGGAAACGTGCCGGAGCAACGACACAAAACTTTCCCAACGCAAAACGACTGTATCTTGCCATTCGTACCGGGCAGCAAATTTACGGCATTGTCGGGATTCCGATGGAGAAGCAAACGCAGCCTGACGCATTTACATCCAGCGTTCTGTTCTCCCTTCTCGGTGAGTGCGCTCTGGCGCTGGATAACCTGCGAAATGCCAGAGAAAAGGAAGAAGCTGCCGTTCTTGCAAAGAACGAACAGCTTCGCGCTAATCTTCTGCGTTCAATTTCTCATGATCTCAGGACACCGCTGACCTCTATTTCCGGCAACGCCGACACACTGCTGCACAGCTATGACATGCTGGATGAGCAAACACGGAAACAGATTTTTACGGACATTCATGACGATGCACAGTGGCTGACCGAGCTGGTTGAGAATTTGCTCTCCATTACGAAAATCGCTGACGGCAGCGTCAAGCTACGTCTTTCCGATCAGGTTGTGGACGATATTGTGTCGGAAGCGCTACGGCATATCGACCGAAGATCGACAGAACATCACATCACGGTGGATTGCGGAGACGTGCCGCTGCTGATACGGGTGGATGCAGGACTCATCGTGCAGGTGCTTATCAATCTGGTGAACAATGCAGTCAAATATACTACGGCTGGCTCTAACATCTGCATCACGGCAACCCAGCAAAAAAAAGCGGTTGAGATCTGTGTCAGCGATAACGGCCCTGGTATCCCGGACGAACTAAAGGAGCGTGTTTTTGAAATGTTCTTTGCCGGTGGAAATCCGATTGGCGACAGCCGCCGAAGCCTCGGGCTTGGGCTCACGCTCTGTCAAGCCATCATTCATGCACATCATGGCGAAATAACGCTGAAAAACAATTCGCCGCATGGCTGCATCTTTTCCTTTACATTACCACTTAGTGAGGTGAACTTAAATGAATAAGCCACTTGTCCTTGTTGTAGAAGATGATACCCCTGTGCGCAATCTGATCACGACGACGCTGAAAACTCACGAATACAGGTATCTTTCGGCGCAAAACGGCGCAAGCGCCGTGATGGAGGCGCTGTCTCACAATCCAGATATTGTGCTGCTTGATCTGGGACTTCCAGATATGGATGGCGTGGAGATCATCCGAAATATCCGTTCGTGGTCGAATATGCCGATCATTGTAATCAGCGCCAGGACAGAGGATTCCGATAAAATCGGGGCGCTGGATGCCGGGGCGGACGATTACCTGACAAAGCCTTTTTCCGTGGATGAACTGTTGGCACGACTGCGGGTGACGCAGCGAAGGTTAGCGTTGATAAAAGCAGATACGGCACAGGAAACCCCAATTTTTACGAACGGTGCGCTGAAAATCGACTATGCGGCAGGCTGCGCATATCTTGATGGTGCAGAACTGCACCTAACGCCCATCGAATACAAACTGTTGTGCCTGCTCTCCAAAAATGTTGGTAAGGTTCTGACACACACCTACATTACGCAACAGATTTGGGGCAGCAGTTGGGAAAATGATATTGCTTCTCTGCGAGTATTCATGGCAACCCTGCGCAAAAAGCTGGAAAACGGGAAAGATGGGCAGCAATACATACAAACGCACATCGGCATCGGTTATCGGATGCTGCGGGTCGAGTGAGCAATCCCTGTGTCCGCCCCTTGCGGACTGCCTTTGCCACCAGCATGGGATATATTTTTGCAAATGGCATATACTTTTTCAGTTTCCATTTTCGGCTGTCCTCCTTCCCGTGGTGTATAAAGGCAAGGGCCATGCTCTGCCCATCAAGTTCGCCGTCCTATCAAAGCGGCATTCGTTGCATACATACAATGACGATCGTGTAATCGGCTGCGTAGGTAAATTCACCTATTTTTTCCTATGTATTTCGCCATATCATTGTATTTTCTGATATTTATTCTGTTTTACAAAAATTCACTTAGACTATGATAGATTTCACCATCGCGCCCTGGCATCGCTTTTGCACACGTCAATGAATTTAAAATAGATTCTTCCACAGCCTCTGCCACCAGCCGGAATACCTTATCAAGTTGATTTTCCGGGAAGTACTTCATCATATGAAACTGCTCTTCTTTCGTATCCGGTATCCCATTCGCATTGGTAAACCCAATAAATACATCCCCACTGCCATGTCCCATAAAAGAACCAGTTCGTATCAACCCAACTGCTGCTCTTTTTAAAACTCTCTTTAACTGTCTCTCTCCAAGCGGCAGATCAGTCCCCACAATGACCATGATGGAACCCTTATCCTCTTTTGCACTGTTTTGTATTTTCGTGCATATCTGTCTGCCAACCGGTACGCCGGCAACGGTAAGATCTTGTGTTTTTCCAAAATTAGACTGCACCAAAACACCGATTGTATACTCTGTACCGCCAAACATTAAAATTCTTGATGCGGAACCAATCCCACCCTTTAATCCAAAACAGACTGTTCCTCTTCCGGCACCGACTGCCCCCTGCTTAAAGTTTTTTTCTGCGTGTTCGATTGCAAAAAGTACATCTTCTGCCTCTATTACCCGTTCTGTGATCTGATTAATTCTAGAGTCATTCGTCTCTCCTACTACTGGATTAACGCTTACTAACTCTTTACCGTTCTTCCTGCATTCCTTTTCCGTAAATGTGACAAGCCCATCTGCTGCCTTTCCTACATTTAGTGTATTCGTCAGTGCGATCGGCGTCTCTAATACACCGAGTTCTTCAATCTGAACCGTTCCCTGCGTCTTCCCAAAACCATTTAATGCATAAACCGCTGCAAGTGGCTTCCTTTCATAGACAAAACCATCACATGGTATGATCACTGTAACACCAGTCTGGTTTTTTCCCTTCCTCACCGTATAATGCCCAACCTTTACTCCCGGCACATCCGTGATCGTATTGCGAATGCCACACTTGCCATTTCCTATCGTATATCCATATGCACGGATTCCCTTTCCCGTAATTTCTTTCACAAAATATAAGGTATCAATTCCCTCACCTCTGTCATTTTTCAGACGTGTTTCACAGTGAAAATCCATTTTTTCCATCAGGTGCAGCTGTGTTTTGTTCGTACTCCAGGTTCTAAGTGCCATTACCGTATATCTGCTGCTTTCTTCCACATATTCTTTCGCTTTCTGATATAATACCAATGCTAGCCCCTGGCCTCTGTACTCTTTTCTGATGCAGAGTGTGGTAAAATAACAGATATCCCTGTAATCTTTTAAAGCCTCACATTCTTCCATCGAACGAAATGACAGAAAAGCAATGATTTTCTTCTCTCTTTTTAATAAAAGTGTATGCTGTTTTGCCACCTCATTAAAGTAATTTCTGACACCGTCACCAGATTTTTTCTCCCATGTCTTTTGAACAGTGCTTCCCCGCTCCGATAACGGCGGTTCAAAATCCTTATCACACTCTGATAAAATAGCATACACCTCGTTTGCTTCCCATTCATCCTCTAACTTATCTCTGAAAAAAATTTCATCCTTCATTTGTTCTGCTCCTATCTGCACCGTCAATGCTCTTCTGTAACTGTTTCAAACACGCCTACTGCAATTTGAAATCCTTTTGTTAAAGATTCCGGGTTAATCCATTCTTCTAATGTATGCGCACCCGCTCCTTCTATGAGTCCAATACACAGAGACGGAATTCCCATAGCTAGCGGTATATTACAATCCGTGGACGCCTGCCCAAATGCAGGTCGTTTTCCGGTAACTTTTTCTATCAGATCGCTGCACTTTTGTGCTATCCGCATAATTTTTTCTGTATCGACCACTCCCATGCAGGGACGTTCTCCTATCTTTTTACATTCAATCTGAACATCATCTGTCTTACGTTTTTTTAATGTTTCATACAAATAGTTCTCGCATTCCACCAGGGCTTCTGCCTCATCCGAACGTGCTTCATACAGCATACTGCACTCCTGCGCAATCGTATTTACCGATGTCCCTCCCGAAATGACTCCGGCATTATATGTAGTATGCCCGGCGCCAACAGGCTGATAACCGTACAGTTCATGAATCAGTGCTGCCATTTCCGCAACTGCACTTTTATTGCCAAAATCAAGATAAGAATGTCCTCCTTTCGTCTTTACTACAATTCTATAACGATAAGAACCGACACTCGATGTATAGATATGATGCGTGTACAGATCAAAGCTGGTTACCCACCTTAAACGATTTCCATAGGACTCCATCAGTTTACGGCTTCCTGCAAGATTTCCAAGTCCTTCTTCCCCAACATCAAATACAAACCAGACACCACAGGACCTTTTTTTCACTTTTTCATGGACATATTTGATCAGCAGCAATAATATTGCGGCATTTGCAGTATCATCTCCAATTCCCGGACAACACCACTTCCCCTTTTTTTCCTTTATCATCAATTCTGTTTCTTCCGAAAATACGGTATCTAAATGAGCCATAAACATACAGTTATTCTTTCCAGATTGGATATTCCATGGCACGATCACATTTGTGCATTCGTCTGACAGTACTTCTTCTATTCCCTGCGCCTGAAGCCATTCCACGCAATATTCTGCTCTCTTTTTCTCATGTCCCGTCGGTGCTTTTATCAGTGCCATTTCCCTTAATGTCTGTTCTAATAAAGTTTTCTGTTCTTTGATATACTGCTGTATACTCTCCAATACATCTACCTTCTTTCTCTATTTACTCCGTATCATTATACCACCACTATAACACCATTCCACCCCATATGGTCTGCATGCCCGGTTTAAATATTCTAATATTGCAAGTGCTTCTATCTCATCTGCCACATACGGCAAATTCTTTTTGTATCTTTCCTTATAAAATCCAAGGCTTACCGGCAAAAGTTCTGTTTTTACACATTTTCCGTCTATAATCTCAAAATACGGAATAACCGTCTGATAAACTTCCGGTATCGTATACAGAGTTTTCTTTGCCTTAGCACTTCTTTTTGCAATTCCTTCTGCCCCGGATGCAGATTCCGGCAACCCGTATTTTTCCATATAATCAGCAGGAAGATCCCGCACAAACTCATTTTCAAATATAAAATTACCAAGACAGTAAAAAATAGGACAGTCCTTATAAAACTCAATTCCTTTCATCTGATGTGTTCCACTTCCGACCACGGCACAGGCACCGGCATCAATACAGACATGTGCAAATTCCTCCATAAAATAATCTGCTTCATATTCCTGATCGGCTTTTATCTCATGCGAATGTATCATGATAACCACCGCCTCACAGGTATACAATGCCTCTTTTATTCCATTTAATGTTCTTTCCACATCCCGTTTATCAGAATAACTCCATCGTCCTTCCTGCTCATTGCTATCCACAATAGTAAATTCCATCGTTCCAAATTCCATCCGGTTCTCTGCAAGCGACGGTATAAACCCCTGCGCACGATGTTTTTCTCTCAAACTGTTAAGTCCTGTATTTTTATTGATTTCTTCCAGATATGCCGCATGTTCTTTTGTGATCTTGTAAAGATTATGAGTCCGCAACGCATTTAATCCCGGTCGTCCCGGGATTCTTGGGGTCTGGCTCCCTGCTCTCGCAGCATTTTCAAATGTTGAACAGATATCGATTACCCCAACTCTTCCATTTTTTGTCTCTATCATTGCAGGTCTTGCTGCCTCATATAAATTTTTTCCACTCCCCGCATAAAAAAATCCTGCTTTATTTACATTGTCAATGGTCATATTCAGACCTTCATAAGAATAATCCATACTGTGATTGTTTGCTAATCCCAGCATATTAAATCCATATCTTTTGATATCCAAAAGACAGGATTTATCCACAGTCAGCCACGTTCCTCCTGAAAATGCAGAAGCAAAGCAGGTCCCATCTGTGACTGTGGTCTCTAAATTTGCCATTCTGATATCACCACGTTTGATATACCGGCTGATTTCTGCTATTCCGTCATTTTCCCTTGGGATTTTTTTTGTGATCAGAATATCTCCGGCTGCCGTAAATCTGATAGGTTCTTTTTTCATCTGGATCTTCCTTCCCATATCTATACAATCACCAATTCTTTGTTTTGCATTTCCTCTACAACTTGGAATATCTGCTGTTCTTCAGGTTCTTCTTCTTCCACTTCTACCGGAACATATTTAACT
>ENA-UEPL01002538-UEPL01002538.1-human-gut-metagenome-genome-assembly--contig:-NODE-2538-length-11917-cov-12.357264_pt1 | contig 11917 bp, 13 predicted proteins | sample MGYA00242896_ERZ507908 | MGnify/ENA primary metagenome ERZ507908 (study PRJEB26167, sample SAMN06115518) | human gut metagenome | host: Homo sapiens | place: China:Chongqing | collected 2015-08-20...
AATCAGATATATTGTTACATAACCAGACAAAGAAGATTTAAAAAAAACATATAGATCATCGCCATCAATAAATTCATTCGATTCGAAACTTTTAGATAATCCGTTTTTGAGCACTTTCACTTCAATGTCAATCTCTGGCCGTATAATTTCACGAACTTTTCCCTTAACCTTGCAATTAATTATAATCCAAGGTGATTCAACTTTTATATCGAAAATGGGGTCTCCAACTGTTTCTATCCATTCTCCTTTCACATCTGTAAGACCATTCATGAAGAAGTGGGTATCAGATTTCCCATTATAATTTGAGACCGTTGTTGAGGCACTTTGGGAAACATCAGTTCCAAAAGCATCTGCAACAGATTGAATTTTTGCTCTATCCAAGGCGATTTTTTTTGCTTCTTCAATCGACATTGACTCTGTTGTATGATAGGTGTATTCACCATATACCATTTTTGTTTGCTGTGAATAACAGTTGTTATTCACAGCAAACATCAAAACACATATTATAATACTCCTGTGAATCATAATAAACGATTTCAACTAAAGAAAGTAGATAACAACTTCTATAAATTACTTTTAAAAAAGCCATGCTTATACAGTCATAATGTGCTACCATTACATGCCTCAATATACATATCATCAAGAATATAGTAGCGGTGAACAACTATTTCACAGATTTTTTCTTCAATCATTGACCTTTTAGGACTTTTCCATGATGTAAACCTCCTATCATAGAACTTCGACAATCGTTCCATGACCAGATATAATCACAGCCATCTTACCACCCTAACAAGTCATCAAGTTTATTATGGATCGAGTCCCCACGCACTTCCAGTTCTTTCTTTACGGCCTTTTTTGTTACAACTTTTGCCATTCCTTGACTATAAGCGATTCGGATAAGAACCTCACGGTTATTGCCATTTACGACACGATACGTTTCAACAACAGGGACTACTCTGCCAATGTTCTGAGAAATCAAATTTTTGCTGGCCATTACACTACGGGTAACCGAGGTGGCATCGCTTTGATCCATTTGCTCATTAGCAACGGTGTTTTCAATCAATGCTATAATTTCAGTCTGAATCTGCCCCGCAAGATTCTGCTTAGCGAGTTCGAGAGCCTGCATTTTTGCAGCATCATAATTGCCACCCACACTCATTGCTTCAGCCATTATGAATTGCGGAAACCCATCGGCATCATATTGATATTGCATCAAGTACGATTTGTCGAGTTGTTTGTCGAGAGGTAGAGCTCCGGGAGCTGTTTTCCATCCTTCTTTTGAAAGTCGTTTTGCTTCTTTTCGTGCGGCTTTGCTGGCTTTCTCATTCAACTCTTTCTTTGACGATTTCGCAAGTTCCTGCCGTTCTCTTCGTTGCTCCTTAGAGGATTGAGCATAACTTAATTCTGATACCGACAATATCATCAGTGTAATAAACCCTAAAATAGTCTTCTTCATAGAGGGTAGTAGTTGGTTTCGCCTCGGTCATCCTCTCGTTGGCATTAGTAATTGTACAAAAAAAGCGTAGGAATCTGTATCCGTTACCGTCCTAAAAGCAGAGGCTTCTCGCATTGCCCTATTCATGTCGGACGGCAACACGCAGAAGCCCACGCCTGTATATGCAATCAAACCTCCAGCTATATTTCTCCCGAAATATCATGCCGAAAGCAAAATATTACATATCCACAGGCATCTACCGTTGCTCAACCCTTGACATGAATATGAAATTTTGCGAGAATTTCTGCTTGTCAAGAATCAGCGCAAATAAACGCTTTCTTATTATGTTTACTACATACCACTGCGCATGATCCCAAACTAGGACTTCTGCGATTCGGTCTGTGGCCATAAAATTAACGATTATTTTTCATTTATCAAAACAATCTTAAAAGGAATTTACAAAAACACGGTTCCGAACGGCTGCGGAAACAACTACTGTCCTTATTGGAACAAGCACAAATAGATTTAATGTTGAGCGGTCACGAGCACGCATTCGGATTCTCCGACAAAGGAAATGCGGCCTCCTTCCCCATCATCGTGAACTCGAACAACTCGGTATTGACCCTGTTTGCCTCGAACCATTCATTGAAGGTTCAAGTAAAACAGGAAGACGGAAAAATCCTGTTAGAAAAAGAATTTCAGAAACAATAAATAATACAATCGTATAAATCAAACAGCCGGGGAAAATTTCCCGGCTGTTTGATTTACGTAACAGAATCTTTATTGCTGATTGAGCAAAAAGTGCTTGAAAGCGTTGAAGCCGACCGGCATAAGGATACTTTGTTTTTCTCCCTGCATAAAGACTTGCAGTTTTTCGGGAACCGGAATCGTCTCGCCAACAGCCGATTCGACCGTTTCGAGAAATTTAGCCGGATGTGCCGTTTCGAGACATATGCCTGTCTCGCCGGGCTGTAATCCGTCGACTAACGCCTGATAACCACAGGCTCCATGAGGATCGAGCAAGTATCGTTCGTTATGGAAAGTTTCGCTCATCGTTCGACGAATCTGTTCATCGGCGTAACTTACCCCGCTTACCTCGGCACAAATCGCATCGTGCGAGCCTCCGTACAAATCGAGTATTCGCGCGAAATTACTGGGATCACCCACGTCCATCGCATTAGCGATAGTGGCGACCGAAGGCCGCGGCGTATAAACTCCCGTACGCAGGTATTGCAAAAATACATCGTTGCGGTTGTTGGCCGCAATGAACCGTTTCACAGGCAGTCCCATGCGTTTAGCCATCAAACCGGCAGTAATATTGCCGAAATTTCCGCTGGGCACACTGAACACGACTTCTTCGGGCTTCCCGACTAACCCGCACAACTGCGCATAGGCGTAAAAATAATAGAACGACTGGGGCAGAAAACGGGCCACGTTGATGGAATTGGCAGAGGTAAGATAGAGTTTCTCGTTCAGCTCCTTATCCATAAAGGCATTCTTCACCAATGCCTGACAGTCATCGAATGTACCGCTAACTTCCAATGCCGTAATGTTGCGACCGAGTGTGGTAAACTGCTTTTCCTGTATCTCGCTGACTTTCCCTTGCGGGTAAAGCACGAATACTTTTACACCCGGAACATCTAAAAATCCATTTGCCACGGCACTGCCCGTATCGCCAGATGTAGCTACCAACACATTGACCTGCCGCTCGCCCTCCTGTTTATTGAAATAGGCGAGTAACCGAGCCATGAAGCGCGCCCCCACATCTTTAAATGCCAACGTGGGTCCGTGAAAAAGTTCCAAACTATACCGGTTATCGGCCACCTGCACCAACGGAATATCGAAGTTGAGCGTCTCGTCGACAATCTCTTTCAATTTACCGGCTTCCACATCTTCCCCGAAAAAGGCCTCGGCCACGACAAAAGAAATTTCGCGCAAGGTCATCTCTTTCATATTTTGGTAAAATGCCGGGGGAAACCGGCGAATCACCTCAGGCATGAAAAGCCCCCTATCTGCCGCCAATCCTCTCACCACTGCTTCGCGGAGGGAAACCGGCGAAGTTTTTCTATTCGTACTGTAAAATTGCATCGCTCTTTTCTATTTTAATTTTTCCGAAAGAACTCTTTTATAAACTGCTCTCCTGCCAGCACCCCATAAGCGCCACCGGCTACATCGGATTCGCTGTACCGGGTGACTCCGTCGGGCTCCACCCCAGATTTGTAAATCACAAACGGGACAGGCTCGGCCGTGTGAGTGCGCAACCGGCAAGGGGTGGGATGATCAGGCAACAAGGCTATCGTCACCGAATCGCTCATTCGAGATACGGCATCGATGAGCGGTTTTAAAACCCGATGATCGAGATATTCAACCGTGCGAACTTTCAAATCGACATCGCCTTCATGCCCGGCCTCATCACTGGCTTCGATATGCAAATATACAAAATCGTGCGTATGTAATGCCTCGATCGCCGCTTGAACTTTACCCTCGTAATTGGTATCATACAAACCGGTCGCTCCCTCGACTTCGACAGGCCGCAGACCGGCATATACCCCGATACCCCGAATAAGATCTACCGCCGAAATGACAACGCCGCTCTTTATCCCATAACGCTCGGCCAGTGTCTCCATGCGGGGCTTATAACCGGGTGACCACGGCCAGATGCTGTTCGCCGGATCTTTACCTTCGGCGACACGCTTCCGATTGACCGGATGCGACGGCAGAATCTGTTGCGAACGCAATATCAACTCGTTCAGACGATCGGCTGTCGGAACGGCTTCGGGAACGAGGGGACGAACCATTACCTCACGAAAAAGCGTACCGGGAACATCGTGCGGAGGAGTACAGTCGACTCGCTTGTCTCCGCCTTTCAACTTCAACAGATGCCGATACGAAACGCCTCGAAAGAAATTGGCATCCTCACCTCCCAATTCTTCTTGTAAAAAATCAATTAATTCGGCAGCTTCGGCCGTAGAGATATGTCCGGCCGAATGGTTCTTGATACGACCGTTTTCAATACAGACAAGATTACAGCGCATCGCCATCTCGCCCGACTCTATATCGACTCCCATACTCGCCGCTTCCAACGAGCCTCGACCCTCGAACACCCGGTCGAGGTCGTAACCCAACACCGACAAATTGGCGATTTCGCTACCGGGGTGATAACCATCGGGGACTGTCTTCAACAAACCGCAACGACCATGAGCCGCCAACCAGTCCATAGCCGGAGTATCGGCCGCCTGCAAAGGCGTTCGTCCGCCCAATTTCCCGATGGGTTCGTCGGCCATACCGTCTCCCAAAACAATGATATATTTCATAGGCCCTTTGTTTTTTTATTTATTCTCATATATCTGCGACAGTCTTCCATTGTCGTTCCACTCGCCGTACATCTTGTTTCGACAAGTAAACCGGATAAATTTGTCCAAACGTCGCCAATACAAATCCGAATTATTTCTTTTCATTTGTATATTTCCTATTTTCACCCGCTTATAAAGCTCCGGGAACCGAGAGAAATTGTCCATCGCCACAGGGTGTTTCCGCAGTTCTTCGACGATAATATCGTCTATCGTAAATTCCGTTTCAAGCAAATAGGGAAAAACCGCCCTTCCCGCATCGGTCATCGTCCCTTCCCGTTCGAGGTACCTGAAACGAGCCTTGTTGAGCTCGGTCCAATTGCTTCCTTTTTTACGGGGAGTGAGCCGTTGCAACATCTTGTCGCCGACTCGCTTGCAAGTAGAATCGATCCAGCCGAAACATAGCGCCTCATAGACAACGTCCAAATAGGGTAACCCGCAAGTGTGCACCCGACCGGAACGGCAACACACTATCCAGACTTCATCGCAAGAGTCGTGATTCTCGCTCAGCCAAGCCCGCAGCTGCTCTCTGGAACCGACATTCAACTCATTACTTATTTCCATGCTTCGCACTCGTTATAACCCTTATCGAATGTTGGCAATACCGATAATATCGGCAAAGACACCGGCAGCTGTAACTTCGGCTCCCGCACCATATCCTTTGATGACCATAGGATATTCCCGGTAACGCTCGGTAGTCAGCAATATGACATTGTTACTCCCTTCAAGATGGAAGAACGGATGAGCCGAATCGATTTCACGCAACCCCACCTCGACATCGCCGTGGTCGAGCGTGGCAACGAAACGGAGAACTTTACCCCGATCGGCGACTTGTCTACGATACTGTTCGAACTCGGCATCGTATTGCGGTATCGCTTTCCAAAAATCAGCAAGGGAACCTTTGAAATAGTCGTCGGGGATAAAGAGCTTTTTTTTCACATCGCTCTGCTCTACCCTGTATCCGGCCTCGCGCGCCAAAATCACCAACTTGCGGATAACGTCCTGTCCGCATAAATCGATACGAGGATCGGGCTCGCTGTATCCGGCTTCCTGCGCCATACGCACGGCCCGGCTCAACGGGACATCGGCTCCCACCACATTGAAAATATAATTGAGCGTACCGGAAACCACTGCCTCGATTTTCAAAATCTTATCGCCGCTGTTGATGAGGTTGTTAATCGTGTTGATAATGGGTAACCCCGCCCCAACGTTCGTCTCGAAAAGGTACTTCACATCACGCTTGCGAGCAGTCTGCTTCAATTCCCGATAAGAATCGTACGATCCCGAAGCGGCTATCTTATTGGATGCCACTACCGACACGTTGTGGTCGAGCAAAGTCTTATAAAGTGCGGCTATATCGGGACTTGCCGTACAGTCGACAAACACCGAATTGAAGATATTCATTTTGATAATTTCGTCCTTGATTTTTTCGGGCGAAGCAACCATTTCAGAACGATCGAGCAGCTCTTGACAATGCTCGACGTCAATACCCTCCCTATCGAAAAGGCACTTACGAGAGTTGGCAATGCCCACTAACCGAAGCTGCAATGCTTTCGTTTCGAGCAACCGTTGCTGTTGCTTGCTGATTTGTTGCAACAGGTCCTTACCTACCGTACCCACACCTACGACAAAAAGATTGAGCACTTGCGACTCGGAGAGGAAGAAAGAATCATGTATGACGTTGAGCGCTTTGCGCAGGCTGCCAAGTGCAATTACAAAAGATATATTGGTTTCAGAAGCCCCCTGCGCACAAGCTATCACGTTGATACCGTTGCGCCCCAAAACGTTGAACAGTTTTCCGGCAATACCGGGCGTATGCTTCATATTCTCGCCCACAATAGCTACGGTGGCAAGATCTTTCTCGGCTTCGATCGCACTGATTTCTCCGACAGCCATATCGTGGCGGAACTCTTCGCGCAATACTTTCACCGCCAACTCGGCATCGGCATTGCGCACGGCAAATGTCGTATTGTTTTCGGACGATGCCTGCGACACCAAAAAGACACTGATACCCGACTTTGCCAGCCGGTTGAATATACGTGAATTAATACCGATGACACCCACCATGCCCATACCCGACAAAGTGATGAGACACGTGTCGTTGATAGACGAAATACCCTTGATGGCCTTCCCCTCGGCATGCGAATTGTCCTCGGAAATGAGGGTTCCGGGAGCCGAAGGATTAAAAGTATTCTTAATGAATATGGGTATATTTTTGTGAAATACCGGATAAATGGTCGGAGGATAAATAACCTTCGCACCGAAGTTACACAATTCCATCGCTTCGACAAACGACAACCGCTCGATGACATAAGCCGTATTGATTACCCGGGGGTCGGCTGTCATGAAGCCATCGACATCGGTCCAGATTTCGAGCTGCGAGGCATCGAGAGCGGTAGCCAAGATAGCTGCCGTATAATCCGATCCCCCACGTCCCAGATTGGTGACATCGCCATTGCTTTTGTCGGAGGCAATGAATCCCGGAACGACGGCTATACGAGGCAATGGATTAAAACCGGCTTTCACCAACCGGTTGGTCTCCTCGAAATCGACAATGTGTTTACCACACTGCATCTGCGTCTTGATGAACCGACGGGAATCGTAATGCTCGGCCCCGTCGATAACCCGGCTGACAATCAACGAGGAGAGACGCTCACCGTAGCTGACAATCGTGTCGAGGGTCTTTACCGACAAGTCTTTAATGAGAGACACGCCTTTGAAAATATTTCCCAACTCATCGAGCAACGGCTCTACGAGCGACAGAAGTTCGTCTCTCTTATGCGAATCGACAGCGCCATGTATCATGGCAATGTGCCTATCTACGATTTCACGAAAACCGTGTTCATAAGCATTACCGCCTTCCACTGCGATTTTGGCCGTGCCAATGAGTTTATCGGTTATTCCCCCCAGCGCCGAAACCACTACAATAACAGGCTCCCGACAACTCTCGACTATATGTTTGACACTCGACATGCTCTCTACCGAGCCGACCGACGTGCCTCCGAATTTCAATACTTTCATATCTGGTGAATTTCTATCGGTGTTACCTTCCCCAACCTATGGGGAATCATACACAAAGTTACAAAACTTAGTTAAAAGCCATACCCAATTACGGTAAATCGAGATAATGAAATAACGTCCTCCCCCCTAAGGGGTAGTACCCATAGCCGTAACCCCGAAGAAAAAATATGTTCTATATCGTAACCTTGTCATCAATATTATCATCTTTAAATCCTCTCAAACATGCAACAACCGAGGGATACAACCAAACTCTATCGACTGCCGCCCGATGTCATCTATTTTCTCTTTTATTGCAAAAGTAATCTATTTTTTATTTTTTGAATAAAAACAAGCACAAAATGATTTATAAAAATATCATTTCTTTTACAATTTTGTATTTTACAGACGTTTTTAAACGGCATTTTGAAGATGTCTTTTTGCCACATGAAAAGGGAGATAGCCGATAATAGGGAATATTTTGCCAAACAAAATGATATTTTCCCCCGCAAATGACTATTTTTGTACAACCAAACAAAAAATGTGGCATACCCGACGCAACCGAATCCTATTCGTTTCAGTCCGTATTCACTACTTTTTGTACAGAAATAAATCATTGATGTATGCCTGAAAATATAACATCGGTCCTTATCATTTACACCGGCGGAACGATCGGAATGGTAGAGAACAGCAAAACCGGGAGCCTCGAACCTTTTAATTTCCATCACCTTCTCGATAAAGTTCCCGAATTGCGACAGCTTGGATTCTCTATCTCGACGGTACAATTCGAGCCTCCCATCGACTCGTCGGAAATAGAGCCGGACTCGTGGATAAAACTGGTACACATCATCGCCGACAATTACGATTTATTCGATGGGTTTGTCGTCTTGCACGGAACCGACACGATGGCATACACGGCATCGGCCCTCAGTTTCATGCTCGAAAATCTGAACAAACCGGTTATTCTCACCGGCTCGCAACTTCCCATCGGCATGTTGCGAACCGACGGCAAAGAAAACCTGATTACCGCCATCGAAATAGCTGCCGCCAAAAATACCAACGGCGAACCTCTGGTCCCGGAAGTGTGTATCTTTTTCGGCAACCATCTGCTGAGAGGAAACCGTACAACTAAAATAAGTGCCGAAAGTTTCAGCGCATTCGTATCGACCAATTATCCTCCGTTGGCACAGGCGGGTGTGCACATTCATTATGACGAAAACCAAATCGCCCGCACCACATCGAAACCTCTGCGCCCGCACTATTTGATGAATACCAACATCGTAGTACTGAAACTGTTCCCCGGCATATCGGAACAAACCGTGCGCTCCATTTTGAACATTCCGGGATTGAAAGGTGTCGTGCTCGAAACGTTCGGATCGGGAAACGCTCCCGTGAAGGAGTGGTTCCTCGACTTACTAAAAGAGGCAGTGGACAAAGGCATCGTTATCGTCAATGTGAGCCAATGTATGGGGGGTAGCGTACAAATGAGCCGATACGGAACCGGTTGCAAACTCGAAGACGCGGGCGTAGTGAGCGGTTATGACAGTACAACCGAAGCCGTACTCACCAAACTTATGTTCTTGTTCGGTCACCGCCATTCCGCCAAAGTCGTAATAGAAAATATGAACCGCTCGTTAAGCGGGGAGATCACATTGACGTTGCATAATTAGGCCAAGTAAAAACACCGAGACATAAGACAACCGCCGCCCCCAAAAAGCAACAATCATCGGCAATCGGTTTCAAGAAAACCGTTCGAATTTTTTGGAGACAACAACAATTATGAACGATATGGCAAGAGCGACAAGCAATAGCACAAAGGTGTTCAGTTCTACGATTTGCGCCACAGCCAGCGTAATATAGAGGAAGAGCAGCATAACGAGGTTCTTGATATGGCCTATCATACCCGACATGAGTTTGTATGCGCCTGCCTTATCGGTTATTTTGCAGGGATAGTTACACCATTGGGGTCGACGTTGCAAAAGGGTGAGTAATCCATACAACGCCAAAGCGATGACAGGAAGAAGAATGATCGTCCACGGGTCGCCCCACGAATCTATCTCGCCCCGGGCATTCCAGTGCAGAGGGACTTCTTCCTTTCCTTCGGTCATTACCCGAATGGCTACTCCAAAAGAAATCATAAGGAAGAGTATCGAGGGTATTTCTTTTATCTACTTTTTCATGGTTTCAAAAGATTATTCTACCGCTCCATCTTTTCCCGCATTCCGGGCGTTGCCCAATAATCTATCCGGGTAGTATCGCTACCGTTTTGATAGAGAAACAGAGCCTCGACCCCCGGTAAAGAATCGACCAATGCCTTACTGCGTTCCAATCCCATAACCATAAAAGCGGTAGCGTATGCATCGGCGGTCATACAGTCGGGAGCCATTACCGTCGCACTCAACAACGTGTGTTGTACCGGATAACCTGTTACGGGGTCTATCGTATGTGCAATCCGTTTTCCGTCCACCATACGATAATTGCGATAATTACCCGATGTAGCCAATCCGGCATCGGTTATCTGCACGATTTCTTCGATCGTTCCGGCTTCGCCATCGGCAATAGTGGGACGGTTCACCCCCACCCGCCACATTTTTCCTTTCGGATTTCTCCCACGGGCGAATACCTCGCCGCCTATTTCGACCATAAAATCTTCGATTCCCTTATCGGACAATAACTGTCCTATCACATCGCAGGCATATCCTTTGGCTATGGCCGAAAAATTGAGAGTAACACAAGTATCGGACTTTAATATCCGATGATTTTCAAGAGCCAATTTATTCATACCCACTTGCCTCAACAGACTATCGACCTGAACAGAATCGGGAATAACCCCTTTTTTAAAACCGAATCCCCATGCATTGACAAGCGGAGATACGGTAGGATCGAACGTCCCACCCGTGCGTGTGTATATACGCTGCGAAGCATTGAAAACATGTTCGAACCACCGGTCGGTCTCGACCAGTTCGTTGCGATTAACCCGCGAAATAATAGAAGTATCGTTAAACGGAGAAAGCGAAGCATCGAATTGCAACAACCGGTTCTTGATTTCCTCGGACAACGATTCGGGATATTTATAGGTTATGTGGTAAAAAGTGCCGAATATCAGCCCCTCGTCATACCGATAGGTGTTCTTGCCACAACGACGTATGGTACTTGTCGACAGAAACACGACCAAAAACAGAACGACCGCCCACCACGAACGAGTATATCTTTTATCCATAACCTCCTAAAAAAACAAATGTTCCAACAAGATTTTCACGCCTATCCCTATCAAGATAACTCCCCCGACGACCTCGGCAAAGTTATGTATACGGCGACCGAACTGACGACCGATATAAACCCCGACCAAAGAAAAGGCAAATGTGACACCGGCAATAACTATCGTGGGCGTAATCATCGTCATGTTGAGAAACGCAAACGAAATACCCACGGCCAAAGCATCGATACTCGTAGCCAACGAAAGACCTACCAACGTACGCGTATCGGCAGGATCGATGCAACAGGGTTCGGACTCTCCTTTCCGGGGCCAGCCTTCATAAATCATTTTCATTCCCAAAAAGAGTAAAACGCCGAATGCTACCCAATGATCGTAGGCTTCTATATAATTCTTAAACCCAATGCCCAAAAACCAACCGACAAGCGGCATAGCTCCTTGAAAAACTGCCATAAAAGCGGCTATCTTCAAAACACGGGATAACGTAAAAGGCTTCAAAAGGACACCCGATGTCAACGACACGGCAAAGCTGTCCATACATAACCCGACAGCCAAAACAAAAAGCTCGAATAATGACACTTGTTATTTGATTATGTTTCGGCGCAAAGTTATCGAAAAACAGCGGAATAATCGAAGAAAAATCGGCAATATCTCTATTTCAATATATTTTAGATTTTCGGCGGCTCGATACAACCATTTGAAGAATAAACTTTTAGCGAATTATTTGAAAATCAAAGACAATAACTTATTAACAAATTGAATTTCAGACACTTGAAACACAGCACTATTCAATAATTCTTTCTAATATAGAATTAAAATAATTGTCGGGAAAGACAATACCAATAATCGAATTGTTGTATTTCATCTTTGCAAATAGTCCATTAAAAAAGACATAATCTCGCAAATTATAGCGACTTTTGT
>ENA-UEPL01002541-UEPL01002541.1-human-gut-metagenome-genome-assembly--contig:-NODE-2541-length-11902-cov-4.683975_pt1 | contig 11902 bp, 22 predicted proteins | sample MGYA00242896_ERZ507908 | MGnify/ENA primary metagenome ERZ507908 (study PRJEB26167, sample SAMN06115518) | human gut metagenome | host: Homo sapiens | place: China:Chongqing | collected 2015-08-20...
AATGCGTATTATGTCACACGCACTTATTTAACAAGACATGGTATTGGTCGTCTTGATAGTGAGTGTACAAGAAATGACATTAGTGACAAGATGGAAGAGGACAAAACAAATGTTCCCAATCCATTCCAGAACCATTTGCGTTATGCACCTCTTGACTATGATTCTTTAGCTCGTAGAATTTTCATTGATAACGAAGTGTATAATGTTGATGTGAATATTGTATTCACGCATTGCAATGAGCTTCCTGTTAAATTAGAAGAACTCAATAATGCTATTCAGGGTTATTTTGAAAGCAATGTCCGCATTTATGAACAGTTTTCAGAAAAAGAATCTTTTGAAAATTTGAAAAATTATTTTCTAAAACCACTTGACAATGCTTGATTTATGTGATATAATACTTATAGAATAACAAAGGAGAGATTGAAATGACTCGTAAGCGTTTTGTAAAACTTCTGATGTCTCGTGGTTTTACTCGTAATGCGGCAACATTTCGTGCTCGCTTTTATATTCCAAGTATGTATAGTTCTTATTTGGAATGTTACAGAGTAATGGCTGGTCTTGATTAAAAAATATTTTGAAAAATTTCAAAAAATCTATTGACAAATCACATAATATGTGATACAATACTTATAAAGACAGGGAGGTGATGTATTGAGCAGGATAAGCAAGTTTTCTAAAGAGGAACTTGAAAAGATATGTAAGGAAAGTACTTCGTTTTCAGATATAGCTAGAAAGGTTGGCTATCCATCATACCAATCTGGTTCTGCTATAACTATAACAAGAAAATATATTGAATCTCTAGGTATAGACACCTCTCACTTTAATGGTCAAGCTTGGAATAAAAATAACTTTGATTATTCTAGGTTTCAAAAAGGAAAACATATCCAAGGAAACAACGCAAAAGATGCTCTTATTAATTTAAGAGGAAGAAAATGCGAAGTATGTGGAAACACAGAATGGCTTGGAGAAGAAATTCCTCTTGTAATTCATCATATAGATGGAGACCATATAAACAACGAGTTAAGTAATTTGCAATTATTATGCCCCAACTGTCATGCACAAACAGACAACTATTGCGGCAAGAATATAAAAGGTAAAAGACAAAAATATACGGAAGAACAATTCGTACAAGCACTTGAAGCTACTTCAAATGTAAACCAAGCACTTAAACAAATAGGAATACATTATTCTGCAAAATGTTATTATGAAGAAGCGTATAGGCTTATCGAAAAATACAACATAGACCAATCGGTAAACAAAAACAAAGCTCCAAAACAAAGCGATATAAAGATTATATCTGTTGATGGTGAGGAACATAAATTGTCGGAATGGGCCAAAATTCTTAACTTACCAGACAGAAGTTTTCGTAAATACATAGAGAAATACGGAGAAGAAAATGTAAAAGAGCTTATAAGAAGGTTCAAGAAAAATCCAGAGAAATTAAATTGCGAATATGAATCATTATATTTGCTATATATGGAAGACAAAATTAATAGCTGTTCTAAAAGAGGAATGAAATATAAATCTGTAGCAAAGATTGATATGGACACAAAAGAAATAGTAAGCGAATATGACAGTCTTTTACTCGCAGCTGAATCTGTCGGAAGAAAAGATACATCGCACATATCAGAGGTGTGTAATGGGAAAGAGCGTAGCGCTTACGGTTTCCTCTGGAAATATATTCTATAATTTATAAGATTGGACTTAAAACATCCAATCTATTACCGGGATATGGCGAAAATGGCAAACGCGCTGGCTTCAAGTCCCAGTATCGAAAGATTTTTGGATTCAAATTCCAATATCCCGACCAGTTAAGTGATTCTTAAATTACGCTGAACAAAGGATTAGCCTTTCAGGGGCTACTGTTTACAGTAGCGCTGATTATCGGTGATGATGCCAACTCATGAGGGTGCGTAAGCCGACTTTATATGGGGATATCGTATAATGGGAGTACAACACTCTTCCAAAGTGTGAGAGGCGGGTCAGTACCGCTTATCCCCTCCACTTGTCTTACCAGCTAGACATTAAAGAAGCTGGATAGATAGAAAGGCAGTTAGATAGATATGGTATTTAAGTGGTTGACTTATGAAAAGGATTCTAAGGGTGACGGATATCATGAAAATTGGCATTTTGTTGACAACGTGAAGGAATCGTCTGTTTATTGGAACGAAGAACTTCGTTGCACTTGTGTCCATGTTTCAATTGGAAATGACGAAGGATGTGTATACCCAATTTATAATGCGGCTTTCCTTCTTTCTGATTCCGGCAAGACAATTGAGCGTATTAAAGCTCCTGATTGGGTATTAAATCAGGTACGCGAAAACTCTCAACCTGTACCTGTTGAAGAAGAGTCCGATTCTTAACTGACTTGCACTTTCGTGTACTCAGTGTAAAAATAAAGTACACATTTTATATGCCTTTTTAGTACAATGGCTAGTACACGGGTTTTGTACTCCCGGAATATGTGTTCGATTCACATAAGAGGCTCTTGTGCCAGATTCGTATATCGGTAGTACAAATGATTCGTATTCATTTAGGACAGGCTCGACCCCTGTATCTGGCTCCATTGCGTATTGTATACGCAAATTCCTCCATTTGAGTTTGAGTGCGGTTTGTAGTAAATTATTCCAGTAATTTACTACGTTCTCTTGTGTGTTCAGAATTAAAATAGAATACACTTTAATATGATTTAATATAAATGGATGTGATTATTTGAAGCCAGAAGAAAGAATTGGTGAAACGGTTGGTATTTATACAATTATTGGCGTAGATAGGGGAGATGGATACACAAAATATGTGTGCGAGTGCAATTATTGTGGACGTATAGCGCATACTGCGCTTTCTCATATAAGAAATACAACTAGATGTACTCATCTAAATAAAAATGGCACACAAAAAGATTACTATAACACAAAATGGAATAATAAAAATCTTAAAAACATATTTAACGGCATGATGCAAAGGTGTTATAGAAAAAGCACAGCAAACTATCCTTGGTATGGTGGTAAAGGTATTCGGGTGTGTGATGAATGGATAAACAATCCTAGGTTATTTGAGCAGTGGTCTCTTGATAATGGGTATTATGAAGGATTATCAATTGATAGAATTGATTCCGATAAAGATTATTGTCCAGAAAATTGCAGATGGATTACACTTAGCGAAAATCATAAGTATAATTCAAACACAAAAATAATAGAGATTGATGGAGAGGCGCATTCTGAAATCGACTGGGCGAAAATACTAGGATTAACAATTTTTACAATCTCAAAATATATTAAGAAATATGGGCTTGATGATACAATCGAATTTATGAGACGTTATAGGGATAATCCAGAGCTTTCCAGCAAAAGAAAATCTAATGAACCTCTCTTTGATTTATATATGAGTTAAAGCTGACAGGTTTGTACGTTCCTTAAAACGTACATTATATAACTTCCGTTCATCCAGCGGTTAGGATGCACAACTTATAATTGTGTCAGACTTGTTCAAATCAAGTACGGAAGACCACTAATCCCCAAAATGTGAGATAATATCAAGAACAGATTGGAGATTAACAAAATTGCTTGGTAAAATTCGTATTCTATTAAGCAATTTTATATCACGCAATAGCATAAAGTACACCTTTCTTCCAAGAATTGCTGTCAGTAATGTGCTGGGTGTCCATCCCAGAGATGCGGTGCAAATCCGCAAGCGTGTTGTGTGACAAATTATTTGAGAAACCTTTCTTGAGTCATTAAAACAAGAAACGCTCACTGTTACGTTTTATTTGGTTTAGGTAACACAAGTACGGATAAACCGATAGCTTGCAAGCGGGTCTTTCCATTTCTTCCTCTCTGCGGATGAAAAGAAATGGAGTTGTATGAAGTCTTAGCATAGGGAACAATCCTCTTAAAGTACACTTCGCCGCTACGGCGGCATTAAACAGAGAGATTGTCGGTAGTGCAATCCTTGACGGGAGAGACATTGGTTCGATTCCAATAGACTTCAACGTGCGAATGACATTTGAGATAACCCTTTACACATTCGAGTTTAGCACACTCACTAAAGAAACGGTTATTCCGCTCTTTTCTTGTCGATTTTCGGCGGCTAGTGAAAAATCAACTACTTTGCAAAGGGGATTTGCTATTTGTCCTCCATTTGTGGGAATAAAGCCAGACTAGGCGCTTCCGTGTTAGGAAAGAACTAGAAGTTCTGGTCAAGTAGCTACCGCACTAGAGCGGAATCTATTGAGAGTTCGTAGCGACAAAAACGAACCAGTAGAATCTAGTGGGTTAAATTGTGTTAAATCACAGAAAAGATATTTCTGGTATGGTTACTGTCTTATGATTAAGTTCATTCTTCATTGTCCATATTCTTTCTTGTGCTGGTTCCCAGAACTATTGTAAGGACGCTTGCAAAAGTATACACAAGCCAGCTTTTATATTGAGGATTAACTTAACGGTAGAGTAGTTGGCTTTGAACCAACAAGAATAGGTTCGACACCTATATCCTCAGCCAGCGTGCGAAGTGGAACAAAGCAGCCCACGCACTGAATCGAATGGAGTAATGTTGATACATTCATATCAACACCAAACGACTAAACAAAACAAAGGGCGATAAGTGGTTGGCTGACCTTAAAGCTAATATCAAGGCTTGGTGAAGTAGTCTAACACGGCTGGACGCAGTTTATCACAGGTGCGAATCCTGTAGTCTTGAGAGTTATCTAACGCTCTTTTGCTTATACTAGTCGAAGTGAAGAAGTTAGGAGTAGAGCAGTGTTGCAACACTGCTCTTATTTTTTGTTAAATTTAAATATACTATTGACGAATGGCGCATTATATGATATAATACAAGTAGAAAGTGAGGTATAAATTATGGCTATGATTATAACTGGAACTATTTGCAAAATTGTTCTTTTAGCGTTTTTGCTCTGTTTCATTATTGGGCTTATGATTCCAACACCAACAGTGACGATTAAAATGCGCGGAAGTATTATTACAGATATTTTTTATCCTCTGATTAAATTTGTCGCATTTAGCGTATACTGTGGAATGTATGCTAAATATTTGGTTAAATGTTATATTAACAAATGGTGGTTTTAATGAATAAAGATTACAATTGGGATTTCGATTTAACAAACAAACAAGACGACAACCTTATTTTCCTTGCAGAACAAGGGGTGGATATTATCAAAAATCCAGATGGTACTTTTAAATTTGAGAAACCGTGTTGGATTGAAAATAACCATTTTTATTCTAAGTATGATTGTGAGCATACTTGGGGTATTGATGCAGATGGGAATAGATTTCATAACTGTGATATCTGCTCTCATTATCTATCTAATCATTGTTGTGAAGTACAAGCTAAGATTGCTAACCTTGGAAAGAGTACCTACCCAATGAGTACGGCAGTTATTAAATGTGAAGCTTATGACCCAATTGAAGAATTGAATATCATTCACAATATGGATGAAATGATTACGTTTATAAATCGTACTCTTAATTTTCTTGGTGGTTGGGACGCTTGTTGCAGCTTTTATGGCTTTGAAATTCCATCAGACGAAAATGGCTATGTAACTTCTACTATTGAGGAATATTATAAAAATGGTGGTAAATTTAAAAATATTCCAACAGAAGAAGAGTTTCCCTGCGTCGTCTACTTCGACTACAACACAGACTATATGGGACACAGTCTTAAATGGATTAGCCTCAGAAACTACTCAACAATCCCCGATTGATAAAGATGTACTAAACAGAAATTTTAGCGGTTGCGGTATGTGTCACTCCTATCCAATAGGAGCTATGTACGCCAATGTAAATTGGTGTGGAATATTGGAAGAATAAGGAGAAGTGTTATGAAAAAGCAGCATAGAAAGATTTATAGAAGTAAATCGTCGGCAATTCTTTGTCCCTTTGAACATTACTATGCTTGTTGGGCGAATAATCATAATGGTTGGTCTAAGGCTAAGAAGTGGTATCGCAGATATGACAAGCATATTCTGAGTCGTCAGGACAAAGAAGAAATCCAACAGCAAATTCAAGACCACGAAGATTTCTTGTTAGATTGTGCTATCGAGGATGACGAACTCGATAACTATATGTCTCTTCTTCAAGAACAGATTGAAAAATGGGGTGGAGACTACGACAGTCTGACAGACGAAGAATGGAAGTTTTATAACTCTCATTATGAATGGTGGCAGAATTATAAAAAGGAGCTGTTTGGTAGTGATTGACGAAAGAACAATTAAGTTTCAAACGAGGCAAAGCGTTCAAGAAGTTATCAACCTTGTAAGAAGCGGTATGTCTATTTGTGTCGCAGAAGCAGAAGATGTTGGTCTTACTATGGTTGTTCCATCTGTACAAGATGCCGCCATCACTTATAAAGAATTGACATATACCGTTGATTGCTTTATGATGAAGTTTGCAGACCCAATGTGTGACAGATTATTGTACGATGGTATTGCAACTAAGCGCCATTTGTGGACTGTATATGTTAAGGGTGAATTTGTTGCAGGAGGCAAAGAATGAATAGATATTATGGAAGTTTCCAAGAAATTCAACTTACTAAGCCTGTTTCTATCATGGACATTGCAAAATTTGCAGACCGTTTTGGTATTATCACAGCAAAAGATGTTGAAACAGGAGACAAGATTGCGTTCTACAAATACAGAGGTGAACGTAGGGTTATGTTAAACTATGTCGATACTACTATGGACGAAATTGGAAAGTATCACAGTGAAAAGAAGCTGTATGATTTAACAATCGACACTACTGTATTGTTAAAGAATGCTCATATCGAAGAAACTATTTGCGGATTGCAGTAAATAATAACAGTTCAGAAAGAAGTTTTGATATGGAATACGTTGAAGCTTTACTTATGTGTATTGTGGCTGTCATTGGTGTTTTCGCCCTATTTCTTTTTATAGCTCCATTTATCGGAGCTATCATTATTTGGCTTTCTAAAATTATTGATATTTTTTGTAAGCATTATGATACATTTTTTAATTTTATTATAAATTCTTTAACTTAGCGTATGGCAAAATCTTTTTGTGGAGGAGTATTAAATGATTACTTGTATTATTATTTATTTACTAATTGGTATCGCTCTTACTGGATTTTGTGCTGGTATTACAAAATCTCAAATGGGAAATCTGGGGAAACTAAAACCTTTTAGATTACTACTTCTTATCATATTTTATCCTATTATCTTTATTTACTATATTTTTGAAACCCTCGGCGAGAGATATTAATAAAAATGTTGTTCTACAGACTTGACGTGTCTGTTAAATTATGATATAATACTCATAGAAAAGGAGATGCGAAAATTGAAGTTTTCAGTAACAGCAAAACCCAATATGCCCTGCGTAGACGAAGAATTTATCGTAAACGGAAAGAAGGCAGAAGTATCAGATTTTGGTTTAGTGTATAATCACGGCACAGGAAATACAAATTGTTGTGAGTCTATGCGCTTTGAATCTATTGAACCAACAAACAAGGTTCTACGCAAGTATCGTATTAATCTTGAAGAATACGATGAAATTTGCAATTACCTTGCTGATAAGTTTACGATTGGCAAATGCGACATCTGTTTTAAATCTTAAATGAGGGTATTACTATGAAGGTAAAAGATTTTCTTAACTGGCTCAAAGAAAACGATGTAAACGAAGATTCTGAAATTGAAATTACGAGATTTTTTGACAACGATATTGTGGCTAATGGAAATTTCTTTGAGAATGACCTTAACTACGATAAAGACTTGAGGATGGTACAGATTTTTGATTGAGGTATTATGATGAAGGTTAAAGAGCTTTTGAAATTAATTAGCGATAACAATATTGATGGAAATACAAAAATTAAAATTGCAAAAAGCATTCAAGATGGCATTTATAGCGGATATTATGAAAGCTCTTGTTACGATATTAAGTTTTACCCCGAGAGTCAATATAACGAAGATGATAAACTCGTGTTTTACATTGTGTAGAAAAGGTTGTTTTATATGTCTAACAAGAAACAAGATATCTATCGTGGTCACAAAGAAAAAGGTATGTGGTGGTTAGACGAGTTTGAGCATATCTATACTTGCTGGGCAAATCATCGTAATAATTGGTCTAAAGCGAAAGCATTTGAAAAGCGTTACGCTAAACGCAGAATGCGTCAAAATCAAAGAGATGAAATTCAACAAGAATTAGAGGATATGGATAATGACGATTAAAGAATTTTATCAGTGGGCCAAAGAAAATAATATCGAAAACTATGATATCAAGATTTGTGATGATGCTTATGGATGGTATTATCCTCAATCTGAGTGTTTGACAGTTAATAATAATATGAAAGAGGTGCATATTGGATGACGATTGAGCAACTGTATGAGTGGGCAACTAAAAATGGCGTAAGGTCTTACAATGTTGCAATTTATGGAGATGCTGGTGGTGGTCAGTGTCGCGTTGATTCTGGTGATTTAGAAATTGATGATACTAACAAAGAGGTAGTTATCGGATGAAAGCAATTAAGCATGGTGCAGACCTAATTTTTACTTGTGACGACGGTAAGACAGTCAAATATAATCTGAATACTGGTGTTTGTATTGGTAAAAATGGCAAACCTTGTATGTATCTCAACAGCCAGCTCAGAGGTTATAGTGTTGATGAAATTGCCAATTCTTTTGAAGACAAGAATTTTGGTAAATTTATTAGTCATGTTGCCAAGAAGTGTTCTAGGAACGGACAGAGTATTCAAAACATTGGCACTGTATTTCAGAGAATGGACGAGTATAAAAGAGAAGAACAGATTTACTCTGCTGGACTAACTCTTGCTGGTACTTTTGGCAAGGATTATTTTAAGGGAACTATTAACGAAATCCCAAAGGGTCTCGTAAAGATTTTGCGAGAAATTAGAGAAAGTGTCAATAACGTAAATATCGGGGAATACAAAGCTCATCCTGATGCTTTTAATTACGCATTTAACCATGAATTTATTTCTCTTTCAAAAAGAGATGCGTATCGCTTCTTGATGTATATCTGTAGTGATTGGGATGGAAATAGGCATTGTTATACATACAGTAACAAATTCTTTGATATTTGTAATAAATATGGCTACACACCAAAGTCTCTGTTAAATTATATTGATTATCTTGTAACATACGAAGCTCTTGCTCCTGATTATCCTTCAAAAACTCTAAGAGAAATTGACGACAACTGTAATATGCTTTCTCAAATGTCTGATAAATACGACAGATACCCACGTCATTTTCTAACTTCTCATCAAATTACAAGCCGTACTTACCAGCGTTGGAAACAGGAATTTAACGAAGAACTGTTTGCAAAACGTGTAAATACAAAGATGGAAGTCACCATTGGAGATTACAAGTTTATCTATCCTAAAACAACCAAAGATATTAAGGACGAGGCAGTTCAGCAGTCTAATTGTGTTGCAAGTTATATTGACAAAGTAATCGACGGTTCTTGTGATATTATTCTAATGCGTAAAAAGAATGATGTAGAAAATAGCCTTGTTACTGTTGAAGTCCGTAATGGCAAGGTTGTACAGGCAAGACAGCGTTTTAACGAATCTGTTAATGAGTCTGAACAAAAAGCTCTTGACAAATATGATGAATTTCTTGCTTCTATTAGTGGTGATAAAAATGAAAAATCGTAATAAATTACCTTATTTTAAATTTGTTTCATTCAATAGACCGATTAAAAATTATTATAGGTATGTTTTCGTTAAAGAACCTGAATTTTGGTATAATAGAAAATCAATAGAAGTGAGAATTGATTTTCTCGAATGTTACAGTGTATGTGATGAGCCAAAAGTAATAGGTTATAAAGCCTATATTGTATGCTCAAGTATTGATGACTTTTATATGATTTGCACCATAAAAGTCAAAGATGAAGACGAATTTAAAAAAGTAAAGAAGCAATTATTTGATAAAATGCCGAATAATCTGTCAATGAAGTGGTTAAAGAAACACGGATTTGAACAAATGTGAACAATGATATAAAAAGGAGAAATTATTATGCTACTAGTCGGTTCTTATGTTAAGCTTACAAAGAAACCCTACGAATCTTTCCCTGTTGACACTACTATGCTAGGTAAAGTTATTCAGATTGAAAATGATAATATTCTTGTTCGTTATCCTATGATGAACATGGCTATGAGCTTTGACGAATATACAAAGTTCTTTACCGTTGTCGAAGTTCCTAAGATGGAAAAAGAAAAATCTAATAATCCTGTATTTACTGAATGGAAAATTTTTGATAGTTCCTTTGATAAACTCGATGGCGCTGGAATCAATCATTATCCTTATGAATACTGCACTAACGGCAAGGTCGTAAAAGTCCGTAAGCATTATCTTCCCGGTCTAAAGAAAGACCGTGAAATTCTAGTTGGCAAAGCTTCATGCTGCAATGAAGATGTCTTTGACCTAAAGAAGGGTATCTATCTAGCCTATGCTCGTTGCAAGACAAAGGAGACTAAGGAAAAGATTAATAAGCTAACCAAAGAACTAAATTACTATACCCCTGCTTATTGGATGATGTGATTTACAAACTATGAAATTAGATGTTTCTTCTAGTCCATTTCCGGTTAAATTTTCTTCTATTCTTCCGGGTGACGTATTTCGCCAAGTTGACTGTTATCGCTATTGTTTAAAGATTCAAAAGAACACAGGTTCAGACATCAATGCGATAGACCTTGAAACGAATCTTCAATGGCACTTTGATAATGATTGTATGGTTTACAAAGCTGAGTCTGCCAATCTTTCTATAATTTTTTAATATCGAAATTTTAAATTAAACTATAATCGAGGTAATTTACAAACTATGGGTATCAATATTCTTCTCCTTATTCTCTGGATAATTCTTTTATTTATTTGGGTTCATAATCTCATAGTCAACAAAGACCATTTTGCTATCTTCTGGATTATTATTTCTATCTTCTGGATTATTGTTGAGACATTCTGTATTCTCAACCATCTAATTCCTCTATCATAATTCCTCTTTTACAAACCCTTGTCTATTCAATTATATAAGGAATTACAAATATGATTACTAATCTCATCTATCTTATCATCTTTATTCTCTTATTTTCATACCATCTCAAAACTACAATTTCTTTTCCCTCAACTCTTCGTATTTGTGTTACAACCCTCTGCCTCCTTTGCGTCCTTTTACAAACTCTTGACATTTTTCTCCCTTATTACGCAACTAAAATCTAAATTTTACAAACTCTGCATCTATAAATACAAAATACAAACTATATCTACAAAATTTTGATTATAACTACATTTACCAAAAATTTTAATCAAAATTTTGTATCAAATACATTAACTAAATTTTAAAGCCAACTGCAATAACACATTTTGTGTGCAGTTGGCTTTAATTTTATCCTGCTCTCAGTCTATTTATTTTTTCTCACACCACCATTTACTCATTCTACAAATTTCTATTGTCTACAAACTGTACGTCATACACGAACAAGTGTTGTGTGCAGTTTACGCCACAACACGGTACTATCATCATACCCAATCTAAGCGAATAGATTTTGTACGTTCATACTAAACATTTTCTCTAATTTAACCAGAAATGTACTTCTGCATACCACATTGAGCCAGCTTATCCATTAGAGCGGCAATGTTGTAACGTCATTCCAGAACAGCCGATAATTAAAAACAGATTTCCCGTAGATATTTTCTGACCAACATGGAAGATTCTAGGCACAAGCTTTGGGATTTAGAATTTAACTACGTCATTCCCGTTTTTATCTGCATAACCTCAGTATGAGATTATCGGCAAGAAATACAATGCCACATAGAGTAGAGCGCATACCTTGCCGATAGAGTTAACGCCAGAAAATCATATCTTTGCACATCACTATTTCACTACACGCCAAGCCTATGAGAAAACTTATCCTCCTGCTCCTGTCCG
>ENA-UEPL01002542-UEPL01002542.1-human-gut-metagenome-genome-assembly--contig:-NODE-2542-length-11902-cov-2.982410_pt1 | contig 11902 bp, 10 predicted proteins | sample MGYA00242896_ERZ507908 | MGnify/ENA primary metagenome ERZ507908 (study PRJEB26167, sample SAMN06115518) | human gut metagenome | host: Homo sapiens | place: China:Chongqing | collected 2015-08-20...
AACTTGTCCTTGTACTTGAACGTAGCGTAAAAATTCCCCAGATAACGCATGTTCTCGATATAGGCCGTCTCCTCGTCGAGAATCTGCATCGGGTTGTGAAACACCAGCTCGTCGGTACCGCCCACGTAATAGTCGCCGTTGGGTTTGTAGGGACGGTCGAAGGGCCGCTGCTGGATGCTGCGCCCGATAATGGTCGTACCGGAGTTGGCTCCCGGAATCTGGTGGTTCTTGATATAGTTGCCCGAAACGTTGGCGCCGACTTCGAGCCACGGCGTGAATTCATGGCTGATCTTCACCTTGAAGTTCATCTTCTCCATCTTGTTGGTGCGGATCACGCCCGTCTGGTGGTTGTAATTGGCGCCGACATAATATCTGGTCTTGACGTTGCCGCCCGAAAACGACACGTCGCCGTTATAGAACGTTCCGGTCTGGAGAATCAGATCCATCCAGTCCGTGTCGGGCAGCGTGCCGAACGGATTCTGAATATGCTTCTTGAAACCCGAATCCCCCGGTTTGTAGCCGTACTGGCGGTTGTAGTTGTCGACGCCTTCGTTGAAATCGCGGACATAAAGCCCCGAATCGGCCATTTTGATCTTCCCCACGTTGGCGAAGCGGGTGACTCCGGTGTTGAAGTTGAGATGCACCTCCGATTTGCCCTCCTTGCCCGACTTGGTGGTGATGACGATCACGCCGTTGTTGGCGCGCGAACCGTAAATGGCCGCCGAAGCGGCGTCTTTCAGCACCTCGATCGACTCGATGTCGCTGATGTTGAGCGTCGCCAGCGAAGACATGTCCTCGCCGAAATCGACCAGATTGGCGTTCGTGTTGGTGATCGGAATGCCGTCGATCACATAGAGGGGTTCGTTGCCCGCGCTCAGCGACGACGATCCGCGGATCACCATCCGCTCGCCGCTGCCCAAGTTACCCGAACCGGTCGAAGTCGTCACGCCGGCCACACGGCCGCTGAGCAGCTGCGTCGGGCTGGCGACCTGCCGCATGTTCGACTCGTTCATCTGCACCTTGCTGATGGCGCTGGTCACCAGCGAACGGCGCTGGGTGCCGTAGCCGACGACCACGACCTCTTCCAGCTCGGAGCTGTCCTCGCGGAGCGTCAGGGTCAGCATCGTCTTGGCTCCGAGCGTGATGGTCTGGGGCGTATAGCCGACGAACGACACGCTCAGCACCTCTCCTTCGCGGGCCTCGATGGCAAAACGGCCGTCGATATCGGAGCTGACGCCCGTAGTCGATCCCCGTATGACGACGCTCGCGCCGACCACCGGATTCCCCGCAGCATCGACGATGCGTCCGGCATACCGCTGTCTAGCCGCCGATAAGGCCGGGGGGGGGTTGACGCCGCCCTTCCGGTCGGCCAGATAGACCTTTCCGTCCTTGATCTCGTACACGATGCCGTCCGCATCGAACAGCTGACGGAGCACGCTCTCCAGTTCGGCCTGTTTCACGCTGACCGAAACCCGCTTGTCGGGATTGATCGTCGGCCGGGTGTAATTGAACACCAGACCGGTCTGCTGCGTGATCTGTCCGAGCACTTTCTCCAACTTGGCGTTCTGCATGTCGAGCGTCACGCGCTGGGCCGAAGCCGTCGCGCAGACCGCCGACAGAACGACTGTCAGAAACAGTAGTCTAAAATGTTTCATGAATGGTAGTTTAAGGTTGTTGTTAATAGTTTTTCGGGAGGAATCGGAAAACCCGTTCCCGTGTCCTCTGAATAATTGACACGCGAACGGGCGAAAAGAATGAGTCCGGAGGTGAAAAAAATCGTCTACATGCCGATAACGATCGTATCGCCCTCCCGTGTAAAGCGCATGGGAGCGATGCGCTGCAGCTCTGAAAGAATCTCCCGAAGCGACGAATCGTGGGTCGTCAGCGTAAAATAATAGTCGTACGCCCGCGGATCGGTCACCCTGAACGTCACGTCGTACCAGCGGCCGAGCGTGCGCAGCACCTCTTCGAGCGGCGTGTCCCTAAAGGAGATGATCGACTTGCGCCACAGCGAAGCTCCCGACGTATCGACATGGTCCAGACGGCCCTGACGGGTCGTCCGGTCGTAAAGCAGACGGTCGGAGGGCGCCAGCAGGAACGAATTCCGGCCGTCGGACATCGACACGCTGCCCGCATCGAGCGATACGGCGATCAGCGGACTGTCGTCGTAGGCCTGCACGTTGAACTCCGTTCCGAGCACTTCGATCTGCGCGCCGCCGAGTCCGACGACGAAGGGCCGCGCCGGATTGTGGCTGACGCTGAAATAGGCTTCGCCGTCCAGCTCGACCCGCCGCATCGAAAAACCGAATTTTTCGGGATACCGCAGCCGCGTGTCGGCATTCAGCCAGACACGCGTGCCGTCCTGAAAGACCATCTGCATCCGTTCGCCCTTCGGAACGTAGATTTCGGCATACTCCGGCGCCGAAAAAATGCCGCCGACCTGCCGGTCGAGACGGATGCCGACGCCGAGCACCAGCAGGCAGGGAATCAGCACCGCAGCGACACGCAGCGCAATGCGCCGGCGGCGGCGCCGGACCAGCGTCGCACGGATACGGCGGTAAATCGCTTCGGAGGGAATCCCTGAAGCAGGCATCCGCTCTCCGGTTTCGAGCATGCGGGCCTCCTCGTCGATAAGCCGCGACAATTCGGCGGCGCCTTCGGCCGAGGAGAACCAGCGGGCCACCTCGCGCGCCTCCTGCGGCGTAGCCCGTTCGTCGAGGACTCTGCGGATCGTATCTCTGTCAGGTCGTTTCATAGGCTGCGAATCATTACAAGCAGGGTTATCATCTTTATTATCGGGCCGATCGAAAGCCGGAGCGACCGGAGTCCGTCGGCGTAATGGGTCTTCACGGTGTTTATCGAAACATGCAGTTTTTCGGCGATCTCCCGGTTCGAACAGCCGTCGCGCTTCATCATTATCACGGCCCGCTGCTGGCGGGGCAGACGGTCGATGGCCTCGCCCAGACGCCGGTCGATATCGCGGCTTTCGATATACTGGGCCAGCGTGTCGTCCTGCTGCTGGCGGAGCTGGGCGATGACGTAGCTCTGCTCCAGCACCCGGCCGTTGTGGCGGATATAGTTCAGGAGGTAGTTTTTGGTCATCGTATAGAGGTAATTGCGCAGGCTGACCGTCACGGACAATCCGCCGCGCAGCTCCCAAAGCCTGACGAAGACGTACTGCACGGCGTCTTCGGCCGCCCCGGTCTGCTTGATCATCCGCAGCGCCAGCGAATAGAGCATGCCGTGGTAACGCTCGTAAACCAGCGTGAAAGCCTGCTCGTCGCCGCCTCGGATCCGCTCGAAGAGTTCGCACTCGTCCGCGGCGGTCCCGGAAATATGAAAATCCTCGTTCACCCTTACAATGGAGTATGGTTATGTACAAATATACTGCATTGCTCTTATCCGGACAAGCCGGGCGGCTGTTTTTTCACCATCGTCCCATCGTTTGATTCCCCCTTCGTTCATATAGACACCCCGATTGGGGAAACGGGTGACCCGCCGCATAAAAAATCTCCGCCCCGCCGCACGGAGGGAGCGAACCGAGGGGCTGCGCAGGCCCGGCGGAGGCCGCAAGACGAGGCGGACTAACAATTCGTAACCCCAATCGTGAAAAAGAGCGCGGAAGAATGTCTGTTTTCAGAAATTAATCGTATATTTGCTAACAGATTGACACCTCCCGCACCGGAAATTCATCAAACCATAAACGGATATGTACGGAAAAATCAAAGAACATCTGCAGCAGGAACTTGCCGAAATCAAGGCTGCAGGGCTATACAAGAGCGAACGGGTCATCGAATCGCCGCAGCGTGCGGAGATCGAAGTTGCAGGTCGTAAGGTACTTAATTTCTGCGCCAACAACTACCTCGGACTTTCGGACAACCCGCGGCTGATCGAAGCCGCGAAACGGGCCATGGACAACCGCGGCTACGGCATGTCGTCGGTGCGTTTCATCTGCGGCTGTCAGGACATCCACAAACAGCTCGAAAAAGCCATAGCCGACTACTTCGGCACCGAGGACACGATCCTCTACGCCGCCTGCTTCGACGCCAACGGAGGCGTCTTCGAACCGATTTTCGGTCAGGAGGACGCCATTATCTCCGACTCGCTGAACCATGCGTCGATCATCGACGGCGTGCGTTTGTGCAAGGCCGTGCGCTACCGCTACGCCAACGCCGACATGGCCGAACTGGAGGAGTGTCTCAAGCAAGCACAGGCGCAGCGTTTCCGCATCATCTGCACCGACGGGGTCTTCTCGATGGACGGCAATGCCGCACCGCTGGACAAGATCTGCGCACTGGCCGAGAAATACGACGCGCTGGTGATGGTGGACGAGTGCCACTCGGCGGGCGTGCTGGGCAAAACCGGCCGCGGCATCACCGAACTCTACGACCTGCGCGGTCAGGTGGACATCCTCACCGGCACGCTCGGCAAAGCCTTCGGCGGCGCCGTAGGCGGCTTCACGACGGGCCGCAGGGAGATTATCGAGATGCTCCGCCAGCGTTCGCGCCCCTACCTCTTCTCCAACTCGCTGCCCCCCGCCGTCGTCGGCGCCGGAATCGAGATGTTCCGCATGCTGGGCGAAAGCAACGAACTGCACGACCGTCTGGTAGCCAACGTGGAGCACTTCCGCGAAGGCATGATGGCCGCAGGTTTCGACATCAAACCCACCCAGTCGGCCATCTGCGCCGTGATGCTCTACGACGCCAAGCTGTCGCAGGACTTCGCCGCCCGGCTGCAGGACGAAGGGGTTTTCGTGACGGGCTTCTACTATCCGGTCGTGCCGAAGGGTCAGGCCCGCATCCGCGTGCAGGTCTCCGCAGGGCACACGACCGAACAGCTCGACCGCTGCATCGCCGCCTTCATCAAGGTCGGCAAAGAATTGAATGTCATCAAATAAAACCCTCAAGCCTATGCCGAAAACATCCTTAGACGCGATTGACCGCAAAATCCTCAAATACCTGATCAAGAACGCCCGCATGCCCTTTCTTGAGATCGCCCGCGAATGCGGCATCTCAGGCGCCGCGATCCATCAGCGCATCCGCAAGCTCGACGATTCGGGCGTGATTCTGGGCAGCCGGCTGATCGTCGATCCCAAGATGATGGGCTTCGACGTCTGCGCCCACATCAGCATCACGCTCAAGGACCCGCAGCTGCTCAAGCAAACCGTGGAACAGCTCAAGGAGATTCCCGAAATCGTGGAAGCGCACTTCATCACCGGTTCGGGCAATATCCTCGTGAAGCTCTACTGCGTGGACAACGAGCACCTTATGCGCACGATTTTCGACGGCATCCTGCGCATTCAGGGCGTCTCCTCGACCGAGACCCAGATCTCGCTGCAGGAAGCGTTCCAGCGGCAGGTGAACATCGATTTTATCGAGGAATAGCATCCGGCGGAGAATCATCCGCTCTCCCCGCACGACGGAGACCCGATGGGGTCTCCGTTTTTTCGTGCCTGCGAGGGAACGGGTGCAACCCGATTCGTTATCATATCCCGGAAAAACCCGCCGGTCCCTGATTTTCCGGACCTGCCGGGCACCGGAACCACGAAAAGCCGACATCCTGCAATATACCCCGAAAACCGCCCCCGGCCAAGCGCCGAACCTGCCGGCACAAAAGGAAAGCGCCCCGCCTGAAAACAGGCGGGGCACCCCGGCAAACAATTGTTTAACTGATGATTATCCCGGAAGCCTATTCGGCGGACGAAGCCGGTGCTTCCGATGCGGAGGAGGAGTTACCCTCACTTGACCCTTCACTCTCAACCTTACTCTCCTCCTTTGCGGATTCTCCGGCAGTCGAATCCGTCTTTCCCGCATCGTCAGCCGCCGATTTCTCCTGCGTGTCGGCAGTCGGAGCCGCAGCTTCGGTCGCTTCTTTCTTTTCGGGCTGCTGGGCGCAAGCCATCGCTCCGCCAGCCATCAGCAGCAAAGCTGCCATCGTTACAATTGTCTTTTTCATCGCTTTTAAAATTAAAAGGTTCCTTTTCACTTCTTCGGTTCGGATATGTCTCAGTTCAAGCGGCGTGCCATCCGGATAAAAAACGGCAAACCGCTGATAAACAGCGGTCGGCAAGGCACGCCGGAATCGTCCGGAGTGTGGAAAGGTGTGGAATCGCGCTACAAGGTGTGGAAATAATCCACACCCGGCGGCTATTCGATGCCGTAAAGATGCAACTTGTTGTAGAGGGTCTTGCGGTCGATGCCGAGCAGTTTGGCCGCCTGCGACTTGTTGCCCCCGGCCATCGCCAGCGCGCGGCGGATCTGCTCCTCCTCGCCGGCCGGATTGCGCAGCGGCACTGCAGGAGTTTCGGGGGCCTCGGACAACTCGGCGGGCAGTTCGCGGCAGGTGATATAATCCCCCGTGCAGAGCAGCGTCGCGGACATCACCGCGTTCTTCATCTGCCGCAGGTTTCCGGGCCAGTCGTAGCGGGTCATGGCCGCGGCGGCCTGCGGGTCGAAGCCCACGATCCGCTTGTCCAGCTCCCGGTTCGCTGCGTCGAGAAAGAAGTCGGCGAAAAGCATGATGTCCCCGCGCATCTGCCGCAGTTCGGGCATGCGGAGCGTGAATTCGTTGATGCGGTGATAGAGATCGGCGCGGAACGCACCGCGCGCGATGGCGGCTTCGAGGTCCTCGTTCGTCGCAGCGATCAGCCGGATATCGACCGGAATTTCGCGGCTGCCGCCCACGGGGCGAATCCGGCGTTCCTGCAGGGCGCGGAGCAGCTGCACCTGCGTTTCATAGGTCAGGTTGCCGACCTCGTCCAGAAAGAGCGTGCCGCCGTTCGCGGCTTCGAAGGCGCCCGTCTTGTCGCCCACGGCTCCCGTAAACGAACCCTTGACGTGGCCGAAAAACTCGCGCCCAATCGCGCCGCAGGCCACGGCCACGAAAGGCTTTCCGGCACGCCTGCTTTCGCGGTGAATCAGCTGGGCCACATGCTCCTTGCCCGTGCCGCTGGCGCCGGTCACCAGCACCGACATGTTGGTCGGCGCTACGAGCCGGACATATTCGTAAAGCCGCTGCGCGGCATCGCTGCGTCCTTCGATGTAATTGGGACGCTCCTCCCGCGGTTTCTTCGCCGAAGCGGCGGGAACGGGAGGCTTCTCACTGCCGGCAGCCGGGACGTCGAGCGCTTCGCGGATCTTTTTCAGCAGTTCGTCGGGATTCACCGGCTTGGCCACGTAATCCCGCGCGCCGAGCTTCATGCACCGCACGGCGTTCTGTATCTCGGCGTAACTCGTCATCACGATCACCGGAATCTCCATATGCTGCCCGGACATCCACTGCAGCAGGGCGATGCCGTCCTCGTCGGGCAGGCGCATATCGCTCAGCACGAGCGAGAATCCGCCCTCCGCGAGCGCCGTACGGGCCGCCGCGACGCTCGCCGCCGTCTCGGTCCGGAAGCCCTTTTTCGAGAGCCACGTCTTGAGCATCAGGGCGAAGGTAATATCGTCGTCTATGATTAAAATCCGTTCCATACTCAGGGCAAAGATACCTTTTTTTGCGCTTCCGCGACAATCGCGCGGATATTTTCCGCCGCCGCACCGATCTCGCCGCGCAGGGCGTCGGTCAGCGGACCCTCCCAGCTTTCGGCCGTACGCAGCGTCGCGGCGACTCCGGCCGCCCCCAGCATCGTGAAGATCGGCAGCATCTTGTGCGCCACGGCTCTCAGCGCCGCGACGTCGCCGCTTTCGAGCGCCCGTTCGAGCAGCCGGCAATTCGCGGCGCTCTGTTCAGCGAAGGATTCCAGAATCCCGCGCGCCGCCTCCGCATCGTCGCCCGCATAGGCCGTCAGGGGGCCGAAATTCACACCGTCCTCCGAAACCACCGCCGCATTGTCCGCCGCACCGTCCGCTCCCCCCTCGCCGACATGCCTCCCCGCACTGACGGGTTCTCCCGCGCCGACGACAGTTCCCGCAGCGCCGCTTTTCTCCGCGCCTTCCGCATCCCCTGCGCTTCGGGCCTTTCCCGCGCCGCAAACGGCGTCCAGCACGGCAATCAGCTCGTTGGCCGTAAAGGGCTTGCGCAGGCACCCCGCAAAGCCGCGGTCCGAGAAATCCCCGGCTTCCAACTCCCCGCGTGCCGAAACCGCCACCACGGGAAGCGCGGGATTCACGCCGCGCACCGCCGCAAGGACGCTGAAACCGTCGGCCGACGGCATCTGTATGTCGGTCAGCACCACGTCGAAGCCGCCTTCCGCGACCAGTTTCGCGGCGTATTCGGGGTACTGACAGCACTCGGCTCCGACACCCGCCTGACGACACATCGCGGCGGTCATTTCGAGCTGCAGAGGATCGTCGTCGATCAGCAGCGCCTTCACGCCGCCACACGCCGCCGGCAGGGCCGCTTCTGCAGGCCGCAGTTTGCGGCCGCCTCCGCCCGAAACGGTTCCCACCGGGATCGAAACGATGAATTTGCTCCCTTCTCCCAAGCGGCTTTCGAGCGATATGGTCCCCTCCAGCAGTTTCACGAGCCGATCGACGATCGACAGCCCCAGTCCGAACCCATCGACGCCCTGCGCCGAGCGCAGACGCACGAATTCCTGAAAAATCCGCTCCTTCTCTTCGCGTCCGATGCCGCGTCCCGTATCGCGGACCGAGAAGACGAGCCGGCCCTGCACCACATCGACACGGATCGTCACCGAGCCTTCGTCGGTAAATTTCAGGGCGTTGGAGATCAGGTTGTCGGCGATCTGCCGGATACGGAACGGATCGCCCGCCACCTCGCGCCCGGCCGCCGGTTCGACGTCGAGCGTCAGCCCGATGCCCTTCGCCGCGGCCTGCGCCGCAAATCCGGTGCGGATCGTTTCGAACAGCTGCGCCGGGCAGAACGCGACCTTATCGACGTCCACCTTGTTGATATCGAGGCGGTAGAAGTCCAGCAGGCTGTTCACCAGCGCCAGCAGATGTTCCGACGACTCCTTCATGTTGTGCAGGTACAGCTCCTCGCGCTTGTCGCCTGTCAGGCGCGAAAGCAGGTCGATATAGCCCATCACCGAACCCAGCGGCGCCTTGATGTCGTGCGTGATGGCCAGCATCAGCTTCTCACGCGCCGCCAGCAGCGCTTCGTTGTCGCGGTTGGCCCGCTCCAGCGCCCGCCGGTAGCGGTTGCTGCGGTTGATGTCGCGCCACAGGATGCCGACGAACAGCAGCATGAGCACCACGGCCGCGACGGCGATCACGCCCAGCGTCAGCGACGAACGGCGGCGGATGGCCTCCGTCTGCTCGAAGCGGTTCATCAGGAAAGCCGTATCCTCGGCTTCGAAATCCATGATAAGGCGGTATATCTTCGTGTTCACCAGCTCGTTGCTGTACCGCAGGCGCATTCCTTCGTTCCACGCCCGGTCGTAGATGCCGATGCGGTCGCTGGTCACCCGGTCCTGCAGCGTCCGCAGCACCACCGCGATCGTATCCTTCACCTCCGGCGCAGGCAGCGAATCCACGACCCGTTCGTGAACAGGTCGGCGAAGCGGCGGAAGAACTTGCGCTTGCGCCGCGGGACGGTCACCGTATCCTGCACGACCACGCGCGAAGCGACGGTGTCCGCCGCCCGTACGACGACGCTGTCCCCGCGCGCCGCGCTGTCCGCCGGACCGATCAGCTCGCGGATATTCTTGTCCAGCAGGCTGGACGTGGCGGCCGAACGGATCGTCCGCCGCAGGCTCATCGTCCGCCGCTCCTTGTCGGCCAGAAGACGCACGATACTGTCCAAACGCATCGTCTGCAGCGAATCCTCCGCAGCGGTCAGCCCCCGCAGCGAGTCGATCAGGCCGCGCACGGTGCGCAGCTCGCGTTTGTAACGGGACTCGTAGGACTGGTATCCGGCGATCATCAGCTGACCGTAACTCTCGGCCTGATAAAGGTGATAGAGCGTCTGTCCCGCGACGCTGCGTTTGGTATGGAGCAGGGAATAGCTGCCGTCGGGAGTCGAAAAACGCACCACCGTCCGGTAGACATAGCCTACCGAAAGGACGCAGACCGCGATCAGGATCGCATATCCCGCGAAAATCTTGGTTTTGACGAATTTCGACTCTTTCATGCCTTCAAAGACAAGGGATGCGGAGCGACATTCGGCGGAAATCTACGTTTGCACACTCCCCGATCGCCGGACCTTTCCGGACAAAGATACGAAAAACCCGCGAATCCGGAATCTCTTTCGTTCCCGAAGCGCAAATCCGTCCCGCCCCGAAAACAGACCGGGCCGTACGACATCGTACGGCCCGGTATTTTCAGCGATCGCGGTGCGGACTAATACTTGTACCGAATCCACTTGTAAAGTTCCTTGAACGTCGGCTTTTTGCCGTACATGAAGATTCCCACGCGGTAGATCTTGGCCGCCAGCCACACCATCGCGGTAAACGAGGCGTAAAGGATCGCCAGCGAAAGGATCACCTCCCAGAGGGGAATGCCGTACGGAATACGCGCCATCATCACCACGGGCGACGTGAAAGGGATCATCGAGAACCAGAAGGCCATCTGCGAATTGGGGTCGTTGATGACGGTTATCATCACCAGCAGGGCGAGGATAATCGGAATGGTGATCGGCGTCTGCAGCTGCTGGGCGTCCTGAATGCTGTCCACGGCCGAACCCACGGCGGCGAACATCGCCGAGTAGAAGAGGTATCCGCCGAAGACGAACAGCAGCAGGTAGGCGAAGATGCGGAGGATATAGCCGAAGTCGGTCACGGCGGCCATCACCTGCAGCATCTCCGGATTCATGTCTATCGACGCCGCGGCGTCGGGAACCCCGTGCTGCATGGCCTGCACCCCGGCCAGCACGTCGGCCGGCATCATGTGCACCGCCACGGCCGCGCCGACGGCGCAGAGCACGCCCCAGATCAGCACCTGCACCACGGCCACCGAAGCCACGCCGAGTATCTTGCCCAGCATCAGGTCGAAGGGCCGCACCGACGACACCATCACCTCCAGCACGCGGTTGTTCTTCTCCTCGATGACCGACTGCATGACCATCGAACCGTAAATGAGCAGGAACATGTAGAGGATCATGCCCAGCACGAACCCGACGCCGGTGGCGATGACCGACGACTTGGCCTGCGACTCCTCCTCCTGCGACTCGTCGTTGCGGAAGGTCTGCATGCCGACCGTGGTCTTCACCTCCTGCAGGATCTGCGAGAGGTTCTCGATGTTGTACGACTTGAGTTTTTCGGCCTCGATGATCTCTTCGAGCTGTCCCGTGATATTGCTCTCGACCGTCAGCGACGACGACGAGTTGACGTAAAGCTTCACGTTGTTGGGGTTGGTGAGGATGTCCGAGCCGATATAGAGCACGCCGAACTTGTCGGTCAGCTCCTTGCGGGCCGCTTCGGTCGAGAGGTCCGTAGTCTGGAAGACCAGCTCTTCGCCGCTCTGCAGCTTCGGAGCGACCAGCCCGCTTTCGTCGATGACGGCGATCTGCTTCTCGTCGCCGCGCGAATACTTCATGATGAGCATCGGGGCGAACATCAGGCCGATCATCAGCAGGGGCATGAGCAGCGTGGTGATGATGAAGGATTTTTTGCGGACGCGCTCGTTGAATTCGCGCCCTATGATAATGCTGACTTGTGACATGATCGTATCGTTTTAAAGGTTTCCGTTTACGGCGCGGATGAAAATATCGTTCATCGAGGGAATGATCTCCTGAAACGAGCGCAGTTCGACGGCGTCGTTCACCGCGGCGATCACTCCGCGCACCTCTTCGTCGCGCTCGACGTGCAGTTTGAGCGAGGTGTAGACCGCCTGCGCCTGCGAGCCTTCCAGAATCTCGCAACGGCCGTCGACAGCATTGCGCAGCGCCTGTTCGTCGCCGCGGTAGAACACTTCGAAGATGTTGCTTCCATGACGGCGGCGAATGTCGTCCACACGGCCCGAAAGGATATTGCGAGACTTGTTTATCAGCGTGATATGGTCGC
>ENA-UEPL01002556-UEPL01002556.1-human-gut-metagenome-genome-assembly--contig:-NODE-2556-length-11844-cov-4.698564_pt1 | contig 11844 bp, 8 predicted proteins | sample MGYA00242896_ERZ507908 | MGnify/ENA primary metagenome ERZ507908 (study PRJEB26167, sample SAMN06115518) | human gut metagenome | host: Homo sapiens | place: China:Chongqing | collected 2015-08-20...
CGGTGTTATTGATGGAGATGATGCTAGCCGTGATTTGGGGTATGTATGATTATGGAAATCATCGGGTAGTGAGCGGAAATTACTTGAAGTGTTCCAATTTGAGTTTGACGTATGAGTTTGACGAAAAAATCCTGAGTCGTTTGCGCGTATCTCGTTTGGCTTTAACGGTTTCAGCCATGAATCTATTCACGATTTCAGCTAAAGAACTAAAAGGTCAGACTCCCACGCAGAGTGGTTTCTCTACCATTCAGTTGAGCGAACGGCCGACTTATTCTGTAGGTTTGAATGTTTCATTTTAAGACGAGCGGTTTATGAAAAAAATAATTAATATACTTAGTTTCGCTTTGCTTTTGGGGGGGTGTTCCGGTTTCTTGGAAGAGTATTCCCAGGATTTGGCAAAAATACAAAGTTATGAAGATTTGGATGAAATCTTGTTGGGCGAGGGATATTTGCCTTATGCCCGTATAACAAGCCAGGGTGTAATTGAAAACGAATACTTTCAATGTGTCCATTATATGTCGGATGAACTATCCAAGTATATTCCTATTCACGAGTATGATCCCGCGGGTTTGCAGGAAAAAATGTTTGGTTGGCACACGTGGCAACAGGTGGTGGGATTGAAGTTTGAAGGAGGTCAACACGTGGAGGAAAATCGTGATTGGAAACAAGCCTATATATCCATCAATGCCTGCAATTCGATTTTGACAGAAATAGGCAAACAGGTAGCGGAATCCGATAGAGAAAAATTGGAAATCGTGCGTATTAAAGGTGAGTCCGCTTTTTTGCGTGCTTTGTATTATTTCCAATTGGTTAATCTTTACGGGAAACCTTATTGTGCGGACAATCTCTCTTCCCCGGGAGTGCCTCTTAAATTGTCCCAAATAGTAGAAGATAAAGATTATACTTGCGCTACCGTGGAGGAGGTGTATTCCCAGATTCTGAAAGATTTGAAACTTGCCGAAGAGTGTTTGAGTCAAACCGCAAAGAAAAATTTCCCGTATAGGGCGGACATTGCGGCGGTTTATCTCTTGAAGAGCAGGGTGTTCCTTTACATGCAGAATTGGAAAGACGCTTTGGCGTACGCGCAGAAGACATTGAATGTAAATGGTAACCTGTTAGATTTAAAATCGTTCTCTGGAGAAGAGGTGCTTGAGGAGTCCTCTCCGGAAATTATTTTTTCCATGGGAGGATATGTATTGGCGTATTCTATCCAAACGTTTCGGGGTATGTCGAATAATATTTGGAAAAATTGTCCCGGTTATGTGATTTCGGATGATTTGGTGAAAGCTTTTGATGACGAAGGAAAGAATGATCTGAGAACCCGTTTTTACATCAGTAAGGATACTGTAGGTTACAAAGGGGATAGGCTTTCTATTCCTTATACCGAGGCGTGGACTTTCCGTAAGGTGCTGGGCTGGGTTACTTCCCCCCGGAATCTTTCCGATAACTTTTTGTTCCGTACGGCAGAAGCTTATTTGAACGGGGCGGAAGCAGCTGCTCTTGCCGGGGAAGAAACAGAGGCACGTTCATTACTGAAAACGTTGAGAGACCATCGTCTTCTTGTTAGTCGACCTATCACGGAAAGTGGACAAGCGTTGGTCGATTTGATTCGTCTGGAGCGTCAACGGGAACTTTGCCTGGACGGACACCGTTGGTTTGATTTGCGGCGTTATACCGTGCGGGAAAAATATCCTTATACCAAGACTATCATGCATACTTACACGAAATATAAATATGATAGTAGAGTTTTTGCTTATGTGCCACTGGAAACGTGGAGTTACGAGTTGAAAGAAAATGATCCGGCTTATACATTGGCTTTACCGAAGGAGGTATTGGATTTCCAACCCAGCTTGGGAAGTAATAGTCGTCCTGTACGGCAGGGAAGTGTTTATACGGCTCCTGCTACACCTGAAGTTACTCCTCCAAACAGTTCCCTGGAGAGCAACCCGATTTATAAAGAAGGATTCCTTTTCGGTGGGGGAAAATGTTTCAGTTTGAATGGTCAGGGTAGTCCTGAAGCATTTTATGATCAATGTCCTTACGAACCGTATTCGAATAATTATAACTTGTGGTGCAAAGGAGTGAAAGACGGTTGGGAAGATGCTTTGAAATATTTAGGTGGTTATATGTAATTTAAAAACGGAATCTATGAGATTGAATATTTTTATTTGGATGATATTGGCTGGATGCCTTTTCTCTTGTGAAAAAGAGAAACTGACACCTAGTAAAGCCCGTAATCCTTTTGCTCCTGATCCGGAAGCAACGGATGCAACCTCTAAGTTAAGACGGGATTTTTACGAGAAAACCGGATGCTTTCTTTTGTTCAATGATACCTTGCGACACGAGTACAAGGGATTGAATGCTTCGGGGGAACCTTATTACGACACGGAGTTGTTGGCCATGGATTGGGATCTGGGAGCCGTGAAAAGTGGGCATACGTTGAGATTCGAATATTTGAATCAGGAGCAGCAACAAAAGGCGTACGATTTTTTGGTTAATGATTTGTATGATGTCATTAAAACTATGCCTTATTCGATTTTAGTCGTGAATAAGATGGAATTGAGTGTGGAAGATTTTTACACGGGGGAAAGAACGTGGGTCTCACAAACGTTTGATATGAATTCAAGATGTCTGGCGATAGCCATCGAGGGACTTTTCGGTGATGTAGAGCCAATGGAGTTCGCGCAGGATTTATGTTGTGCCATTATTTTCGGTAGTTTCGGGGGAAGTGAAACAAATTACTGGGAAGGAAGTGAGGCTATCGAGTTCTTGAATGTTAATATGTGGGATTATGATTATCCGAAATTTTGGTATGGAGTTACCACTTTAGAAGATTTGTATCCATATGGTTTTATTGCCGATACCAATGGGGATAATCTTCCGACTGCCGTTCAGGACGCTTGTGCCTATATCAAGGCAATTTTATTTATGACAGATCAAGAGTTTAGGGAAAAGTATGGAATGTATTACCAGGTTATGCAGAAATACGAAATCATGAAACCGTTGGCAGAGAAAAAGGCTGAGAAATTAGGAATTAAATTCAAATGATTATGAGAAAATATTTGATAGCTGTATGTATTATGTGCTGTTGCGCTGCTCTTGTCGCGTGCAGTGATGACGATAAGTTGCCGAACGTTCAACCGGATGCCCAAGGGACATTTACGGATGAGCGTGATGGGAATGCTTACGGGTGGATTCGAATTGGTGATTTGGAATGGATGACTTCCAACTTGAGATATGGTACACCTTATTACGAGAGAACTTTCGGGGGAATCTTTTTGGATTCAGAGGGAAATCCGCAAAGTGTAGCAACTTTGGGACTTGACTATCTGCCGTTAGATCTAGCCGGGGATTTCGAGAAATACGGCAATTTGTACAGTTGGGAGGAAATCGAAGAAATCGTCCCGGAAGGTTGGCGTGTCGCCTCGGATGAAGATTGGAAAAACTTGGAAAAGGCATTGGGCATGTCATTGAAAGAAGCGGATAAAGAGGGTTGGAGAGGAGGCAATGTCGCCACGCTCATGATGCAAAAAGAGGAAGGAACGGGATTCGCACTTCAATTGTCCGGTTGTGCTTGGCAGAATGGTGCTTATGATAAGGATATTCATCTGAATAGTGTTAATGAATATGGTTATTTTTGGACATCAACGGAAGATAAGGATAATGAACTGGCCGTATCTACGGTTTGGTTTCGTAAAATATTTGCGACGCAATCTACTGTCTATCGCGGGACTTCGCCTTTGGACATACTGATGCGGGTGCGTTGTTGCCGGGATGCTCAAAAGTAGTATGAATTTGAAGATGTTTTTTATGAAGAATAGATTTTTCTTTTTTGTCGCGGCGCTGTTTTTATGCAGCGCTTGCGCTTCCCGTAACCAAGGATTTGTCGTGCGAGGAAGTTTTCCGGGTTTGCAGGATAGTATGGTGGTGATGCTTCGTTGTATGGAGAATGAGAGTTGTAGTGTTGTTACGCAAGGAGTTGTGCGGGATGGTGCGTTTGAGTTGAGGGGTGTGGTGCGAACCCCGATGTATTGTGAATTGTTATTTAGTAATCAGGATATTGTTTCTCGTCCTGAAGACGTGAAGGTGGGCAATATTTTTTTGTTCCTTGATAATTCCGAGTTGACCTTGAAAGTACCTCATCTCGATAGTATGTCGTTTACGTCTCTGTTTATGGCGGAAACCGCAGAGGTGAAAGATTACTTGAAAGGGAGTCCGTTACAACAGGAGTTTTACGAGTATCGTAAAGCGTTGCTGCCCTTGAATTTAGTTGCGCAAAAGGCATCTGATTCATTGACCATGATGAGTTTGCGGGAGAATTGTTACACCCCGGAAGAGTACAATCGTTTGTTTGACGAGCAGTATCCTCAAAAGCAAGCTGCCGAAGCTGCAATAGATGCAGCTAAAATGGAATTTGTGCGTGCTCATCCGCGTTCATTGCTCACGCTTTATATTGCGGAAACTTTGTTGAAGACCCCTTTCACGCGTGCCCCGGAAGAGGTGGAAGAGTTGACTCGTGTTGTCGGGCAGATCGAGGATACGGTGCGTCGTCCTTATATCTTGAAAATAGCGGATATAACCCGGACTTTGTGCAAGGGGGCTGTTTATAAAGATGTCGAATTGATAAACACGACGGGGGAAAAGGTGAAGTTGTCGCAATTCGTGCATCCTGATCGTTATACACTGGTTGATTTCTGGGCATCGTGGTGTGGTCCTTGCCGTTGGGCAATTCCTAAGGTGGAACAGCTTTACAAACGCTACGGGGATGATCGATTGGCGGTTGTCAGTGTGTCGCTTGACAAAAAGAGGGAGGATTGGGAAAAAGCCCTTAAACAGGAAAATATGCCTTGGACTCAATTGGGCGTGGATGGTAATGACATGCTGGTTACTGTAAGTAGGGCTTATCATATTACCAGGATCCCTCGTTTGTTGCTTATCGCTCCAGACGGGCGGGTCGTGTTCAGCGGGCATGATGTAAATGCTTTGCGATTGACCGTTGAGAAGTTATTATAATAATGGAACGAGAATATGTACCGATATTTTTAATTGCTGTTAAATGAAAAGGATATTGTTATTGTTTGTAATTTGCTTATTTGTACAAAGTGTGTCTGTCGCTCAAGAGGGAGTGGATTTTCGGAATATTTCTCTCGAGGAGGCGTTGGAACAGGCGAAAGCTGAAGATAAATTGGTGTTTGTAGATTGTTATACTCCCTGGTGTGGCCCGTGCCATCGGATGCTGACAGAGGTGTTTCCCCGGAAAGAGGCGGGAGATTATTTTAATTCCCGTTTCGTTTGCGTGAAGTATGATATGACGAAAGATGAAAATGTGGAACTTAATAAGAAATTCCGGGTTGCTGCTTACCCGACGTTTATTATTATCCGTCCTGATGGAACGGTCCTGCATAAGCAGACGGGAGCCGGTGATTTGAATTATTTTATTCCTTGCGTGGAAGCGGGGTTGAATGACTCGACTAATCTTTGGGGGTTGGAACAGGAATATGCCCGGGGGGGAATGAGCAATGTCAGGTTGATGGCTTATCAAGCGGTGTTGGCGGATGCTTTCGATTGCGATAAGGCTACCGGGATTTACCGGGAATTGTGGGGACGCCTTTCGGATAAAGAGCGGCTTCAAAAAGAGTTTTGGCGTTTGTACACGGATAACTATTGCACGTTTGATTCCCCGATGTGTGAATTTATGCTTGCCCATCTTGATGAAATCCGAGCTAACGCGGGACAGGAAGAGGTGGACCGCTTTTTGTTGACGCGTTACGGTGGTATGCTGGAAAAATGGATAAAAGGGCTTGAGATCCGCGATAGCATTTCTTTTGAAGATTTGTGCAGTCAGGTGGAACGTTTGAATTTACCTCGATTAGATGAAATGCGAGTATTGGCCGGTTGGGTGGTGAACCAGGAAGTGCAGGCGTTGACGGATTGGATTGCTAAGAAGATGCCGGAGGGAAATTCACAAGCTGTACGTTTTTACGCTGATGCTTTTCAGGGTATTTCCTGGGGACATGATTTTAATGTGCCGGAAAATTACAGCTCGTGTGGAAGTCGGTTAGCGGAACTTACCGTGAATAAAATGGAGGAACAAGGTACGAATCTTAGTTCGTCGGATCTGTCAGAGTATTTCGGGGCATTAAGTTGTTTCCAGCGAGAAATGCCCATTGAGTTGTGTCGTCGTTTAGTCGTGTTGGGCGATAAAGTATTGCCGGTATTACCGGATGATGAGCGATTGCCGGGTATGAAACGGATGTTTGATGATATGCGTCGAGTAATTGAACAAGGAAATAAATAATTGAACATGAGAAAAATTTACTTTTTAATATTATTGGGTGTTGTTGCCTGTACGCAACAACCTGCCGACTATTTTGTCTTGCGAGGCACGGTGCCAGGGGCAATGGACAGTACCATGGTATCGTTGAAAAAGCTGGATGGTCGTAGCAAACTGATCACGGGTTATATTATTGGCGAGAAATTTGAATTGAGCGGGAAGTTGGACGTACCCACGCGTTGCGAGTTAGTTTTGGATAACTATGATTATTTGGAACGTTCTGGAGGAGAATGGGAGTCGGGACGTCGGGTTAATATTGATTTCTTTGTTGAAAACGGGAAACTCACTTTTACCACGCCTCATCTTGACAGTTTGCCGGAATCTTTCTGGAAATACGATATACGTAAAGAGAAAAATTACAAAGTAGAAGGGTCGAAAGCCCAAGATGTTTATTGCCGTTACCAGCAACAGACGATACCGGTGCGTTATAATATATTCAAAATTAGGGAAAAGGAAAAGCTCACCTTGGATGATAACCGTCAGTTGAATGATTTGCTGACAGAATACCGGGAAATCGGCAAAAAGTTTATTCGCGATAATTCTAATATTGCCGTTAATCTTTATATTGTGGAGGGATTGAAAAAATCCGCATTCACGTATGATCAGGCTTATCTTGACGAGTTGGGACAACTTTTTGCAGCCACTCAAGATACTTGTGCTGGCTTAAAAAATTTCCGCCAGTATTTGCATGATGCGACTCGCTTCGTGAAAGAAACTCCCTTGCAAGATGGTGAAATTAGTGACGTGGAAGGCAACGGAGTGTCGTTGCTTGCTCAATTGAACTCAAACGGGTACACGCTTATCGATTTTTGGGCATCGTGGTGTGGTCCTTGCAGGGCCAGTTTCCCGCATTTGCGAGAAATGTATAGGAGTTACGGTAATAAGGTTAAATTCGTGAGTATTTCTATCGACCAGAAAAAAGAAGATTGATTGAAAGCCATGGAAGAAGAAAAATTGCATTGGTCGCAATTTTGGGGTTCGCCTGAATTCAGTAAAAAACTTCCTGGGTTGTATGATTTGCGTGGGATTCCAACGTTCTTTTTTATTGATCCAGCCGGAAAGATTGTTTTCTCTGGTCATAGTAGCTTAGATTTAGAGGAACAATTGTCAAAGTTGGATTTTTAGCATAGGAAAAGTTTTAGAGTGGAGAAGGTGTGTGGTGTGATACACCTTCTTTTTTTATTTTTCAGAGGAGGGTACGTTTGGGGCAGAATTATTTTATTTTTGCTGTCCGATAAAACAAATATTTGTAAGTCCATGATTACTGATTTTTCAGGTTAAATTCATCTTCAATTCCGACCATCTTTTTATTCCATTCGCTTGCATCCTTGCGTAATTTTTCGTTTACGATTTTTGCGTATATCTGTGTCGTGACCGTGTTCGTGTGTCCCAGCATTTTGGATATGGATTCTAGCGGTACTCCTTCCGTTAGAGTGACGGTGGTTGCAAATGTGTGTCTTGCGACGTGGCACGTCAAATTTTTGTTTACTTTACAAAGAGCGGCGATTTCTTTGAGGTAATCATTACATTTTTGATTGCTTATGATAGGAATTAGTCGGTTATTAATTCTTCGATCTTTGTATTTTTCAATGATTAGTTTCGGAATATCGCTGAATAAGATTTCAGCTTTTACTTTCGTTTTATTCCGATCTTTGTCGATCCACTCGTTGTTATCGTTCATGAGGTTGAAGTTTTCCTCGGTAAGGGATCTAATATCTCCATAAGCCATACCCGTGAAGCAAGCGAAAACGAACATATCCCTGACTTTTTCAAGACGTTCCGAGTAGAACTTTTTTTGCATAATTCTTTTAAGTTCAGCCCATGTTAGATAGGTTCGGTTGGTATGATCGTATTTCAACTTGTGGCGTATAAGTTTGTCTGACACAAGGAAAGAATTACCCCACGCGTCAGTGATAACTGTTTTTAATTTTTGCACGTACTTTTGTGCGGTGTTATTTTTACACGAGTAGTTGGTACAAATGAATAATCTAAATCTTCGTGCGAATCGAACATCTATTTCGTCCAAGTACAGATCGTCCCTTTGGTATTTTTCTTTTATAAACTTGCTTAATCTTTCACGGGTGTTGACATATCTGGTGCGCGTTTCATCTGTTAGGTCTTCTGCCTTTACCCTTTCGTCTAGCTCGCTGTTGAATTGGTCGAAGTAGGTCAAAATAGAAACGTTTTCTTTGTCTTGAACGTTGCCTTGTAAATAATCGCGTAAGTAGAATGGGTCAACCTTTTTTCTGCGTTCTCGGATTTTTTCGTATGCTTCGGTGATTTCTGTTTCGAGTTTAGATAAAGCAAGGTTTATCCGTGGGATTTCTTTCGATCTTCCCTTACCTCGTTTGGTTGCCTGATCCCAATATTGGGGTTTGATTTTTAACTTCGTGTAAAAGGGGGCTTTTACACCGCAAATAGAAATTCTACAATAAATGGATTTCTCTGCTGAGTCCTCATTTTTGAGGTAAAATAAAATTGAAAATGTGTCCCTCATAACAAAAATTTTTAGTTTGAAAATACTTGTAATATTTTGTTTATGAGAAAATTAGATTTGCCAATTTTTGACACCTTTTTGCCAAAGAGTAACCTATTTTTTCAAAATTAGTTAGAGGTTACTTTTTAGGTTACTCCGTTAGTAACGTGATTGGCATTTTAGAGTCGGAAGTAGTCAAATGGATAAAAGAAAACATCCTGTAAATTAGAGTTTTACAGGATGTTTGTCATTTTCTTGTCGCCTCGTGGCGTTCAATGGGTGGGCGCTGAGGGATTCGAACCCCCGACCCTCTGGGTGTAAACCAGATGCTCTGAACCAGCTGAGCTAAGCGCCCGTGTTGCTTGATTGCGGATGCAAATGTAGTGCATTTTTTGAATTCTGCAAAAAATATATGACGAATTTTTCAAGGAAAATATAAAATATGAGTGTATTTGAGAGTACATTCTACTTGGGGTGTGGAACTGTACAAAATAAAATGGGTGTAAATATAGCTACGAAGGAATAAAGTGTTTGATTTTATGAAATAATATCATATATTTGCAGGAGTTGAAAAATAAAATGCGGAAGAGTCCGCATGAAAATATTGTGAGTTTGTTCTAATCTTCGTCTAGAAATCGCCAATTTTAAGGTAGTGAGATTAGGCATCGGATTCACGCTGGCTAGCGTGGATTGTTGTCTATTTGCTACCGGGCGTTTGGCGATGCCTTAGATGAGATAGATCATAACAATCCTCGCTTTTTTATTGTATAATTTTTGCTTGGGGGATTGGGCAAAATTGAAATAGCGATAATCTATGAATGAGCCGCCACATTAGTTCGATGAGAAAAAGGAGTGTATCCCGAGCCTAGAAAACACAGAATACTCACTCCTCCTGTTAATCAATTTTACAAATTAATCAACGATCAAAGTTATGAAAAAAACTTATGACTGAAAAGTTTTACGCTTAAAAGTCGTTCGAGTGGCTGACCGCGAACGAGATTCAAAAGAGTATATGTAGTTGTGACATAATGAAAAACCGGGTGTTGCGGTAACAACTCCCGGCTCGTCCTAGATGTTGGAAGCATCTAGTAAGGTTTAATTTTAAAATACAAATTTATGAAAAAAAGCAAGAAGTATTTTGTTTTTTGGGAGCATTGTATCCGGGAAAAAGCAAAAATGCAGTGGAGACACGTTTGTCTTATGTGCTTGATTTTGCTGATGTTGCCCTTTGTTGGTAAAGCCCAACAACAAAAAGTAACCGTTCGGGTGACCAAGGCGGGAGTGCAGGAGGTTTTTCGGCAGATTAGGGAACAGGCTGGTTTGAATTTTGTTTACGACAAGGCGCAGATGACCGCGTTCCCACCCGTGACGTTGACGATGGAAGGGGCGACGGTGGATGCCGTTTTAAAGCGTGTGTTCGAAGGAAGCCCGTTCGAGTACGTTTACGAAAGCTCCTCGGTGGTGGTAAGAAAGCGGGGTGCCCTTCCCCAAAAAACAGATGGTGTGGTTATTCGGGGTGTCGTGTCGGACCAAGACGGCAGCACCATTCCGGGGGTATCGGTCGTGTTGAAAGGTTCCACGTTGGGCACGGCCTCGGATGCTGACGGGAAGTTCACGCTTGCCTTGCCTTCGTTGGATGGCGTGGTGCTGACATTCACGTGTATCGGGATGAAGACACGGGAAATTGCGATAAAGGATACGAGGGCATTGAATGTAACCTTGGAGGAAGATTCCGAGACGATTCAAGAAGTGGTGGTGACCGGAATCTATTCCCGTAATAAAGAAAGTTTCACGGGATCGTTTGCTACCTACTCGAAAGAAGATTTGAAAATGATCGGGAGCCAGAACGTTATCCAGAGTCTGAAAAGTTTGGATCCTTCCATGTTGGTGCTGGAGAGTAAACAATGGGGATCGGACCCGAACCGGATGCCGGACATTGAAATCCGGGGAAAGACGAGTGTGGTCGGTTTGAAGACGGAATTTGATAATGACCCGAATCAGCCTTTGTTTATTTTGGACGGTATCGAAACGACACTGGAAACGATTGTCAATTTGAACATGGACCGGGTGGCTAGCGTGACGATTTTGAAAGATGCTGCTTCCACTGCTATTTACGGGTCTAAAGCGGCCAACGGGGTGATTGTCGTCGAGACGGTCCAACCGGAAGCGGGAAAATTACGTCTTTCTTATAATGGTAATTACGGGATTCAATTTGCGGATCTTTCTGCCTATAATTTGATGAATGCTTCCGAGAAGTTGGAGTTTGAACGCTTGACCGGGCTTTACGGGGATTTGGAGAGTTACTCGAATATAGCCAATACTGAAAAATATAATCGGCGGCTGGCAGAGGTAAAGCGGGGTGTTGATACTTATTGGATGAATGAACCGCTCCGTACGGTATTCAATCACAGTCACAACGTTTATATTGACGGGGGTGATGATGCTATGCGTTACGGGTTGGGATTCGGTTACAATAACTCCAATGGCGTGATGCAAGGGTCTGACCGGAATATCATCAGTGCCAATGTTGATTTGACTTATCGTCGGGAAAAATTGTTATTTGCCAATAAGTTTAGCATGGATGTTACTCATACGGAACGAGAACCAGTGGCTTTTTCCGAATTCTCGAAAGCTAACCCGTATTATCGGAAGAGATTGGAGAATGGGTATATTCCCATGTGGTTGGAGGATACCGGGACGGAACAAAACAAAGGATCGTTAAAGAATCCGTTATACGCGTGGGGAATAAAAAATACGAATATCGGGAATTCTATTGCTTTGCGTGATAATTTCTCGATCGAGTGGAGGATGTATTCTTTTTTGAGGGCGACGGCGAGGGTCGGACTTACCAAGAACGTGAGCCGGGATGAGCAGTTCAAATCTCCCAAACATCCTGATTATCTGGAAACGGATAAATTGAAACAGGGTTCTTTCTCGGCTTCAACCTCGGAGGCATTCTCGTATAACGGGGATTTGAATATTGCTTTCGGTAAGTTATTCGTGGAAAAACATGAGGTGGATGTAGTGGGAGGAT
>ENA-UEPL01002561-UEPL01002561.1-human-gut-metagenome-genome-assembly--contig:-NODE-2561-length-11825-cov-3.041539_pt1 | contig 11825 bp, 6 predicted proteins | sample MGYA00242896_ERZ507908 | MGnify/ENA primary metagenome ERZ507908 (study PRJEB26167, sample SAMN06115518) | human gut metagenome | host: Homo sapiens | place: China:Chongqing | collected 2015-08-20...
CCGCTCCGACTTAAAACCCCGACGTGCTTCGTAATGTAACCGAATTACGAAATGACAGAACCTTAAATCGTTACAAAATTATGAAAAAATCCGGAAAATCCGGCGGAAAAGGGATTATTCCACTTCCGCCCGGAAGATTCTTTTTGCTGACGCTGTTATTCACGCTGCTGGCCGCAGCCGGCGTCCGGGCCCAGAACCCGCCCGTGAGCATCAACGCAAAGGCAATCACAATCAACGAATTATTCACCCGCATCGAGAAACAGGGCGTCTATACCTTCGCCTACAACAATGCCGACATCGACCTCAAGCGCGTCGTGACCGTGCACGCCAAGGAACGTCCCATCGAATCCATCGTCCGCGAATGCCTGCCCGAAGTCAACGTGCAGGTTTCCAACAACAAGGTGATCCTGACGGCCCGCCGCAGCGACCAGAGTTCGATGCCGATGCACAAGCTGACGGGCACCGTGACCGACGAAAACGGCGCGCCGGTGACGGGCGCCACGGTGATCGTCGTCGGCACGCAGCGCGGCACGACCACCTCGGCGACGGGCGCCTATACGCTGCAGGTCCGCAACGGCGAAATCCTCGAATTCCAGTATCTCGGCTATGAAAAGCAGGCCGTCTCGGTCGGCGGGCAGACCACGCTCGACGTCACGCTCCAGCCTTCGAAGGCGATGGCCGTGGACGAAGTGGTCGTCATCGGCTACGGAACGGTGAAGAAGGGCGACGCCACGGGTTCGGTGGCCAACATCAAAATCTCCGACGTAAAGGACCTCCCGGTGCTGTCCGTCGACCAAGCGCTGCAGGGCCGCGTTGCCGGCGCCGACATCATGTCCACCACGGGCGAACCGGGCGCCACGACTTCGATCCGCATCCGCGGTACGCGCTCGATTTCGGCCTCGAACGAGCCGCTGATCGTGGTGGACGGCGTGATGGACGCCGTCAGCGACCTCAACGACCTGAACATGGCCGACATCGAATCGGTCACGATCCTCAAGGACGCCTCCTCGACGGCGATCTACGGATCACGCGGCTCCAACGGCGTAATCATCGTGACCACCAAGGGGGGGGGTAACCAGACCAACACCAAACCTTCGATCACGCTCAAGGCCGACATCGGATTCTCGCAGCTGCCCCGCAACCTCGACGTGATGAACGCCACGGAATTCGCACTCTACCGCAACGACTTCGCCTACTTCAGCACCCAGAGCGGCTACGAGGACATCGGCGAGGGCACGCCCCAGTCGAAATATCCCTTCAAAGACCCCTTCTCGCTGGGCAAAGGCACCGACTGGATCGACGAAATCACCCGCACGGCGCCCTACCAGAACTATTCGCTCTCGATTTCGGGCCGCTCGAAAAAGAGCAGCTACTACGCCTCGCTGGGTTACAATGATTCGCAGGGTATCATCGACAACAGCGGTCTGCAGCGCATCACGGGGCGTCTGAATCTCGACCACCAGCTGTTCAAATGGCTGAAGGTCGGCTACCGCGGCAGCTACACATGGCGCGACAACGCCCAGAACCTCGCCGAAATCGGCGGCACGGCCTACTACCGCGCAGCCATGTATCTTTCGCCCCACATCGACCCGCAGGAGAACTACAACCCGCTTTGGGGCAACGGCCAGCGGATCAATACGCCGCGTGCGACGATCGACCAGAACACCTACTCCATCGAGCGGACCTCGCTCAACCACACGGCCTATCTCGAAGTGGCGCTGGCCAAGGGCCTGAAACTGCGCAGCCAGAACTCCTACTATTCGTTCCAGCGCCACACCTACCGCTACTATCCGGGATCGCTTCCCGCCAAGAACGAGGGTGAAGGCGGTCAGGCCTACCGCGCCGAATTCCACGAATTCAGCCTTTCGAGCGAGAACACCCTCAGCTACAAGCTCGAAACCAAAAGCGGCCACAACATCGACGCGCTGGCCGGTTTCACCGCCTACCGCTACAAGAGCGACAACTTCACGCTGAGCGGACAGGGCTACATGGACGACGACGTGCTGTGGAACAACATGAACGCCGTGACCGACAAGGAGACCTATTCGGCCGCCACGGGGCTGACCAAGCGGACGAAAATGTCGCTGCTGGCCCGCTTCAACTACAACTACAAACAGCGCTACTACCTCACCGTAACGGGGCGTTACGACGGTTCGTCGAACTTCGCCGCCAACAACAAGTGGGGCTTCTTCCCCTCGGTGGCCCTCAAATGGAACGCCGCCAAGGAGAATTTCCTGAAGGACGTACGCTGGATCGACGAACTGTCGCTCCGCCTGAGCGCCGGACGCACGGGTAACGACGCCATCTCGGCCTACCGTTCGCTGGCGGCCATGTCCAGCACCACGAGCGGCTATCTGTTCGACGGCATGCAGCCGGGCGCCTACTACCGCAGCCGTCTGGCCAGTCCCAACCTGACGTGGGAGAAGACCGACCTCTACAACGCGGCGCTCGATCTGGCGTTCTTCAACAACCGCCTGATGATTACGGCCGAAGGCTATATCTCCAAGACGCGCGACCTGCTGCTCACGGTGCAGACCGCTTCGGCGACGGGCTACACCAGCCGTTACGCCAACATCGGCAAAACCTCGAACAAAGGCGTCGAGCTGAGCATCGAGAGCCGCAATATCGTCCGCCCAAAATTCTCGTGGACGACCAACCTCACCATCGCCCACAACAAACAGAACGTGGACGACATCGGCAGCGAGGATTTCGTCACGGCGCTCTCGTCGCCCGGCAACAACCCCTACATGATGTACGGTTACGTCAAAGGCTACCCGCTCAACGCGCTTTGGGGATTCAAGTACGGCGGCACGTGGAAGAGCGTCGAGGAGTTCGAGCGCAACAGCGTGACGAACACCTACGTTTCGGCGCTGGCAATCAACAGCGACGCCGCGTCGCGCAAGGCTTCGCTGGGCATGCCCCGCTACTACGACATCAACAACGACGGCTCGCTCAACAACGACGACCTCGTCTATCAGGGCAATGCCGATCCCGACCTGTACGGCGGTCTGCAGAACAACTTCCGTTTCGGCAGGCTCAACGTCGGCATCTACTTCACCTATTCGCTCGGCGGCAAAATCTACAACTACTCGGAGCTTTACATGGCCGGCAGTTCGATGTCGAACCAGTACCGCTACATGCTCGACGCGTGGCATCCCGTGCGCAACCCGCAGTCGAACCTGCCGCGCGCCGGTGCGGTGGACGCGCACGTGCCGAGCGACCTGATGATCTACGACGCATCGTACATCCGCCTGAAAAACATCACGGTGGGTTACACGTTCGACCTGAGCAAGCGTTCGAAGTTCATCCGCGACATCACGCTGAACCTGAGCGCCGAAAACCTCCACATCTGGAAAAAGTACAACGGCTTCGACCCCGACGTCTCGACCGACAGCAGCGATTCGGCGCTGCGGCGCGTCGATCTGGGCGCATACCCCAAGCCGCGCACCATCGTGTTCAGCATCCAGCTGCGTTATTAACCGTAATCCGAGAACATTATGAAAACAAAATACATCTTGCTGATTCTCACGGCGTGGCTCACGGCGTCGTGCTCACTGCAGGAGGACACCGAAGGGTTCTCGACCCCCGGCGACTTCTATAAGACCAAGACCCAGTGTCAGTCGGCGGTGAACTCGTGTTATATACCCCTGAAAAATCTCTACACCTACAAAATGATGATCGCCACCGAAGGCGTCACCGACCTGATGTATATCGCATCTGGAACGCAGGACGCGCAGCTCGACATCTCGCCGTCGCAGCCCCGCTTCGGCGCCGACATGTGGACCTACGGCTACCGCGGCGTCATGTACTGCAACATGGCCGTGACGGGCATCGAGAATTCGCCGATCGACGAAAAGGACCGCAACAGCCTCGTGGCCGAAGCCAAGGTGCTGCGCGCGTTCTACTACTACCTGCTGACGAGCTTCTTCGGCGACGTGCCCTTCTACACGGACGACGTCTCCGACCACGAAGTGCTCGACCGCGTGGCCAAACTGCCGCGCATGTCGGCCGAGGCGACGCGCACCGCGCTGATCGAGGACCTCGAATCGTGTCTGGGCACACTGCCCCTCATCCGCACGAGCGAGGCTGCGGGCAACCGCGCCGGAGCCGCCATGGGCCACATGCTCATCGCCAAACTCGCCATGTGGAACAAGGATTACGACAAGGCGCTCGAAGCCATCGTCGTGCTGGAACAGATCTACGGCGACGACCTCTCGGTCTACCCGGTTTCGGACATTCCGTTCCGGATGAAGAACACGCCCGAATCAATCTTCGAAGTGCAGCACACCTATACCGCCGGCGGACTGATCTACACCTCCAACGTCGCCAGCATCTGCATGCCCTATCCGCGCAACAGCGACAACGTCTACTCGAACGTGGTGATCGAGGAGCTGGGCGACGCCGCCACGACATGGTCGCCGCTGCGCCCCAACAGCTTCTTCTACGGCAACCTCATGCCCGAAGGCGGCGAAGACCTGCGGCGCGACATGCAGATAATCACCGAGTGGAACGGCGTGAAGTTCACTTCGGGCGACGCGATCGTCACCCGGCCGTTCATGGGTCCCAAATTCTGGTGCCCCGACCTTCAGGCCGCCTACGACTCGAACAACTACAAGGTCTTCCGCTATGCCGACGCCGTGCTGATGGCCGCCGAATGCTACTGCGCCCTGCTCGACAAGGACAAGGCCATGGAGTACCTCAACAAGGTCAAACGCCGCGCGGGCATCGCCGAATACACGCGGTTCCGCACCTATCCGCTGCTGCTCAACGAGATCCAGAACGAACGCGGCCGCGAGCTGCTGGGCGAATTCCAGCGCAAGTTCGACCTCGTGCGCTGGGGCATCTGGTACGAACGCACGGCGGCGCTTTCGGACTATGCGAAGGTCAAGACCTCGATCCAGCCCTGCCACGAATACTACCCCATCCCCGACACGGAGGTGATCTATTCGGGCGGCGCTTTGGACAACAACGAATACAAGAAGTACGGATTCTAAATCAACCGACATGAAACCGAAAAACAAAATATATCCCCTGCTGCGCATGCTGGCCGTCGCACTGACCGCCGCACTGCTCGGTCCGGGCTGTCAGAAGGACTTCAAATGGAACGAGCCGCTGGCCGTCACCCAAAACGGACTCAACCTCACCTCCCCGGCCGGCTCGACGCGCGTCACGGTCTACTCCACGGGGCGCTGGAAAGCCGAAATGGCCGAAGGCGCATGGGGCGAAGTGAGCGAGGTGTCGGGCAACGGCATCGGCGACTTCCTCTTTACGTACGAGGCCAACAACGGCGTGTCGCGCCGCGCGCGCATCCTCGTCAGCGGCGAGGGCGAAGAGCAGGAGATCGTTCTCACGCAGGCCGGCGCGGTCACCGAACCGACGCTGGCGCTCGCCGAAACCGAATTCGAGTTCGTGCGTCTGCCGCGCGAACGCGTCCAGATCGGCGTTACAACCAACATGACGCAGGCGCTCGAATGCATCCTCATCACGGCAACCGACGTCACCGACGCGGAGAATCCCGCCGAAGCCGGCTGGCTGAAGGAAACCCGGCTCGAAAAAGACGCCGAGGAGAACATCGTGCTGGTCTTCGGAATCGACCGCAACGACGGCAGCAGCGACCGCAAGGCGGCGATCCGGCTCGAAATTCCCGACGCCGACGGCAAGATTCTCGCCCAAGCCGAAGCCTCCGTCGTCCAGACCACCGACAATGCGACGGTCGTTTTCAAGGACGAAGATACGATTGTCTCCGTTCCGGGCGACCAGCACAACCGCAGCGCACTGCTGACGGCCAATTTCGACGTCGATCCGGCGCACTTCGCCTTCGACATCGCATACGACCCCGCAGGCACGCAGTGGATCACGGACGTGACCTTCAGCGAATCGGCCGTATCGTTCGTCGTTGCCGAGAACACGGGCAACCAGCCCCGTTCGGCCAGTCTGAAGATCACCTACAAGGATACCGACGTGGAGTGCAGCTCGACGCTCCGGCTGACGCAGGAAGTCAAGCAGCTCTCGATCGCCGACCTGCGCGCACTGATTCCCGGCGCGGAAGGCGAAGTGGAGCTGACGGGCGAGAAGATGCTCTCGGCCGTAGTCATCAGCGACGCCGGCAACTACAACATGGAGACCAACCCCAACCTGACGGACACCTCGATCGACTTCTCGGTCAACGAGAAGACCGCCTACATCGAGAGCCTCGACGGTCAGTACGGCCTGCGCATCGTCGCCAAACTTCCGGCCGACAACATCCTGAAGCGCTACAGCTCGGTACAGCTCTCGATCAATGGACTGAAGCTGGTCAAGGAGTCGAACCCCGAACGCTATACGCTCACGGGCTTCACCAAAGAGCATGTCCTCAACCAGAACGCCGGAACGGCCGCCGACCTCCCGAAGAAGGAGAAGCACATTTCGGAGCTTACCGACGCCGACATCTACACCTATGTGACGCTCAAGGAGTGCGAATTCATGCTCAACGGCGGCGCCTACATCAACGTTCACGACGGCTACTGCTACAAGACCGACCTCAACACGCAGGGCGTACTGGATCCGCGCTTCGACTGCGCCATCCGCGGCGTGATCGACAGCCGCGGCGATAAGATCAACATGGTGCTCAACACGCAGGTGCGCTGGCGCCGCAAGGGCGACGGCGTTCCGGCCGGTTCCGGCCCCATAAGCGGCATCATCGTCCACACCAAACTGCCGCGCTACGGCGTGAAAGGCGACGTGGGCACCTACCAGATCCGCCCGGTCGAAGAGGCCGACATCGCCTTCTCGCGCGAGGAAAGCACCCGCAACTACTCGACGCTCGTACGCTGGGCATGGCCCGGCATGACCACCAACGCCGGCATCAAGCAGCACGCGGACGGCAGCATCGTTCCCTATCTGGGCGAAGGCCGCATGTTCTCGTCGGTGAGCAACAAGCTCAACACGTCGTCAACGGTGGCAGGCGTCTCCTGCACGCTCGACTACAACACCTTGGACTACGCCAAAGGCATCAAATCCCCGGCCGTGCGCTACAACGGCATCTGGTGGAACTCGTCGCGCAACGAGGGCGAATGGGTGGCCTTCAACTTCTCGACCGAGGGCGTCAGCGGCTCGTGCATGAAGATGATCCTCTCGGCTGCACTGGGCAACCTGAGCGCCGCCACGATTGTCGCTCCGCTCTACTGGGACGTCTCCTACTCGCTCGACGGCAGCACCTTCACCCGGTTCGACACCGTGCCCATCCGCACGCTCGTCTATTGGGCCGGCCCGCAGTGGTACGTTCCGGGGCTTTACGAAGTTGACTTCGACCTGCCGTCGGCCTGCTTCGGCCAGAAGGACGTCACCATCCGGCTGCAGGCCGCCAGCAAGGTATGCGGCAGCACCACGGGCGAGGACAACGGCACGACGACGAAGACCTACGTCTATTTCCGCTTCGGCGACGTTTCGGTCAAATATTTCTAACCACGTAAAAAACGCAATCATGAAATACGCAAAGAGATACATGGCAAAGATCGGCTCGGCGGGCATCCTGCTCGCGGCGCTGGCCGCGACGGCCTGCATGGACCACGGCGACGATATTCCGCTGATCGAGCTGGGCGCGGTCGAGAATTCGTTCACCGTCAACGCCACGGCGGGCCACGTCGACATACAGGTCTATTCCAACCAGCCGGCCGTGCTGTCGTTCCTCGACGACGGGGCCTCGTGGGCCGACCTGAGCGACACGCGCCTGCCGCTCGACGGAAAATTCTACATCGACTACGCCGACAACGCGGGCTTTCCGCGCATGACGCGCGTACTGATACAGAGCGCCGACGCAGTACGGTCCGACACGGTCGTACTGCGCCAGCGGGGCGCCCGTGTCCCCGCAATGGCGTTCGAGGGCGGCACCTCGACCAACGTACCGGGCAGTTCGGGCGGCAAGGCGTCCGTACGGTTCGGCACCAACATCGTCCCCGACGAGCTGACCTTCACCACGCAGTACGACGCCGGGGAGGAACCCGCCGAAGAGTGGCTTTCGGAAATCTCGCTCCAACCCGCCGGGGAGGAGGAATACACGTTCAATTTCGACTACGCCGGCAACGACACGGACGAACTCCGCACGGCTACGGTCACCGTCTCCTACGTCAACGGCTGGGAGGAGACCGAACAGCTGACGCTCAACGTCATCCAGCGTACGAAGAACGACATGCTGGGACACGACATTTCGTTCGCCGAACTGCGCGAGAAAGCGCTCACGGTCTCGAAAGTCGATGAGTACTGGCTGCTGGAAGGCTACGTCGTCAGCGACCGGGATTCGAAGAACGCCGGCAACAACCCGATGCCGACCGACATGAGCGTCGATTACAGCGGATGCGAGAAGACCGTCTACCTCGAATCGCCCGACGGCCGTTACGGCTTCTGCGTCGAAACGGCCACTCCGGAGGACAACGCCTTCACCCGTTACGACAAGGTGAAAATCCTGCTCAAAGACGCCGAGCTGGTCTTCGAACCCGATCCGGACCGCTACATGATCAAAGGCATCCGCTCGTCGATGATCGTCGAGCGCGTGACGGGCAACGACGCCTCGGTGCTTCCGGTCAAGCAGAAATACATCTCGGAGCTGACCGACGAAGACATCTACACCTTCGTGACGCTCCGCGACTGCGAATTCGCCGTCCGCAAAGGCTCGCTCACCCCCGTGCACGAGGGCTACACGCTGGCCGACGCGCAGGGACGTCTCAACATGTACCCGCGGCTGGTGCGCGACAACAGAGGCGGCCTGATCCACCTGCTGACCAACACCACCTGCCCCTACCGCCGCAACGGCACCCGTCTGCCCTACGGTTCGGGCGAACTGGCGGGCGTGATCGTCCACGAGCGGTTCCCGCAGTACGAGTACGTCGATACGGCGGACGATCTGGCCAACGGCATCATCGGCTCCTACCAGATCCGCCACATGTCCTTCGCCGACATCCGCTTCGCCGAAGACCGCTCGCAGAGCTTCTCGGAGACGCTGACCGAATACTGTTACGTCAAGGGCAAGGCCGCGGCCGCCGACGGCTACGCCTACTGGTATCCGACGTGGGGCACCAACGGACGCTTCACGCAGACCGCCTCCAAGTCGGCCTACCCCAACGGCGTCTACAATGCGGCCTGCTGGCACTACTTGGGCTGGTGCGGCACGGCGCGCGGCACGGCTCCGTTCCGCAGCCACATCGGCAACGACGGCTATTCGGGCTTCGGCGTCATCCTCGAAGACGGCACCAATTACGCCGTGAAAAGCACGGCAGTCAATACCGACGGCAAAGGCACCGACCAAGCCAACTGGCTGGCGTGGGTGACGACCTACTGGTGGAACGCTTCGACCGACCGGCCCTATGCGTGGGTCGTGGAGTTCTCGACCGCCGGGATTTCGTCCGACCGGGTATCGCTGATCATGAGCGTGCAGAGCGGCCGCGCGACACTCAACGCAGGTCCCTACTTCTGGAAAGTGCAGTGGTCCGCAACGGGCGATTACGAGAGCGACGAGGGGTGGTTCGACGTCGAAGCGGCGCAGACCGCGCCCGACGGCAGCGCCTACACCTTCACGCAGCCCGACTTCCCGGTATTCGCCACGCAGCGCAGCTGGCAGCTCCCGGCCTATAAACAGGTCGAAATCCCGCTGCCCGCCGAGATTATGGGCCGCGAAAAGGTCTGGCTCCGCATCCAGCCCGCCAGCCGGCTCTCGTCGGGACTCGGTTTCCTCGACGGCTCGATCCCGATGGGCTACAACGCCGCCGGAGCGATGGACTACTTGGCCGTACGCTACAACAGATAACCCGAACTCCAAGATCTAAAAACCAAAACAATGAAACGATTCCTATTTTCGATAGCTCTGTTATTCACCGCTTTGGCCGGATGCTCCAACCACGAAGGCGAATCCGCAGCCCCCAAAAGCGAACTCAACGTCATGAGCTACAACATCCGCTACGCCAATGCGAGCGACAAGGGCGACGCGGCGTGGGACGCCCGCAAGGAGGCTTCCGTCACGATGATCCGCGACGTCAAGCCCGACGTGATCGGCATGCAGGAGCCTCGCTTCTCGCAGGCGCAGTATCTGATCGGCGAATTGACCGAGTACGAGCACTACTATCTGGCCCCCGATGACAAGGACTCGCAGCACCGCAATGCGGTCTGGTGGCGCAAAGACCGCTTCGAGATGCTCGCCCAAGGGTATTTCTTCCTCAATGAAAAGGACATCACCCAGCCGATCAAGGGCTGGGGGCACAACCAGTTCCGCACGGCGTTGTGGGTCAAACTGCGCGAGCGCAGCACCGGCAAGGAGTTTTTCTTCTTCAACACCCACCTCGCGCACCGCGCGTCGCCCGTCGAAGGCGGCGACATCGATCAGGTGGCGCGCACCGAGTCGGTGAAACTCATCGTCGAGCAGATGAAGCAGATCGCGGGACGCTACGCTCCGATCTTCGTCACCGGCGACATGAACGCCTCCTACGCCGCGGGCGACGGCCGCCGCACCTGCCTCGACGGCTTCTTCGAATTCATGTGGTCGGCGCGCGAAACGGCGCCCGACGGCGAAGCCGACGACGTTTACAGCTACAACAACTTCGGCGAAGGCACTCCGCGCTTTACGTGGAACATCGACCACATCTTCTACCGCAAGGTGACGCCCGTCCGGTTCCGCACCATCAACAACGACGGCTACGGCGTTCCCTACATCTCGGACCACTTCCCGATTCTCTTCACGTCGGAATTCTGATGAACACTGCATGCGGGGCGGCTCCGGCCGTCCCGCACGCATAAAATCCCGCAACATGAAAAAACTGCTGTTTACGCTTCTGTTCTGCGCCGCGGCTGCCGCCGCAGCGGGCAGCGAACCCGCAGAGCTGAAACTGCTCTCCTACAACATCCGCTACATCGGCGCGCCGGGCGACGAAGGCGACTTCGCGTGGGACGCCCGCAAGGAGGCTTCGATCCGCATGATCCGCGACGTGCGGCCGGACGTCATCGGCTTTCAGGAACCCCGCCGCCAACAGGTCGCCTACCTCGTCGAACAGCTGCCCGAATACGGCCACATCGAAATGGGACGCGACTTCGGCGCCAAGGACGATCCCGGCGAGCATCTGATGATCATGTATCTCAGGGAGCGATACGAACTCCTCGACCACGGCCACTACTGGCTGAGCGAAACGCCGGACGAAGTGTCGCAGGGCTGGGACGGACGCTGCCGCCGCGTGACGGTGTGGGCGCGCCTGCGCGACCGCGCCACGGGGCGCGAATTCTGCCTTTTCGATACGCACCTCGACCACATCGGCAAAACGGCCCGGCTCGAAGGCGCCCGGCTCAACGTCGAACGGATGCGAAGCATCGCCGGCAAACGCACGCCGCAGTTCATCGTCGGCGACATGAACGCCACGGCGGGCACGCCGGGCGGTGTATGCCTCGAACCCTATTTCAAATGGCTGAAATCGGCCTGCGAAGAGGCACCCCAGACCGATCCCCGGCCGACCTACCACGGCTTCGGCAAGGCCAAACCGCTCCACGACCACATCTTCTTCCGCTGCGCCGAACCGCTGCGCTACCAGCTGCTCGACAGCACGGGATACGGCGTGCAGTATCTCTCGGACCACTACCCGATCGTCTGCACATTCCGCTTCTGACCGGGCGGCAGTGTATACACGACAAAAACCGCAGAAACCGTTTTGTCCGGTTTCTGCGGTTTTTCATTCCGGACGACGCCCGAAGAAAATTGAGCCGCTCCGTCCAATATCGCCGCGCGGCAAACACGCACGCGCTCCGGATAATCCGCCGCCCGCCGTTCCAGCCAACCCGCCGACCGACTAACCAACCAGCTAACCGACCGACCG